>Ga0364873_10451_pt1 | contig 18844 bp, 13 predicted proteins | sample ExccelAu500001D3_2_FD_206928 | JGI IMG/M metagenome (GOLD analysis project Ga0364873, IMG submission 206928) | Enriched cells from Trout Bog Lake Hypolimnion, Wisconsin, USA - BchlTB.Aug07.5000.01.D3 | ecosystem: Environmental > Aquatic > Freshwater > Lake > Hypolimnion/Profundal zone | place... | reverse complement strand
AAGTCGAAGTTGCTGCGGCAAAATTGGCCAATAAGCCACTTCCAAGAAAGCCTGATGCTCCAAGAAATCCTGCAGGTGGTGCCGGTGGTTTGTATAATGCAATGATTAATCCACTAATTCCTTATGCCATCAAGGGCGTTATTTGGTATCAAGGAGAGTCCAATTCAGGTAAGTCAAAACAATATCGTACTCTTTTCCCTACCATGATTAATGATTGGAGAAAAAATTGGAATCAAGGTGAATTTCCTTTCTTGTTTGTTCAAATTGCACCTTTCCAAGGTATGAATCCCGAAATTAGAGAGGCTCAATTGCTTACTTTAAACAAAGTTTCTAATACTGGCATGGCAATAACCACGGATTGTGGCGATTCTTCTGCCATACATCCTGCCTATAAACAACCTGTAGGCAACCGTCTTCAGTTGGCTGCGAGGGCATTGGCATACAATGAAAAAATTGAGTATTCTGGACCATTGTATAAAAGTTTTGAAGTGAAAGATAATACCATCGAAATTTCATTTACACATGTAGGTAAGGGTTTATTGGCTAAAGATGGTGATTTGACTGGCTTTACAATTGCGGGTGATGACAAAAAATTTGTTCCTGCAAAAGCAGTTATTAAGGGTGATAAGATAATCGTTTCGAGTAGTGAAGTGGCTAAGCCTGTTGCAGCAAGATTTGGTTGGACTCATATTCCTGTCAATAACTTTTATAATAGGGATGGATTGCCGGCCTCTCCCTTTAGGACAGATGTTGATTAGTTTCGGAACTATTTTATGATTGATTGTAAATAATAAATAATTGTATTAATGAAAAATAACAAATTAAAAAGCGGTTTGCCATTCTTGTTAATGGTCTTATTGATGACTAAAGGCTTTGCTTTGGTAAAACCCAATAGTCTTTTTTCCAATAACATGGTCTTACAACAAGGCGTTACAGTACCTGTTTGGGGTACTGCAAACGATGGGGAAAAGGTAACCGTTGAATTTAATGGTCAAAAGGTTTCTACTGTTGCAAAAAGTGGTAAATGGATGTTGAAGTTGAATGCATTGAAAGCAAGTAATAAGCCTTCGGTGATGACAATTTCTGGAGAGAATACCATTAAGATAGAAAACATCTTGATAGGTGAAGTATGGGTTTGCAGTGGTCAAAGTAATATGGAGCGTCAGCTTGGTCCACGCCCTCCTCAAAAACCCATTTATAATTGGCAGGCCGAAAAGGCATCGGCAAATTATCCTGAGATTCGTCAATTCATAGTGGCACGGAAAGCCTCTGATACAATGGTTTCGGATGTTAACTCACAATGGGTGGTTTGTGATACTACTTCTGTCATCAACTTCTCTGCTGTTGGTTTCTTTTTTGTCCGTGAATTATATAAAAAATACCAAGTACCTATTGGTCTATTGTTCTCTTCGGTTGGTGGAACGCCTGCTGAAAACTGGACTACAAGAGCAACCCTTGAAGCTAATCCTGAGTTAAAATCCTTGGCGGAAAATTATGATAAGGCAGTGAAAAATTATGCTCTGTCATTGGATAGTTTCAACAAGGCTAAGGCAACTATATATAGTAAGTGGGCTGCCGATACGATGGCTGCAAGTATTGCCCATAAAAAAATTCCACTAAAGCCCATGCCACCAAGAAACCCGGCAGGAGGTGCAGGTGGGTTGTACAATGCAATGATTAACCCCTTGATTCCTTACGCTATAAAGGGTGTGATATGGTATCAGGGAGAAAGCAATGGTGGGCGTGGAAAACAATACCGCACCTTATTCCCTACTATGATAACTGATTGGCGTAAAAACTGGAATCAGGGTGATTTCCCTTTCTTATTTGTACAACTTGCTCCGTACAGAGGTACTGATATGATGATTAGGGAGGCTCAGTTAATGACTTTGGATAAAGTTCCAAACACGGCAATGGCTGTTACTACAGATTGTGGCGACTCCATCGACATTCATCCTACACACAAACAACCTGTTGGGGAAAGACTTGCTTTGGCTGCAAGGGCATTGGCATACAATGAGAAAATAGAATATTCGGGTCCATTATACAAAGGTTTTGAAGTGAAGGGTAATACAATCGAAATTTCTTTTACACATGTTGGTAAGGGATTGTTAGCAAAGGATGGTGATTTAAAAGGGTTTACAATTAGTGCAGATGGTAAAGTCTTTGTGACTGCAAAAGCAGAAATAAAAGGTAACAAGGTGGTTGTTTCGTCACCTGACATATCAGCACCAACTGCAGTCAGATTTGCTTGGTTACAATCTCCTGTCGTTAATTTTTATAATGATGACGGGTTGCCTGCATCGCCTTTTAGAACAGATGTGGATTAAAAAATTCATTTTCCTTAACAGTATTATTCCATTCCTTGTAAGTATTAGTATAATAATCATAAGGAATGGAATAATAATGTTAAGTAATACTCCATTCTCTTACAGTATTGGAGTAATACTGTTAAGTAAAGCTCCATTCTCTTAGATTAATGGAGCATTAATGATAAGGAAAATGAAATTAATGTCAAATAGATTTTGTATAAAAGAGAAGATTTTATAAATATTTATAAAGAAATGGAAGATTTTGGATAATACATCTATTAATACTTCTTCAATTCACACAACTTCCCTAAAGCTTGAAGCTTTCTGGAAGTTGCAATTTTATAGTTAACTAAGTTTATTATGAAAACCTTCATAGGGTTTCAAACCCTATGAAGGTTATTAACTGTTTCAATTAAACATTTATGAAAAGGATTCTACTCTCTGCAATCGTTGCTTGTATTTTTCAGTTAGGGTTCAGCCAATCTGCCATAAAGATTGACTTATACTTTTTCCCAAAGGAACCTATCAGAAAGGAAATTTGTTTGAATGGGTTATGGAATTTTAAGAGTAATAACGACCATCAACAAACTGTTATTCAAGTGCCAAGTTGTTATACCAATGTGTGGACTGGCAAATGGGGCAAACCTTATTGGGATGCCTTCAACTATCCAAGAAAGTGGACAAAGGGTGCTATGTATCAAAGAAATTTGGAGGTGACTGATGAATTGAAACAAAAGAATCTTCGGTTGCATGTAGATGGTTGCTTTCAAAACTACTCGGTACTCTTTGAAGGAAAAACTTTCGACACTATACACGATGGATATAGTGCAAAGAATTTTGATTTGGGAAAAAATATTGCTATTGGAAAACATAGCTTACAGATACGGGTAGAAGACGAGGCAACAAGATTGAGTGGAGGAGAAAGTATGGGCAGCAAAGGTATTTGGGATGACATTACGTTACTTGCATTGCCAAATATTTTCGTTGAACAAGGGGTTGTGGTGAGAACTTCGTTCGCCAATAAGAACATAGAATGTGATGTGCCGATTAATAATACAACCGATACCAAACAGACTTTTGTCATCAAATATTTCATTACCGATTCATCAGGAAAAGTGGTGAAAACTATTGATGGAGGAACTCAAACCCTTGAACCGAAAACCATCAAAACCATTACAATTACTTCCCCTTGGGTAAACCCACATTTATGGTTTCCGCATGACCCTTATTTATATCATTTCAACACCGTTTTATATACGAAGGAAGGGAAGGTAATTGATTGGCAAAAAGAAAGATTTGGTTTTCGTGAAATTACTTGGGGCGATGCAAAGTTGTATATGAATGGCCGACAATTATTGTTGCGTGGACATGGAGAACATTATTTAGGTGATATACAGGCATCAAGAGAATATTTTAAGACATGGTTTACAGAGTTGAAGAAGATGGGTGTCAACTTCATGCGTTTGCATGTTTACCCAAAACATAAGATATTATATGATGTGGCAGACGAAGTAGGTTTCTTATTAGAGGCAGAACCTGCTTTTCATTTTAAGGTAGCCGCCGACACGGTCTTTGCCGAAAAGCATTTGGGCGATATGATGAAGAACCTCATCAATCACCCCTCAATTTTTACTTGGAGTGTATCTAACGAATTGCGTTGGCAGGGTGGTGGCGAAAAACCTTGGCTAATCAATAAGGCACATTCTATTGATAAAACCCGTCCTTCATTTGCCTCAGATTTTAGTGCATTTTCTACACATGGAGATATTATAGGGCATCACTACAATACCGATTCTGTTTTCAGAGAGTGGGAACAATTTGGGCCTAAGAAACCGATGATTTGGGATGAATGTGGGGAAGTTTGGCAACCGAATCGTCCGTTAGGTAATGGTACCGCAGGCTACGAAGTGATTGCACAGGATTATGCAACAGGCATTTATCGGGATGGGAATAATGAAATAAAATATGCGTTTGATTTAATAAGAGAAGGCAAAACTTTTGATGGCAGTTTGCATCGTATCAATGCCGTGAGTCCTTGGGATTTTGGTTGTGTATTTTTCCGTTGGCAACCCTACAATCGTTATAAAGGAATTGCCCCTACCTACAAAACTTTGGAAGGTCCTGACGTTAAACCACGGCAAGTGTTGCCTTGTACCACCCCTGTTAATATATGGGATTCCACTTTGCCTGTCTATGAACCAAATCCTGGTTATTACATTTTTGCAGAAGACATGAAATGGGTAAGATTCCCGTATGACAGTAAGAACTTCTCCTTCTTTGGTGGAGAAAATACGATTATCAAGACGCCTTTATTACAATATGATGATTTAAGGTTTGTTGATGAAATTCATTGTAAAATAGAATCAACGGATGGCAAGGTATTATCCGAAACCATCATGAAACAAAACCTACAACCAGGAACTATGTTGAGGAATGTAGAATGGAATTTTAGTATTCCATCGGTAAATACGGCGACTCCTATCCACATCGTTCGCGAATTTTGGTATCAAGGAAAGGCAGGTTATAAGGATGTTCGGGAAGGACATATTTATCCAAGACTATCTGCTTCGTTATTGCATTTGAATGGAAAAAAGATTGGGGTGATTGATGAGGATGGCGGATTGATAAAAGTGCTTACAAATGCAGGGATACCTTTTAAGAAGTTTTCACAATCAGATGAATTGAAAAATATAGATGTCCTTATTGCATATGGAAACGTAATTATTAATTTGTCTTCAATTGGACAACTTGCTAATGGAATGCGAGTAATATACCTTATTAAATCAGATACTTTACAAAAAGGGTCTGCGCATCTGTATGTCAACGGAGCTAATTATAAATTACTAGAAGGCATTAGTCAACATGAAGTAACCTTTTGGAAAGGGGGGAACGAATATGGAGGGTTTGACAAGCCAAAAAACACAGACAATGTTAGAGAATTAATTGCAGGAGATAAAGATGGGAAGTCTAGTTCTTTGACTGAGGGCTATATTGGAAAGGGCTGTTTGTGGGAGACAAGTTTAAAAATAATTGAGTCAATTGATAAAGAACCTGCTGCAGGTTGGCTATTACACAATTTAATAGAAACTGGAGCAAATTATAAAGCTACGATTAATCCAAAAACAGCTACTGTATTTGGTAATACTGACTTTGTTGAATGGATTAATTATTCTATGAGAAAGACAGAAACGACATCAACCATTAATTCAAGCACTCTTAAAAATACCCAAGTCCTTTTCTTAGATGCCCGAACACATTCATTGAATGATGATGAAGTGAAAACACTCAAATCTTTTCAAGCAAATGGTGGTAGGGTTCTTGTTTATCAGATAACAGATAAAACAATTGATAGCTATAAGAAACTAATTGGTGATAGTTTAACTATCACCAAACCTTTCTTAAATGAAAGGGCAGGATGTGTAAAAGCTGCTACAAGTTGGACTTTGAGAACCACGCCTAAAACAGGTGTTGAGTATTATGACAGTGTTGTAATTCCTCAACCTTTTGAGCCTAATTATGACCCATTCCTTTCTGGTTTATCTAACATTTCTTTGAATTGGAATGGAAAATCTATGTTTGATTATGGGGTGAAGATGAAAGGTATTTCCCCTGTTTCAGTCAATGATAGTTTTAGGATATTGGTTAGTAATTGGCGTAACGATTGGAGTGTGCCTCCCTTCGGTGCAGAATATATCAATGAAGGAAAAGATATGCGTCAGGCTATGTGGTACCTGAATCGTGACCCTGTTTTGGCAACTGTAAAACAAGGCAAGGGCGAGTATATGCTTTGTCAATTGGATTTGATAAATGGAGGCGAAAAAGGATTGACCATTTCTAATCATATTTTAACGAACTGGGAATGTTCTGTTGGTGGTACAACTTATTTCCCTGATAAAAAAGATGTATTTGATTTCACCGCAGCAGCAGACCAAAAGGTAAGATTGGCAAAGGTGGAACAACAGTTATCCCGTTTGAAACCTTTGGATAGCCTTCCTTCTGTGCTATATGATATGGGAGGAAGTTCGGATGGGAAACAACGTAAGATTTTATTATTGACAGATAGTAGGATGTTGGCCGTTGCACCTGAAATCATCAAGAAGTTGAATGGCTTTGGTAATGTATCCTATTCGGGAGTTTCGGTCAATAATCCAAAGGCATTTAATAGTAATGTAGAGAGTGCATTGGGAGGAACAAAGTATGATGTCATTTATTTATCAATAGGATATGATGGGGTAACTGATTTTTCGGAAGAAGGTTTGAAGAAGTTTGATAGTGAGGTGACTTCTTTAGTGACCACTTTAAAGATTACAGGGGCAAAACTGATGTGGGGTACACAAGCACCTCTTCCTACCGCATGGTTTGGGGAATTGAATAATGAAAAGATTAGTTTACTCAATCAGCGTGTAAAGAAAATCATGGAGGCGAATAGTGTGTTAGTGAATGACACCTATGGTTTCATGATGGACAAGACACCCGAATACATCAATCAGGACAAAAAGGATTTGACATTGATTAATTCAGATTTCTTCAAGGCATTTACCCCTAAATTGGTCACAACAATTGTAGAGGCATTGAAATTCTTTGGGAATTAAAGGCAAAGGAAGGTTTCGCTTTGAGCGAAGCCTTCCTTACAAGTACTAGCAACCTGAATCTTGTAACCTGTAACTTATAAAATAAAATTTATGAAACATACAATAACAATCATCATCTCTTGCTTTCTTATCGCAAGTGGATTTGCGCAGGTTAAGCCTGCAAGTTTATTTAGTGACAATATGGTTTTGCAACGGGAAACCAATGTACCTGTTTGGGGAACAGCCTCAAATGGAGAGTCCATAACAGTAGAGTTTGAAGGACAGAAACTCACTACAACCGCTAAGGACGGCAAATGGAAAGTCAGTTTGAAACCTTTAAAGGCAGGCGGCCCATTTACTATGACTATTAAAGGAAACAACACAGTTACTATCAATAATATCTTGGTGGGAGAAGTTTGGTTGTGCAGTGGACAAAGCAACATGGAAAGGGCATTGATTTATGATACAGTTGCAAAAGAAGCGATTGCAAATTCAGCTAATGACCAATTTCGTTTTGTTACAATTCCTCATAATTCGATGGATACGCCTACGGTGGAAATCAATTGCAAATGGGTGGCATCAAGTCCCGCAACAACAAAATTATTCTCCGCCACAGCCTATTGGTTTGGCAGTAAGTTACAGAAGGAGTTGGGAGTGCCAATTGGCATCATTAATTGTTCTTATGGAGGAACTCCAATTGAGGCTTGGGTCAGTGAAAATACCTTATCTAAATTGCCCTTTTCTAAAGATGCTCATTCTGACCCTACCTTAGCAAAAGCCGACTATCAAATAAAGAAAGATAAGGCTCAACCTATTTTAGATAAATACAATGCTGATAAGGAAGCAGCCAAACAACAACATTTGCCTGCACCACCTACTCCAACAGGTATTATTGGACCATATCGTGGTCCCAATGTTTTATACAATGGAATGATTTCTCCATTAATTCCTTATGCAATAAAAGGGATGGTTTGGTATCAGGGAGAAACAAATAGTTATGTGGGAAGGGCAAATACCTACTATCAGTTACTTCCTGCCTTAATAAAAGAATGGCGTGGAGATTGGGGTGAGGGAAATATTCCTTTTTTTGTAGTACAGTTATGTCCTAATAGAAAAAAGACAACCGACCCAACTTTGCCTAGTGGTATTGCAACAGTAAGTGATGCTCAACGTTCTGCCTTGAGTGAACCGAATACTGCCTTGTTAGTTACCACTGATTTGGTTGAACCCGATGGCGATGTGCATTACAAAAGAAAAGAACCACTTGGTGCAAGATTGGTTTTGGCAGCAAAGGCAATGGCATATAATCAAAAGGTAGAATATTCAGGCCCTCTATATAAGGGTGTAGAGTTTAAAGGAAACAAGGCGATACTTGGTTTTACGCATATTGGAGGTGGTTTGGTAGCAAAGGATACTGCTTTGACAGGTTTTACTATTGCAGGCGAGGATAAGAAGTTCTATGTGGGAAATGCGGTGATTGAAGGAGAAAAGGTAGTTGTAACAAATCCAAATGTACCCAATCCAAAGTCGGTAAGATATGGTTGGGCAGACCATCCTTGGCCTGATTTAAACTTTTGGAACAAGGCAGGACTACCTGCGGCAGTATTCAGAACAGATAATTGGGAATTACCCTTAAAATAGTTGTTAGTGGTTAGTTGTTAGTTGTTAGTGGTTAGTTGTTAGTTGTTAGTTGTGGTTAGTTGTTAGTGGTTTGCTGTTAAAATCTTTTATTTTTACTAACCACTAATCACTAACCACTAATCACTAACAACTATTGCCTTACTTTCACCGAAATGAAATTTATGAACACTTCAGCACAGATAAAAGTAAGATACACCGAAGAGGAATACTTTGCCTTAGATGAGGAAGGAGAAAAGGAAGGTAAGCGGTATGAATATCATGATGGCGAGGTTTTCTTGATTTCGGATGAAATTGGAGTACACTTTAAATACCCTAATTACAGGTTTTCAAATCATGATACAATTGTAAAAAACTGTGTAAGTAAGATGTCAAATCAATCAAAGGTTCAAATGTTTGATTGTGTACAAAGTGTATTTATTGAAAAGGAAACGTTCTTTTTCCCAGATATAGTTGCTGTTTATGGTGATATTGAGACAATGGAAATACAACAGGAATCAATTACAAATCCTACAGTAATCATCGAAATACTTTCTCCATCAACAATGGATTACGACAGAGGAGAAAAATTTGGGATGTATAGGAAGATTCCTTCATTGAAGGAATATGTCTGTATTTCTTCATTAAAGGTTACTGTGGAGAAATATACACGTAAAGGTGATTTTCAATGGTTGTTGCAAGATTTTTATTCCATCGATGACTCAATTGTCTTTGAAAGTCTTGGAATCACATTGTCAATCGCAGATGTATATCAGGATATTGACTTTTCTACAATTGAATAAATCTTTTTTTAATTTAAATACGCATAAGTTTATCATGAAAAATTCTCTTTTCGTTCTTCTTGCACTTATGATTTGTGCAAATGGTTTTAGTCAAGTAAAACCGAACAGTCTGTTTACAGACAATATGATTTTGCAACGTGGTGTTGCTGTACCAGTTTGGGGTACTGCAAATAATGGTGAAACAGTCACCATTGAATTTGGTGGACAAAAAGTTACTGCCACAACTATTGATGGCAAGTGGATGGCTAAGTTGAATCCTCTGAAGGAAGGTGGTCCTTTCACAATGAATATCACAGGAAAGAATACCATTACCATTAAAAATATCTTGGTTGGAGATGTGTTTTTGTGTAGTGGACAAAGTAATATGGGATTTCCTGTTCGTGCTATCAGGGCAATTGGCAGCTATCCTAAAGTGAGCGAAATCATAGCAGATGCAGCTAATTATCCCATGATTCATCAGTATAAGGTGCCACTGAAAAAAAGTGAAGACATACCTGCCCCTGTAACAGATGCAGGAGGAAAGTGGTTTGTTTGTGACACCATTAATGTAAAAGATTTCTCAGCGGTGGCTTATTTATTTGCAAGGGAATTGCAGAAGAAAATAAAGATTCCTATTGGTATCATCAACTCTTCTTATGGAGGTACTGCTGCTCAAAATTGGATTAGCAAGGATTTGTTAGAAAGTAATCCTACCTTAAAGCCTATTCTTGATAACTATTATAAGGCATTGGCTGATTTCCCTGGCAAGTTGGCTAAATACAATGAAGATATTGCCAAGACAATGGCTAAATATAGTGCCGATTCTGCTAAGGCAGCCGAAGCTAAAAAGGAAATTCCCCGTAAGCCTGCTGCACCAACTTCACCTGCCGAAAGAGGTGGGCCAAGTGGTTTGTACAATACCATGATTCTGCCTTTAGCACCTTATGCTATTAAGGGTGCGGTTTGGTATCAGGGAGAAGCAAATGGCGGTGGTGGTATTCAATACCGTACCTTATTGCCTACCTTGATTAATAATTGGAGAAGTTTGTGGGGCATCGGTGATTTTCCTTTTATGATTGTACAGATTCCAGGATGGAAGGGACATCAGCCTGAATTAAGAGAGGCGCAATTACTTACCTATCAAAAAGTACCGAATACTTCAATGACCGTAATCAATGATGCAGATGATACCCTCGATGTACATCCAGGTAATAAGCAACCAGTAGGAGAACGTTTGGCATTGGCCGCAAGAGGTTTGGTTTACAAGGAAAAGGTCGAATTTATGGGGCCAATCTATGAATCTATGAAAGTGGTTGGCAATAGTATTGAGATTAGTTTTACTCATATAGGAAAGGGATTAGTTGCTAAGGATGGTGACTTGAAAGACTTTGTCATTGCTGGTTCTGACAAGAAATTTGTTGCTGCAAAAGCGGTCATAAAAGGTAATAAAGTGATTGTTTCTGCAGATGGTATAGAAAAGCCCGAAGCAGTAAGATTAGGATGGAGATTATGCCCTCAGATTAATTTGTATAATCAAGAAGGATTACCTGCAAGTCCATTCAGGACCGATGTGGCTAAGTAGGGCTACCCACTTTTACTTTTGGGGACATGATAATAGAAAATGCCAACGAAGAATATTGTACATGCTTATACGGCATTCAAAGTTCTTCGCTGGCATTATTCAAAGACTAAATCAAGCAGTTTGGTTATGATGGAAAATCAGCACCAATTGTTGTCTCTTGCCAATTGTCAAAATCTGTCCTTAATTGTTCCAATTTGATTCTTGCATTCTTCAAGGCGGCAACACCTAACAATAAACGAAGAGGTGGATTCTCAGATTCCACTGCTTTCACAATGGCTTTTGCCGCACGCTCTGGATCACCAGGTTGACTTCCACTATATCCTCTGAGATTATTTTTATTCTGATGTGCAGATGGTGCATAGTCTTCAATCACTATGCTACTATTCTTGGCAGACCTTCCTGCCCAATCTGTTCGGAATCCACTTGGTGCAATTATTGTAACCTTTATACCCAAATGAGCCACTTCTTTTGATAATGATTCAGACAATCCATCAACGGCATATTTGGTAGCATTATAAAATCCTACAGCAGGAAAAGAAACTAATCCACCTATAGAAGCCACATTTAGAATATGCCCACTTCTTTGTTTACGCATATAGGGCAACACAGCCTTTGTTACATTTGCAAGACCAAACACATTGATATCAAACATACGCCTCACCTCATCTTCTTCGCTTTCTTCTATTGCGCCAAAATAGCCGATTCCTGCATTATTCACCAATACATCAATCTTTCCGAAATGAGCAATTGCAGCAGTAACAGCCTCATTAATCTGTTCCTTTACCGTAACATCAAGTGCTAAAGCAAGCGCATTTTCAGGATATGCAGATGTAATGTCCAATACATCTGCTATCTTTCTAGAAGTGACGACTGCTTTATATCCTAGCTGTAATACTTCTTTTGCAAGAGATCTTCCAAAGCCTGTGGAACATCCTGTAATAAACCATACCTTATTCATACTTTTTATTTTTATTTACTTTTTTGAACGAACGTGTGAAGTCCATTTTGAGAGTACCCTTCATTCCATTATGGGTAATCAAACTTTTAATACAAATTAATAACCTTACCCAATTTGTTACTTTCAAAAGCAGCTTCAATTACCTTGATTACTTGAACTGCATCCTCAGGAAGTACCGGCACATTTGCTCCATGACGTATTGCCTGATACAACTGCTTGAACAATTGAGTATAATTTCCTTGCACTGAAGGAATCCTTTCCCTGATAATTGCACCGTTTTTTTCTGTATGCAACAAACCCCAAGATGATTCACTTTCTTTTCCCCAATCAGCGCCTATAGGTAATTTCCCTGCTGCAAGTCCTTCTTCCTGAATATTTGTTTTGGGCTTCAGGAAAGAACCCTTTGTGCCGTGGAAGATATACCCTGCCTCGTTTTCCCTAGCCACTAATGTTGACTTCACCCTTACTCGAAGCTGCGGATAATAAAATATAATTTCAAAATAATCATCTACCCTACTTATCGGTCTCACAATCCTAATATCTCCAAACACAGCCTTTGGAGTACCAAACAATTGCAATGCCTGATCAATGATATGCGAACCCAAATCATAAACCAAACCTGTTCCCAACACAGCTTCTTCCTTGTGTGCCTTATAACTCAGCGTTTCAACAAACCTATCGAAATGAATTTCGGCTTCAACCACATTGCCCAAAAGTTTCTTTTGTAAGACATCTTTTACAGTCAAGAAATCACTATCCCAACGTCTATTTTGATAGGCAGTTAGCTTTTTGTCATTCTGCTTTGCCAAAGCAATCAGTTCATTTCCTTCGGCAGATGTAACTGAAAAAGGTTTTTCTATCATCACATGTTTTCCGGCAAGAAGAGCCTTCTTTGCAAAATCATAGTGGGTGATATTCGGAGTGTTTACGATTACCAATTCAACTTCATCGTCTGCAAGAAGCTCATCATAGGTATTATATGAACGGACTCCAGGATAGTGTTGCTGAATTGTTTTAGTACTACGTTCCCAGCTACCCAATAAAATAAACTCATCTAGAAGATTAAGAAAGGGTGCGTGAAAGACCTTGCCCGACATACCAAAAGAACATAATGCTGTTTTAACAGGTGAATTACTCATTGTATATTATTTTAAGGCGTAAATGTAAAGAATGGATGGATTGGGTGCATAAAAATATTTCGCTTAGCCTCTCTCTTTCTGCCGATGTTGGTGTTCTTCACCGACATCTATCTAAGCCGTAATAAGATATTTGTGAAGAACACCAACATCGGCGAAAAAGGATTCATGTATCAGCACCCTAATTTTGATAGTTTATCTTACTGATTAAAACATTTCTGCGCAAGTGGAACACAACATTAATTGTTTACCAATTCTTGCCTTGTTTCAACCCAATGAATTATTTTTTCTGCTTCTTCAAAACCTGCGATAGATACTTTTACACTTGGCATCCCATCATAACCCATCGACAAATGCAATACTTCATAGGCAGTGTTAAAAGCATTCAATACTTTTTTATCTACGTTGGCTAACTCATTTTGATACCAATCAACATTTTTCCTTCCCTTTTTCTTGATACCGAAATAACCATCAAGAGCAACCAATATACCGGAATAGGCAGCGTGACCAGCAAGTTTTACATACTTTTTGTCTTTGTAATAACCATCCTCTTTTTGCGCCTTGTCTCGCAATATTTCTTTAGCATTTTCCAGATAACGATGTGCTTCTATGATGTGTTTCATTTTGTAAAACTAAGGTGTAAATGAGTTGACAGCCCAAACGGGCTTAATTTAATTTGTAAGCCTTGTTTGTATCGCTATGAAACAAGGCAAAACATCTCGACCTGTAAGTTTAGTAACAAACGGTTCATGAAAGGATTCATGAACCAGTACCCTAATTTTCGTAGTTTATCTTACTGACTAAAACATTTTTGTGCCAGTGGGGGCAGCTATCCCGTTATCTCATTAGCTATCATCTCTGCCTGTTTCAAAACTGTTTCAGTTGCTAACATTTGCATATCAGGCGGATAGCCATACTTTCTCAATATCCTTTTTACTGCTACTTTCAATTTTGCCTTTACGCTTTCTTTAATTGTCCAATCGATAGAGGCGTTTTGTCTGATTGTCTCTGTCAATACCACTGCCAGCTCTCTCAACTTTTCCTTTTGCATCAGTTCTTTTGCACTGTCATTGTTGGCTACGGCTGTGTAGAAAGCATATTCAAAATCTGTCAACCCCATGTGTTTGGCTTCATTATCCATTTCCACAATGTCCTTGCTCAGATGAATAAGTTCATCTATTACTTCTGCTGCCGTCAATACCTTGTTGTGGTATTTCTTGATAGCGTTTTCTAGCATCTCCAAGAATGTCTTGCTTTGTACTAAGTTCTTTTTGGCTCTCGACTTTATCTCATCATTCAGCAGTTTCTTCAACACTTCCAAGGCAACATTCTTGTGTTCCATTCCTTTCAGTTCCAATAAAAACTCTTCGGACAGAATAGAAATATCTGGCTTCTTTATTCCCGCTGCATCAAACACATCAATCACCTGTTCCGATACTAATGCCTTGTCAATCACTTGCCTGATGGTCGTTTCAATCTCTTCATTGGTCTTTCCCGAACCTGAGCTGTCAAACTTAGCTAACCGTGCCTTTACTGCCTGAAAAAAAGAAACTTCATCCTTTGCATCCATAGCTTGGTCGTGTGGTATGGCAATGGCAAAGGCTCTAGACAAAGCAGTTACCTCGTTGATGTATCGTTTCTTTCCATCTTGCAATCCAAGTATATGTTCTTCTGCAGCAAGAATAGTAGATAGTTTCTTTGAGGTATCTGCTTCAAAATAAGTTTCGTATTCAAAGCCATGATACATCTGAGAAACCACTTCCAATTTCTCTAACATCAACTGTACAGCTTGCTCTTGCAAGATGGTTGGGTCTCCCTTACCACCTGCATCCGCATAAAAGGAAAGTGCCTTTTTCAAGTCTGCTGCAATACCCAGATAATCAACAATCAATCCGCCCGGCTTGTCTTTATATACTCGGTTTACCCGAGCTATCGCTTGCATCAAATTATGCCCTTTCATTGGTTTATCAATATATAGGGTGTGCATACTTGGTGCATCAAAACCAGTCAACCACATATCTCGTACAATCACCAATTGCAGTTCATCAGCAGGATTCTTCATTCTTTCTGCCAAAGCCCTTCTTTGTTCTTTGGTGGTATGATGCTTTGAAATCTTTGCTCCATCAGACGATGCCGAAGTCATCACTACTTTGATAACCCCTTTATTCAAATCGTCCGAATGCCATTCAGGTTTCAGGGCAATGATGGCGGCATACAAATCGGCTGCAATTCTGCGGCTCATAGATACAATCATTCCCTTACCCTCAGATACTTCTTGCCGTTGACTAAAGTGTGCAACGATGTCTCTCGCAATGTTTGCAATTCTGTTTTCACTGCCCACTAAGGCTTCAAGCTGCGTCCATTTTGCTATTGCCTTTTGTGTATTGGTCAGGTCTTCCTGTTCCAGTTCATCATCAAGGTCTTTAACCAATTGTTTACCCTCATCGCTTAGGTTCACTTTAGCCAAACGGCTTTCATAATAAATCCTCACAGTTGCCCCATCCTCCACGGCTTGTGCTATATCATATATATCTACATAGTTACCAAAAACAGCGGGGGTGTTTACGTCTGTATTTTCAATGGGTGTTCCTGTAAAGCCCAGATAGGTAGCATTGGGCAAGGCATCCCGCATATATTTTGCAAAGCCATAAACTATCTTTTTGCCTATCACATTGCCTGCCCCATCCTTAGCATCGATTGTCTTTGCCTTAAATCCGTATTGTGTTCTGTGTGCCTCATCAGCAATCACTACAATGTTTTTTCTTTCCGAAAGTGTTTCATACACATTGCCTTCTTCGGGTTGAAACTTTTGTATGGTGGTAAATACTACACCTCCCGAAGCCACCCTTAACAAGTCTCTTAATTGGTTTCTGTCATCTGCCTGAACAGGTTCTTGTCGTAGCAATTGTTTGGAAGCTGCAAAGGTGTCAAATAGTTGATCGTCCAAGTCATTACGGTCTGTAATGACTAGGATAGTCGGATTATCTAATGCCAACACGATTTTACCTGTGTAGAAAACCATGGATAATGATTTTCCACTTCCTTGTGTATGCCAAACTACCCCACCTTTTCTGTCTCCAATTGGTTGATTCTTCACACCGGGCAATCCATAACTAGCAGGAGATTCCGCAACCAAATTCCCTTCTTGAAGGTGGTTTGCACTATATCCTGTTGCTCTTAAAGTAGATTCAACGGCTCTGTTTACCGCATAATACTGATGATAGGCTGCTAATTTCTTTACTGTGGAGATGATGGTGATACCCGTTTCTGCATCTTCCTTTTTCGACTTTTCAAACACTATAAAATGCCTGATTAAATCTATCAAGGTTTCCTTGTTCAGCATACCGAGTATCAGCGTTTCTAACTGACTAACCAAATGAGAGGCTTCTGCCTTTCCATCGGCTGTTTTCCATGACATAAAGCGACTGAATCCCGAAGAGATAGTTCCTGCTTTAGCTTCTAATCCATCAGAAACGACTACAAAGCCATTATAAGTAAATAGACTTGGAATGATAGACTTATAAGTCTCTATTTGTTTGAAAGCCGAATGAATGGTCGTGTTTTCGTCAACTGCATTCTTCAATTCAATCACCACTAATGGAATACCATTTACAAAAAGCAGTACGTCAGGGCGTTTATTATTTCCATTTTCTAGAATGGTGAATTGATTTGCTACCACAAAATCATTGTTCAGTGGATTTTTAAAATCTATCAACCAAACTCGATCGCCTCTGTCATCGCCATCCACACGTTTTGATACAGGAATACCTTCTGTGAGTAAACGGTGAAAGGTTTCATTATTAGTTAATAATTCAGGCGAAGCAATACGCTGAATCTCTTTGATGGCTTCTGCTTGTGCCTCTTTGGGAATGCTAGGATTGATTCTGCTAACAGCCTGTTGCAATCTGCCAATTAACAATACTTCGGAGAAGGTTTCTCTTTCTGGATTTTCGCTATCTGGTGCTACATCGGGAGCATAGATGTACTCATATCCTAGTTTACTGAACAACTCGATAGCAAAGTTTTCTATGGTATTTTCGTTGATGTGGTTCATTGAGGTTTATTAAATAAGTATTCAGATACCCAGTTTGGTAAATCAAAAACATTATTCAGCACCACGTCGATGCCATTTTCAATCTCAGTTATTAACCTTGCCTGCTTTTGAGAATTATCAAATATATAGGCTCTATTGGTTTGTTTTACAGCACTCTTTAAGTTATTAAGGCTTTTGTAGTATCTGTTCTTAACCACTTCTGGCGGAACAGCATGACCATCTTGCACTACCCTAACATTAATGCGTCGTATATTAATTTCGGGGTCTTCGGTTGCTACATAATATAAATAAACTCGGTAGCCTAGTTCTTGTGCCTTTATAAAGAAATCTACCTTGCCACTATGGCTCATCACCGTTTCATAGGTAAATGAAATCCCGTTATCCAAAAGCTGTTGCCTGATAAATTCTGCCAAATCAGCAGCCAGATAAGAATCAATATGAGTTCCAACTTTTAATAGATTATCGGCTACCTCTACCTTTTCCCATAAATCTGGCTCATTTCTTTTAATTGGTGAGAAGGTGCTGAACTTAAAAAAAGTTATTAGTTGTTCTTGATTTACTGTTAGTTGATAATCCGAGAAGTTGATTGTTTTTAAAAGATTAAGTTCCTTTTCTATTTCGTCGGCATTTACATACACGCCCAATTTAACATCGTAGTCTGCTAATATACCTTTTAATATGGTGGTTTTACCCGAGCCATTGGGACCAGCAAAAACCCGCATTCTTTTTACAGACATATCAAATTAGTTTAAACTGGTCGGGCCATTGTTTGGTTGGCTTTTTAATAGTGCGTATAAAGTGCTTATTGCCCAAAGCGTCTATTTCATATAGGTTACCTTCCTCTTCTACATAAACAGGAAGATTTGTTTTTTTTGCTTCTTCATTGGCTTTCAACGTAGCAGAAACAGCCGCACCCAAAATAGCACCCAATACCGCCCCATCTTCTTTATCTTTTGCCAATAAAGCACCCATTGCTGCCCCAATAAGACCACCCTTTATCAACGATTCAATAACGCCACTTTCTTCTTTCATGCTTCAAATTTATGCTTTAATTGTTTTGAACAGAAACTATTTGATTTTCGGATTCACAAGACTTTTGTTATACACCCTCTTAAAGTCCAGACTTTTTGCCCCGAAGTTGATGAGTAAGCCATCGGCAATGTTATATGCCTCGCAATAGTTGATAGCTTGTGCCTTGTGTACATCTTCCAATTTTTCAATTGCTTTCAATTCTACCATCACTTTCCCTGCTACAAAAAAGTCAACCCTTCGTGTACCTATATGTTGCTCTCGGTAGTACAAATCCATTTCCATCTCTCTTGCAAAATCCAAGCCCTGAAAAGCAAACTCAATGGCAAGTGCCCGTTGATATATTACTTCCTGAAACCCATTGCCCAACGTAGAATGTACTTGCATAGAACATCCTATAATTTTATGTGTAAGCGCATTCACCTCATTTTCATCTCTAGTATTCATCTTATTTTCTTATTAAATTGTTTGTTTGTCTTGAACAAGATTAAATGATTTAAAGATTATATGATTTTTAAAAAATCCTGTCTACATTATAATCTTTTAAAATTGTCTTGAACAAGATTAAATGATTTAAGGATTATATGATTTCTTAAAAATCTTGTCCATCTTATAATCTTTTAAAATCCTGTTCACACATCTTTTGTCTTGAACAAGATTAAATGATTTAAGGATTATATGATTTCTTAAAAATCTTGTCCATCCTATAATCTTTAAAATCCTGTTCAGACCATCTTTTATCTTGAACAAGATTAAATGATTTAAAGATTATATGATTTCTTAAAAATCCTGTCTACATTATA
>Ga0364873_10469_pt1 | contig 19035 bp, 18 predicted proteins | sample ExccelAu500001D3_2_FD_206928 | JGI IMG/M metagenome (GOLD analysis project Ga0364873, IMG submission 206928) | Enriched cells from Trout Bog Lake Hypolimnion, Wisconsin, USA - BchlTB.Aug07.5000.01.D3 | ecosystem: Environmental > Aquatic > Freshwater > Lake > Hypolimnion/Profundal zone | place... | reverse complement strand
CTATTTCTAAACCGGTCCGCAGGCGATCGCATTCATTGTAAACAGATTGAGTGGATAACCCCTGAGGTGCCATAGCCAAGACCCAGGTGTAATTTCCGCGTGCGAGTACCGGAGTGATGTGATCTCCATGGCCACGTCCAATTGCAATCTGACCCGTGATCGCAAAGGGAACATCGCTGCCGAGCTCTGAGCCGATCTTCTCCATGCCATCGCGTGAAAGTCCGAGTTCATAGAGCGCATCAAAGGCCACAATCACCGCAGCGGCATCAGCACTTCCACCGGCCATGCCTCCGGCAACAGGAATCTCTTTATTAATATGGATGGTGATATCAGAATCTAAGTCGTGGCGATCGATCATTAATTGCGCCGCACGATAGGCAAGATTGCTCTCATCGACGGGAACGCCAGCAGCGGTTGAACCGCTCACCGTCAATACGATTCCAGTGCCAGGTTCGGCGAATTTAACTGTGACGTCGTCATAAATCGAGATCGCCTGAAAAACAGTCGTTACTTCGTGATATCCATCTGCCCCTAAAGGGCCAACCGAGAGTTGCAGGTTCACCTTTCCCGGAACCCGTACAACTACACCGTTGCGTCTCATGGGGCTAGCGTATTGGCTATCGCCATAAAGTCGCGGAGTAAGAGAGTCTCTCCCCTGGCGGTCGGATCGATGCCCGCTTTGGAGATCGCTTCCTCGGCGTTACCACCAAAGAGTTGCGAGAGTGCTCCGCGCAACATTTTGCGGCGTTGGGCAAATGCAGCATCGATAACGCTAAAGGTGAGTTGGCGCTCTGCTTCGTCTCCAGCGGCCTCATGGCGAATGAAGCGGACGAGAGATGAATCAACATTTGGAATCGGCCAAAATACTTGGCGAGCAACATTGCCAGCACCCGTTAAATCTGCCCACCATGTGGCTTTGACGGAGGGTGAGCCATAATTTTTACTTCCCGGCTTAGCAACCAAGCGATCGGCGACCTCACTCTGCACCATCACAACACCTGAGCGAATAGAAGGAAATTTCTCAAGGAAATGAAGGAGCACCGGGACAGAAATATTGTAAGGAAGGTTCGCAACCAAGACTGTCGGCGCTAGTGGCAACGCCTCCGTAGTGAGCGCATCTTCGTTTTGAACATGGAGCGTAGCAAGATCAAAGCCATGAGCCTCGATGGTATTTGGTAGCTCCTGCGCCAACCGTGAATCAATTTCTACCGCGACTACAGAGGCCGCAATTTCCAGAAGGGCGAGGGTGAGTGAACCCAAGCCGGGCCCGATTTCTAGAGCAACATCGTCGCTACGAACATCTGCAATCTTTACGATCCTACGACAAGTGTTTGCATCAACTACAAAGTTCTGACCCAACTTCTTTGTGGGGTTGACGCCAATTCTCGCGGCGATCTCGCGAATCTCTGCTGCGCCAAGAAGCGTTCCCACTTAGTTAAAGCTCCCAAAGAGGCGGAGTGCATTTTCTGTAACGCGATCACAGAGGTAATCAATATCTTCACCGCGTTCATCTGCGATAAATCTGGCGATATTGGCAATCTGCGCAGGCGTATTAAGTGCTCCGCGGTGCGGCGTCGGGGCCAAGAATGGAGAGTCCGTTTCAATGAGTAGTTGATCGATTGGAACAAGCTTCACCGCTTCGCGCAACTCTGGTGCATTTTTGAAAGTAACAGTTCCTGCAAAGGAGAGGATGTAACCGGCATCAATACATTCGCGCGCCATCTGCGCATCGCCAGAATAACAATGGAAAATCGTCGTTTTTGGTGCTCCGACTTCAAGCAGAGTATCGAGCACTGCGCGATGAGCGTTGCGGTCATGAATGACCAGGGCTTTATCTACGCTCTTTGCCAATTCGATATGACGTTTGAATGAGTAGATCTGGCGATCTCGAAGTTCAGGCGCGGTTCTAAAGAAATCAAGACCGGTTTCACCGATCGCACGAACCCTTGGATGCTGCGCTAGCTCGGCGATTATTGCGAGGTCAGACTCTAGATCTTCAACAATTGGCGCTTCATTGGGATGCAAGGCGACTGCGGCTAGTACGCGACCTGGAAAGGCATCTGCACACTTCACGCCCCACCTTGATTGCTCTGCCGAGTATCCAACCTGCACAACGCGATCAATCCCCGCGGCGGCGGCGGCATCAAGCAAATCTCGAATCTCGATAGAGTCTGGATCTGATTCGGTTACCAACTCCATATGCGCATGGACATCGATGCATGGTCTGGAAAGCGGTTCAGGAATTGGAGCCGCTGCTCGTGGTTCTGCAAGACCGTGTCGATCCGACATTTACTCTGCTTTTTCTTCGAGTCGAGGGAAGAGGACAGCGCCTTTCGTAACCTTCGAACCCGCAGGAAGTTGACCCCACGTTGCAACCTCGCCGATCCTTTGATCGCCAATTGCGCCGAGAGTTACATCCGCGCCAAGACTGATCCAAAGAGTTTCTGTGGTGGCAGGCATGATCGGGTGCAAGAGAACTGCAAGGGCGCGAATGGAGTCTGCGGTGTTATAAAGAACTTGATTGAGCTCATCGACATTCACTGGATCTTTAGCAAGAACCCACGGAGCTTTTTCGGTCACATAGCCATTGACCCGCTTACAGAATTCCATGATGGCGTTAATTCCACCTTGGAAGTCGAGAGCACAGATCGCGATATCTGCTCTATCGGAGGCATCCTTGAGGGCTGCGCCTAGAACTTCATCGTGAGCCACAGCCGGGATCGCTCCATCGCAATATTTTTCAATCATGGCGATCAAACGTGAGGCAAGGTTTCCAAAATCATTTGCTAACTCCGAGGTGTAGCGAGCAGCCATATCTTCCCAAGAGAAGGAGCCATCGCTACCAAATGGAATAGCGCGCAAGAAGTAATATCTAAATGCATCTACTCCGAAATGATCGGTGATTTCTGCAGGAGAAATTTTATTCGCTTTCGACTTCGACATCTTTTCGCCGCCAACGAGCAACCAACCATGTGCGAAGACTTTCTTAGGCAAAGGTAAGTTCGCGGCCATCAACATCGCTGGCCAAATAACCGCGTGAAAACGCAAGATGTCCTTGCCTACAAGGTGAACATCAGCTGGCCAAGTTTCTGCAAACTTTGCAGCGCCTGGAGTTCCCGCTTCATCGCCAAGGCCAACAGCTGTTGCATAATTAAGCAGCGCATCGAACCAGACATAAACAACTTGCTTGGTATCCCATGGGACGGGAATTCCCCAATCAAATGAGGAGCGCGAGATGGAGAGATCTTCGACGCCGCTCTCTAAGAATGAAACGACCTCGTTGCGCGCACTCGCCGGTTCACATGCTTCGGGGTGCTCCTTGTAGTGCTCTAAGAGCTGGGGAACAAAGGCGCTTAAACGGAAGAACCAGTTCTCTTCACTTACCAATTCCGCGACGGTGCCATGAACTTTGCATCGACCCTCATCGAGGTCTGCGGCCAGCTTAAACTCTTCGCAGCCAATGCAGTAAGGCCCCTCATATTTGCCCGAATAAATATGTCCGGCATCTTTAAGAGAGGAGAGGAAGCGTTGCACGCGCTCCATATGGCGCGGTTCGGTCGTGCGGATAAAGTCATCATTGGCGATGTTGAGCGCCTCCCAGGCAGGCTTCCAAGAGCCCTCAACAAGTTTGTCGCACCACTCTTGTGGTGGGACTCCGTTTGCCTGAGCCGCGTTTAGAATTTTTTGGCCATGCTCATCGGTTCCGGTCAGGAACCAGACCGACTCGCCCTTTTGGCGGTGCCAGCGGGTCAGAACATCCCCAGCCACGGTCGTATATGCGGTGCCGATATGCGGTGCATCATTGACATAATAAATCGGCGTCGTGAGGTAAAAAGACTTAGATTCGGCGCTCATTAGACGATTCTATCTACCTGAGGCTTTGCTACCGACCATGGCATCGAAGACCACCCGCTTCGGGAGATTTAACTCTTTAGCCAAGGCGGCAATCGCATCTTTGCGAGATTCGCCAGCTCCTTCGCGAGCAAGGACCAGACCAACTAAATCAGCCGCGGAGTACGAAACTGACTCGGCATCAAAGCCCTCCAGTACAAGCGTTAATTCGCCCAAAATCTCGCGATCGGTACTCCATTCAAGCAACTCTGAAATAGTTCCCCGGACGGTCTCTTCATAGGTCTTGGTCATCTCTCGACATATCGTTGCTTTGCGATCAGGGCCAAGTACGGCAAGAGCGTCTGTGAGTGACTCCTGTAGCCGGTGAGGTGCCTCGAAGAAAATGATGGTGCGAGGTTCGGTAATTAATTTTTCATACCAGGCTATGCGGGCTCCGCCGGTCCGAGGTGAGAAACCCTCAAAGCAGAATCGATCGGTTGCCAGCCCCGACAAGAGCAGCGCCGTTGTCACAGCGCTCGGCCCTGGTAATACCTCTATGGGAATTCCATTATCTATCGCGCGTTGGATTAACCGGTATCCAGGATCGCTAATGCCTGGCGCGCCTGCGTCGGTAATGACCAGCAAGTCAGCACCTGATACCAATATCTCAGTGAGTTGATCGATCCGTTCGCTCTCATTGCCCTCAAAGTAGGAGATGACCTTGCCGGTGTAGCGGATGCCCAAATCATGAACCAGCCGCGTGAGCTTTCTAGAGTCCTCAGCGGCGATAAAAGGCGCTGATTCCAAGGCGCTCTTTATCCGAGAAGTGGTGTCCCCAACATTTCCCAAGGGTCCACAGGCGAGAATCAGCATGAGGCAATTCTCGCAGGCTTTACGCTTGCCACATGACAATTCTCGCGCCTCGCGTAGGCGTGGCTCGTGATCGACTCACGGCCTGGGGGTTGGGGTTGATCGCGCTGATTTTTCGGACCTGGCACCTTGGATCTCCTAAGGGCTTCGTCTTCGACGAGGTTTATTACGCGCAGAACGCAAATTCGTTACTTCATCACGGGGTTGAGTTAGACCCCAAAACAGGAGCAGCGCAATTCATCGTCCATCCACCTATCGGCAAATGGATGATCGCCGCTGGAATAAAGTTATTTGGCTATCACGAATTTGGATGGCGGATCAGCGCAGCACTTGTAGGTACCGCCTCGATCGTCATGATCTTCTACATTGCAAAACGACTCTTTGATAACTATTTTCTAGCACTCAGCGCCGAAATTCTGATGGCCGCCGATGGCTTGCACCTAGTGATGTCGCGAACCGCTTTGCTCGACATCTTCTTAATGTTCTTTACGCTCTTAGGCTTTTTCTTCTTGCTCCGAGATCAACATTACGCCGCAGGCATATCGATCGGGTTAGCTGCTGCCACAAAGTGGAGTGGTCTTTATTATTTAGTGGCCTTCATGGCTTTCACACTTTACGTCGATTATCGACGGAACCGAGCGCTTGAAATTGAACGCCCAGCACTCACGACGATTCGCGAGAAACTCTTCGCAAGATCCTTGCAGTACATCATCCTGCCGGTCATCGTTTACATCTCAAGTTGGGTCGGCTGGTTCTTCAATACGACTGGCTATGATCGAGGTTGGGCCAACTCGCATCGCGGCGGATTCTTCTCTTTTAATCCGCGTCCCGTTAGATCTTTATGGCATTATCACGCGGAGATGTGGGACTTTCACACAACACTCACCGCATCCCATCCCTACGCTGCCAATCCTTGGAGTTGGCTCATCATGGGCCGACCTACCTCGTTCTTCTACCAAGCACCCAAGAGTTGTGGGGCATCAGCATGCGCACAGGAAATTTTGGCACTGGGAACTCCACTTTTATGGTGGTCTGGAGTTATTGCGATTGCCATCACCTTCGGATACTGGATAGCACGTCGCGAATGGCAGAGCGGCCTACTACTTCTAAGTCTGGCCGCTGGTTATTTGCCATGGTTTAACTGGCAGAAGAGAACCGTTTTTAATTTTTATACAATTGCCTTTGAACCTTTTCTGATCCTGATCATAGTTTTTGCACTCTCCAAATTCCTGAAGCCAAATGAAAGTGGCCAGATTCCACGCTCTCGTCGCTTTGTCAGCATGGGATTTCTTGCCATTATCGTTCTTAATTTTCTCTACTTCTTACCGCTCTATATGGGAAGCGTGATCACGTACAGCCATTGGAGTTCTCTGATGTGGTTCCCAAGCTGGATTTAAAGATGAATCGGGAAGAACTAATTACTGATTAGCTGCCCAATGTTGATCAGCAGCTGCTTGCTCTGCAACTTCTTGATCGAAGAGCTCATCCTTAGTTGGTAGTTCCAGTGCCTGTGTGCGCTCTTGCTCTGCGCTCCACTTGCCGGGAGTTGTGAGATCGATGGTGCGCTTAGGTGTGAAGGCTTTCGGTGCAGTTGTATATGTTGGTCGAGGAACTAAAACAGGAGACCAACCGCGCTCCTCTTGCTTCTCGATAATCGTGATGGATGAGTGGAATGCGCGCTCTCCGAGCGGCACCCATTGCTCTAATACCTGTTCACTCTCGCTACGTGACCTTCTAGAAAGATCAATGCGAACCTGCGGATCGACCTTGATCTCTGCTGCCGTGATCGCAGCAAGTGCTGCTAAGCGACGCTTCTTAATCTGTGCAGCCAGGACCTGGCGACGCACATTAATAACAAAAATTGCGAGCGCAGTAATTGGAATCAGGATTGCGATTGCGGGCAGGTAGCCGAGGGCAATAACACCAGAGAAAATAATAAGTGCTGATGTGAGAGCTAATAAAACAACGCGACGAATCTGAAGCGTCTTTGCGCGCTCTTCTTGGTCAATGTGATCTGGAAAATTTGGAGTTGATGCAACTTTTTTCATCGCACTCTTGTAACGCTCACCCTCGCGGCCAGATTGCGTGTCATGCTGACGCATCCAGCGGGGTAGAAAATAGGCCACCCACATTCCGATGATGACGAGATAAATAAGTCCGGAGGCCATGGAATGAAACAGTAATTCACAAATGCTCCAAAAGTGCGCATTTGGCGCTTATGTCCTAATTGAAATTATTTGGATTTTCTCGAACAAAGGTGAGGTGATCTCGCCAATCTCCCGCGATGTGCAGGTAGCGAGAGCGCAGCCCTTCGAAGTAATAACCGCTCTTTTCAGCGACCTTTCTCGAGGCCTCATTCTCAGGTCGAAGGTTGATCTCTATGCGATGGAGTTTTAGCTCGTCAAAGGCGTAGTCCGTGAGGGCGCGAACCGCCCTTGTCGTAAGGCCTTGATTTGCGAAACGTTTATCTATCCAATATCCGATGTGGCCGCCGCGATACGCCCCGAAAACTAAGCCGCCTAATGTGATCTGGCCAATGAATTGTTCACCGCTCTCGCTTTTCAACCAGATTCCGAGGGAGATCGAGCGGAGTTCACGGCCCTCTCGGTTGTAATAGCGGACCATTTCATAGAAGGTCGGAAGCGGGTTATCGCTATCTACCTCGGGGCGAGTTGCCTCCCAGGGAGCTAGCCAATCAGCATTGATCCTGCGGACCTTGTTCCACTGCGATTTGTCACGATATCGAAAGGGGCGAAGGACCAACTCTTGATCGTGAATGACAACCGGCCAGTTATTCATCGCTTAGTAAGCTCGATCCAGGATGATCACATCCGCCACTTCTCCGGTGAGGTACCCCGGTGAATCTGCGGCAACGGTGATCAGGGCCGCTGCCTCGGCCAAGGTGTACATCTGATCTTGATCACCGAGGACATTTACTTGAAGGTTTCCTGCTGAGTCTTGTGACAAGCCTGCTCGTATTAATGAGGTCTGCCCAATCGGAGACTCAATATCGGAGGTGACGATCGCTTGTATGGTGGAGCGAAATACATTTTTAACACCCAGCATGGTTCGAATCATGGGGCGAATGAAGAGTTCGAAGGAGATAAAGGCCGATATCGGGTCTCCAGGGAGCGCAACGACGGGAATGGCATCTTCACCGATGAGGCCATAGCAATGAAGTGAGCTTCCTTGCAGGGTGGGCACAACGCGTTTATCTGCCCCAAGCTCGCCCAAAACCTCTGCAATGAGCGCGAAAGAGCCGTCATGACGCTCTCCGCTAATAACAATCAAATCTGCACGGACCAATTGATCTTCTATCACCGCTTTGAGCTCTTCTTGATTCTCAGGAATTGCATGAACGCGGTAGCAAACCGCTCCCGCCTCCCTTGCCGCTGTCGCAAGCATCCAAGAATTGGTCTCGTATTCGGCCTCATCATCTTCGAGTTCCTGGCCAGGCTCTACAAGATCCCCTCCAGCAGAGATGACTACTACCCGAGGGTGTGGCTGGGTTGGTAGGCGCGATAAGCCAATGGATGCCGCCAAGCCGATCTGTTGAGAGCGGATGCGCACACCTTTTGATAGAACGACTCGATCTCCCAAGGAGATGTCATCGGCCAAGGTAGCGCCATGCGCATCTAGAAGCGGCATGTCGAATGGTGAGAGTGGGTGAGAAATCGCAAGCAATTCCGCCAACATATTTTTAACAGAAATCTGCGAATCCATGGATTAACCTTACTTCTTTCATAAGGTTATCCCGTGGATTCATTTGCGCCGAGCAAGGCCAGCCTCCGTGCTCTCTTGCGCAAGGACCGTGATCTGACTTACATGCCAGAGAGTTGGCTGCATATTCTGCAATCCCACGAAATTCAGAGCGCTCGCATCGTGGCTTCATATCTCTCTTATGGAACAGAACCTCAGACCGTAGATATAAATGCCGCTCTCTTGCGAGCCGGAAAAATTCTGCTGCTCCCGCGAACCCTTAAAAATAAAGATATCGAGTGGGTTGCGTGGAATGGCTCCGAGAAATTACTCCGAAAGAACGGCAAGGTACTTGAACCCTTGGGCGAGAAATTTCAGGAGGAAGACCAGATCGATGTAGTAATAACCCCAGCGCTCCAAATAGATCGCACTGGCAATCGCCTCGGACAGGGAGGCGGCTCCTATGATCGCGCTCTCTCTAGGACGTCAGCTTGGAAGGTTGGGTTGGTGAGTGGAAGTGAGTTGACTCAACAAACTATTCCCACCGAGGGTCATGATCAGCCAGTCGATGCGGCGGCAACGCCAACTCTTCTCGTGCGATTTACTCGGGGTTCTTGATCTGACCTTTAGCAAGGTTTGCCAAATATTTATTGTATTTAGCTAATTCATCATCTTCACCCATAGCTGCAGCGCGATCCGATGCCCGATCTAAACGTCGCGATTCACGGGAATCATCTCTCATCCATTGAATAAATGTTGCGACCAACGCAACGAGAATTGGAATCTCTCCCATCGCCCAGCCAATGGCCGCGCCAGTGTGTTGATCGGTCAGAAGGTTGGTGCTCCATGGTCGATTGAGTGAAGCGAAATAGCCGCCATCGAGAAGAGTGGTGGTCGAGAGCAGCGCGATGGAGAAGAAGGCGTGGATACTCATCGCGGCGAAGAGCACAATAATGCGAACGATATGTGGAATCTTGCGTGGATTTGGATCAACCCCGACGATGACATAGAAGAAGAGATATCCAGCGAGCAGGAAGTGAATATCCATCAAGATATGACCGCTGTGCGACTGCATTAATTTTCCAAATAGTGGCGTCATATATAGCGCAAAGAGCGATCCATCAAAGAGCGCGAGTACGACGACTGGATTTGTAATGATCACAGAATATTTCGAGTGAATAACCGCGATCAAAGTGCCACGTAAACCTCGCTCCTCTGGAGTTCGGCCTTGTGGCAAGGTGCGAAGCGCAAGTGTGATCGGCGCGCTCAATACAAATCCAATAGGCGCAATCATTCCAAGGATCATGTGAGACATCATGTGAAAAGAGAAGGCGAAGTGCGCATACACACCAGCTCCCCCGCTGGTTGCAAAATCAACGAGCGCAACGGCGATAGCAAATGAAATAGTCCGGCCCACGGGCCACTTGTCACCTCTGCGAGTGAGGACCACAACGCCAAATATGTAAAGGGCTGTGATGAGGAGAAGGAAGCCCAGGATCGTTCCATCGGGAGAGTAAGCGAAGAGAATACGACGGAGCGAGGGCGTAGCAGGCATCGAAATTCCGGTGATCGCAATCGACGGATCGCTAGCGGCTCGAAGTCCAGCTGTGGAAATTGGAGGAAGTGTCGTGCTGAGCCAACCGCCAAGAGCAACAGCCGCAATCATCACCGCGCTTTCATTTACCAAGAGTCGAAATACCGCAACGCCACCCTCTAGATTTTTTGCAATGTATTTACGATGGCGAGAACCCACTAATACAAGAATTACAAAGAGCAGACTTTTCAAGATTACGAGCAAGCCGTATCTACTATGCCAACCGGCAATGAAGTTGAGTCTGGTCCATGCATTCAGTACTCCGCTGACACCGACAATGATGGCCGACCAGAGCGCGAGCGCGCTGAAACGTTTAATTGATGCGGAGCGTTCCCTCACGGAGATCGCCATTAAACCAATGACTCCTCCCACCCAGAAAGCAACGGCGCCAACGTGAAAGAGTAATGAGCCAATTGCAAGACCATGGTTGCCTGCGCTCGAAGCGTGACTTTGAAAGAGAGGAATCAAAAGCGCGAGCATTGTGGCGGCAAGCGCAAAATAGATTGCTCCGACTTTCCTTGCTCGCAATATGAGTGCGAGCGCGCCGACTCCCATTATGAGCTGAAAGAGATAGTCCTTGCCGATGCTGGTGGAAGATAAGAAACTCCATAGCGTTGACCAGTTAAATGCATCGAGAAACCCTCCGCCTAGCAAATTCGCTAGTTCGACGATAACTCCACCAACTGTGCAGACCAGCCAAACGACGGTGGCAAGAAGCGCCAGGCCTTTGATGCGTTTCCCCTCATTATTTAGCGCTCCACGTTTTTCCGGGAGTAGAAAACCAATTGCGTAAAGCATGCCGACCGCCACCAAAGTGCTAACGAGATAGAAATCCCTCACGATTGGAAGCAGCGCACTTATAAGCGAGTTCGTACTTTGCAGATGGTTGTGAGTTTCAACCACCGCGGTTTCGAGAATTATTTCGCACCTCGGTCGGGGTGCGCACGTGAACGAGTTTTGCGAGCCTTGCGAGATTGCTTCCAAATCATGCGCGCATACCAGATCAGGAAGAGCGCAACGATGGTCGCTAATCCAAGAAAGACCAAAACGGCAATATTCGCAGAGGAGTTACTGGCCGCGGCAGGAGCGCTGGAAGCGGTGGTGACTGCACTTGGAGTCGCGCTCGGCGTAGATAACGAGGCGGGGGCGTTATACAAGAAGGTATAGGTACCGGTGAGAGGGGCGTAGGTCGCGCTCAGCAAGGTATAGGAGACGGTATAAATTCCAGTCACAGTCAGTGGCTTGAGGCCAACTACCGCGGTGGTATCGGTAATTGTGAGAGATCCATCATCGACCTGGGTCCCATTTGGGTCGGTTACAGAAAGACTATTTCCGTCTGACAAAAGGGTGGTGGCTGCGGTTACAGAGACGGCATTGGGGGCCTGCGAAAGGACGGCTCCAACGGCAGGAACTGAGGAGACAATGGTGTTTGCATTGGCCGCAGGCGCAAGGAAGGCGCTCAGGGCAAATAAGGTCGCTACAGCCGCTATCCGTGCCGGCGTGCTCCGAACAAGAGTGCGCATTCCAAGCCCTTCTGATGGCCTAAGTGGTCCCAAATCCTTAAAATCCTCACTGGATTAGAACCTATCCTCTCACCTCTTTAGACTTACCTCCATGCCGACCTACCAATACGCCTGTTCAGTCTGCGGCCACGAGTTTGAGCGCTTTCAATCATTCTCTGAGGATGCCATTACCACCTGCCCGGAGTGCCAAGGCGAGGTGCGCAAGGTTTACTCGAACGTCGGAGTCGTATTCAAAGGTGGGGGCTTCTACAAGACAGATTCACGTCCCGAAGGACATGGCGGAGGCGAGTAAAACCTTAACCCCGAAGTTCATTCTGCTTCGCGGCGCTGCTAGAACTGTTAGCCGTGATGCGGTGGCTTATCGGCAGCAATTTCTGCTTCGCGACTTGCCTCGTCATCTTCACGCGGATCAATCTCATCCTGAGTTACTTTCGGAAGAATATTGGAATCGCTCATTTGTTTCCCGCTTTCATTGCTTGCTCTAAACCATCTAGAAGTACTTCAAAGGCCTCTGCTGGTAAGTGTCCCTCAACGATTAAGGTGGAGGCACCTTGGACCGCCGACCACGATATGAGCTCGCCGTACTTTCGCATGGACGGCGCAATTACCCCGGTAGCAAGCAGATCGTCGAGGCAGCGCGTGAGCATTAAGAATGCCTCATCGTTGGTGTGATGCCCCTGTAAGTCGACCTTGCAAAATCCACCGAACATAAGTCGAAATAGGTTGGGCTCTTTATCCGCCCAACGGAAATAAGTTCGTCCCAATTCGCGATACCGAAGTTTGGCCGCTTTTGCAGAATTTCCGGGAATCTTTCCAAGCGCCTCTCGCTGCATATCGGCGAGGTCTACGAAGAGTTTCTTGCCCACTCCAGAAATCAGCGAATCTTTATCTGGAAAGTAGTGATAAACCGCGCTCGGGCTGACTCCTACCTGCTCCGCCACTGCGCGCAGCGAAAGGTGGTCTGGACCTGTCTTGCGTACAAGCTCTATGGCGGCATCAGTGAGGGCTACCTGCAAATCGCCATGGTGATAACTCTTTCGCCCAGAAGGCTTGGTCCGAGTCACGCTGGTTGTAGACACGCTGAAAGTATCCTCTGAAACTTGACAGTGTTCAAATCAACGCACCATAATCTGAACAGTATTCAGATATCGACAACATTTGAAGGGCTTACCCATATGTTCGAGAAACTTGGCCACACTCTCGTCAGGCGTCGTAAAGCAGTTCTGGCGCTCTTTATCGTCATTCTCATAGGAGCGGGAGCAAGTAGCGCACTGCTCTTCCCCCGCTTAAGCACGGGTGGTTATAACGATCCTTCAAGCCAGTCCGCAAAGGCAGATAACTATCTTGCTTCGACCTTTCATGTAAAAGATCCTGCTATCGCGATCGTGGTCGATAGCAAAACTTCGGTCTCTGATCCAACAACGATCGCCGACGCAACCTCCCTGGAGCGAGCCGTTGCTGCCGAAACAGGTGTTACAAAAACTCTCTCTTATTGGTCAGCAGGTGGAGCACCGGCCCTCAAAAGTACAGATGGAAAAGCTGGCTACCTCTTCGTCTACACCGCGAGCACCGACCCCGGTGGATCCACCGATATTGCCAAGCTCATTCAAAAGAAGTACGACGGAACTTATAAGTCATTGCACGTTTATGTAGGTGGTTACTCCACGGTGAGTTACGCAATTTCGACGAAGATTTCCAAGGACCTAGCTCTTGCTGAATCGATTTCGATTCCGCTCACCTTCATACTCTTGCTCTTTATCTTCGGAGGATTGATTGCATCCGCGATGCCGTTGGTTGTAGGACTTAGTGCAATCTTGGGCACATTCCTCATCCTCTATCTCATTAGCTTGGCGACAGGCGTGAGCATCTTTGCGTTGAATCTAACAACAGGTATGGGCCTTGGCCTTGGTATCGACTACTCACTCTTGATCGTGAATCGTTTCCGAGAGGAGCTGCACTCTGGAAAATCGGTAGAAGATTCGATTGCGCGCACCGTTGCCACCGCCGGTCGAACCGTGTTCTTCTCTGGCCTAACAGTTCTAGTCACGATCTCCTCCTTAATGTTCTTCCCTCTGATGTTCCTAAAGTCCTTTGGATACGCGGGTGTTGGAGTGGTCTTTACCGCCGTCTTTGGTGCGCTCATTCCGCTACCAGCAATCTTGGCCATGCTCGGAACGCGCATCGATAAATTCGTTGTCCGCAAGAGCGCGATAACACCTAAAGAAGATGGTCGTTGGGCGCAGACCGCCCGCTTTGTCATGAAGCGTCCTGTCGCGATCGTTGCCTTCGTACTCATTATCTTGGCGATCCTCGCAACCCCAATCAAGAACATCGTCTTTTCCGAAGTGGATAGCCGAGTTCTGCCCGCCAACAATCAAGCGGCAGTTGCCTCTGCTGTGAGTATTGCTCGATTTGATGGACAGAGCGCAAACCCAATTCAGATCGTTATTCCTGGCGGAGTCGCCCACCAAGATCAGCTGGCGGCCTACTCTGCTGACGTTGCCAAGGTCGCCAACATCGTCTCCGTTGGCGCACCGCAGGTCGTGGGAAATGATGTTCGAATTTCTGCAGTCTTCTCTGTTGGTTCACGCACAACAGACTCGGAGAAGATGATCCGAGCGGTCCGCGAAATTCCAGCACCCTTCAAAACACTTGTAGGCGGTACCGCCGCCGACTACACCGATACCCAAGCAGGCATTGCTCACACGCTACCTTGGGCGCTGGGATGGATCGCTCTGATGGTGTTGATCCTGCTCTTTACCTATACCGGCTCCATCATTCTTCCCATCAAAGCGGTCATTCTCAATATCCTCTCGCTCGGAGCAACAATGGGAGTTCTCTCGTGGATCTTCATCGATGGACACCTCAATTGGTTGGTGGGTTCATTCACGAAGACTGGAACGATTGATACCTCGATGGTAATTCTGATCTGCGTCGTGACATTCGGGCTATCGATGGACTACGAGGTCTTCTTGCTTTCACGCATTAAAGAGGAGCACGATGCTGGTCGCTCCAATGTCGAAGCCGTTGCAACGGGTCTTCAACGTTCGGCGCGAATCATTACCGCAGCTGCCATGTTGCTCGCAGTCGTTTTCGCAGCCTTCCTGACAAGCGGAGTTACAAATATCAAGACACTCGGCTTTGGAGTCGCCTTTGCGATCCTGCTGGATTCGACACTCGTTCGAGCTCTCCTAGTTCCGGCCTTGATGCGCCTCTTTGGCGAGCGGAACTGGTGGGCGCCTAAGGCTCTCAAGCGCTTCACAATCACACACTAGAGGTCAGATATCGCATCCATCGCAGGTACGATCTGCGGATGGATGCGATCCTCACTCTTACTTGCAAAGATCAGCCGGGGATTGTCCACTCGATGACCACGGCCGTTCTTGCTTGCGCTGGAAATATCATCGAGAACCAACAATTTACCGATCCAACAACTGGACTCTTTGTTATGCGCACTCGAATCGAGTCCGAGCAAGATCTAGTAACAGCTTCTCGCACAATTCATGAGGCTCTCTCCCATTTGAATCCGACTTTGGAGATTCGGGAAAATTCGCGAAAGAAGCGGGCTCTCGTCCTCGTTACCAAAGAGAGTCATTGCTTGCGTGATTTGCTCTACTTGCAAGAGTTGGGCGAATTGCCGGTTGAAATTCCGGTGGTTCTTTCTAATCGCGAAGAGTTGCGTGGACTCGTCGAATCTCATGGAATTCCGTTCATTACCCTGCCCTCAGATAAAGCAGGAGCAGAAACGATCATTCAAAGAACCATTGACTCAGAGAAGATCGAATTTGTTGTGCTTGCTCGGTACATGCAAATTCTCTCTGCGGTGTTCTGTTCAAAGCATGAAGGCAAGATCATCAACATCCATCATTCATTCCTACCTGGATTTAAAGGCGGAAAGCCGTACCACCAGGCCCATGCTCGCGGCGTGAAGATCATTGGCGCAACTGCCCACTTCGTCACCGCTGATCTAGATGAGGGACCAATCATTGAACAAGATGTGGCTCATGTGTCTCATGCTGCTACCCCTGAGGATTTAATAGCCATCGGCCGGGATATCGAGCGCCGTGTTCTCTCTAAGGCGGTCAAGCTTTTTGCCGAGGATCGGATCTTTATTACGGGCAGTCGCACCGTAATTTTCTAAGTGTCCCAGGCCGGAGTTGAACCGGCGGCCTACCGCTTAGGAGGCGGTCGCTCTATCCACTGAGCTACTGGGACGTGGAGGCATGCCAGGCTAGTTTAATCGGGCAAATTCTCACCAACTTCACGGCTCGAACTCGATAGTTAAGGTCTTTTTGCGGGGTCTACACTCTAGAATCTCTACCATGCCGCAGAAGAACTGGGCCATTTGGAGGAAAAGACTATGAAGAAGCTCTCTACCCGAAAGTTAACGAGCGTCCTGCTCGCTGGCGCGCTCATTATTGGTGGCTCTGTCACTTTGATCTCCTCAGCTGATGCTGCCGGCAAGCAAGGCTCAGCCTGCACAACACTCAAGGCAAAGTCAGGCATCTACACCTGCTCGACAAATCCAGCTGCTCCAACGAGCAAGAAGTTAATCTGGATTACCGCAGATTGCGCGACGGCTCAAGCCGGATACCTCTCTAGCATCGCCGATTTCAATTCTTATTCTAAGAATGCTGCAAACGCTACGAGCCAGGCTCAAAACCTCTTGGCCTCTTACCAAAATGCACTCACGGTCGCACAAGCTTCACTGGCAGATGTCATGAATACCAAGGTCTACCCGATCGAATACACCCCAGGCACTCATACGCCTTCTGTAACTGCGACAGGATTTAATGCAGCGATTGCTGCCTACCAGGCCAAGCTCGCAAATGACCAGACCCAACTTGCCGCCTACCAGGCTGCACTTGCTAAGGATGCTGCGGGAAGCAAGCAGGCGCTGAGCGACCAAAAGTCCGTTAATGACTTCCAGCTCGGAATCAACAGTCGCCAAAGCACCATCACGCTCTTGAATAAGCAAGTGGCTCGTATTCAATCTACGATCACCAGCGACCAGAGCTCAATCGCGCAATGGACTTCAACAGTCAATGGTTCTATTGCACAACAGAAGCAATTAACTTCTCAGCTTCAAGCTGGAATCAAATCAGCACTTTCAGCACGTACCACCGCTTGCAAGGCAGGTTTGTAAGAACCGACTTCAAGCGATAGAGAGTTCAACAGCGAAGTACCTTGTTATCCGATAACGAGATACTTCGCTGTTGCTTTGAGAGGATATTTAGCCAGTGCCTGACGAGCCGGTCCCCTAAGCAACTTCCCATTAAGGGCGAATTCAGAGCCATGTGCCGGGCAGACCCATTGATTATCAACTTCATTGACGGTGGCAAAGTTGTGTGGACAGGTCAAACTCAGGGCAGAAAATCCATTGACTCCAGCAGCGGTTCGAACAACTGCGAGTTGAGAGCCATCGTTGAGATTGAGGATTACAGCCCCGCCTACCTTTGCTAACTGCTTATTAGCTGCCAAACTCACTTGTATCTTTTTATTGGCTAGGACGGTGACTCCGTTAGTAGCTTGGGCGATATCAGGCAGAGTATCTACTGCCAAACCGACGCTCGCGATGAGAACCCCACAGAGAACCTGTCTTCTTGTAATTGAATTCTCGCTCATTACTGTTCACCCTTCAAGTAATTGGTTAGCCTCTTGCGATGGCGATTGGCACGGCGCGAACTTACCGCAAGCTGCGTACCTCTGCCTTGGCGTTACTCATGATTCACGTAATTTTCAGGTTATTCACATCAACTCCTACGCCATTGAGCGACCTCTACATTTATAACGCGGTTGCACTTCTTGCGGCCGCCATCGCCTACTTTTCACCAACCTTCAATGATCATTTTGCGAGGCTAACGATTAGCGGCGCCATCTTGCTGTGGGCGATTGGATCCACCATCACCACGTGGAACTCTTTTTACTCCCCTGCGATTTGGCCAAATATTTCAGATATCTGTTACGTACTCTTCTATCCACTTGCTCTTCTTGGGCTCATCCGTGCCCTCACCGCAAAGCGGGCATTTAAAGTTACAGAATTACTGGATGCATTCATTATTACCTTTGGCTTCTCCACCTTAATAGCAGCCCTCTTTCTCAAGAGCGCGATGGAGCGCTTCGCAGGAAATAGCACCACCGTTTTCTTCTCCATCGTTTATCCCGTAGGGGATGTGGTTCTGCTATCAATTGCCATTGTCATCGTATTGGTTCAGCATCGTGCGCTTCGCTCCTTGCTTCTGCTTGTCGGTATCGCAATATTTACTGCAACCGATCTCTACTTCCTGTACAAATCGGCAACTACCGGATATCCCTTCGCCTCTTTGACCGACGATGGCTGGCTACTAGGTTTAATCGTTATAGCCGAAGCGCTCTGGCATCATGGTGGCGAGGTAAAAGTAGCCGAGAGAATTATTTCGATTGCAACAACGAGCGCGATGATTTTAAGTGGCGTGGTGTTAACGATATCTGCTCTGAAGGAAGGTTCAATTCCCACTGTTGCGCTGGTACCGGCCATCATCACGGTGGCGCTAGCAGTGATTCGGATGGCGGTTGCGCTACAGGATGCTCGGAGTGCATCAACAAATTTGGAGCTATCGCGAATAGATGAGTTAACGGGCCTGGCCAACAGACGCAGGTTTATGGCGGAAATATCGTTGCTGGGCAGCGATAGCGGAACCATCCTCCTGCTGGATCTTGACAGTTTTAAGAGTGTTAATGACACCTTGGGCCATAGCTCTGGCGATGAACTCCTCCGTCAGATCTCATTACGATTTTCTCGAGTTGTCCCACATGGAGCACTACTGGCACGACTCGGTGGAGATGAGTTTGGTGTGGTTATTCCAGGAGGTAGCAGGCTCGGGGTCGAAGTATCGATGGCGCTCACCTCGACTGTCACCTATCCGTTTATTATCGATGGCCACGAAATATTTGTAGGAGTAAGTATCGGACGAGTGATAAACGACGGAAGCGATGAAGTGCTACACCGCGCCGATACCGCCATGTATGAAGCTAAGCGTTCTGGCGGGGGGATGGTTCTTTGGCAACCTTGATCTCTTCAAGTCTGGCCAAGGATTCCAAGCGTTCGGTGGCATGATCAACGATCCGCGTTACATAACCATGCGAATAACCATCTAGTACTTCCCAGGGAGTATGTATTTCTGCTTGAGAAAGATGGCTTAATTCTGGAACGTAGCGCTTGATGTAATTTCCCTCTGGATCAAAACGACGTCCCTGCTCGATTGGATTAAAGACCCGGTAATACGGCGAGGCATCGGTGCCGCACCCTGCAGTCCATTGCCAACCATGTGAGTTGGATGCGACATCATTATCAATCAAATATTTCATAAAGAACTCGGCGCCGTGCTGCCATTCGATGTGAAGATCTTTTACAAGAAATGACGCGACGACCATTCGAGTTCGGTTATGCATCCATCCCTCTTGACGAAGTTGTCGCATCGCTGCATCCACGATGGGATAACCCGTTTTACCTTGGCACCATGCATCGAACTTTTCGCC
>Ga0364873_10468_pt1 | contig 19047 bp, 7 predicted proteins | sample ExccelAu500001D3_2_FD_206928 | JGI IMG/M metagenome (GOLD analysis project Ga0364873, IMG submission 206928) | Enriched cells from Trout Bog Lake Hypolimnion, Wisconsin, USA - BchlTB.Aug07.5000.01.D3 | ecosystem: Environmental > Aquatic > Freshwater > Lake > Hypolimnion/Profundal zone | place: USA... | reverse complement strand
TTCGATCAGCGCCGTCCCGCGCGGCAGCCAGAGCGGCAGGCCGGGGCCGACATCGTCGTCGAAGCAGAACAATTCCAATTCGCGTCCGAGCTTGCGGTGGTCGCGTTTTTTCGCCTCCTCCACCATTGTGAAGTAAGCCTCCATCTCGGTCTTATTTTTGAACGCCGTCCCGTAGATCCTCTGGAGCTGCGGGTTTTTCTCGTCGCCCTTGTAATAGGCGCTCGCCACGCTGGTGAGCTTGAACGCCCCGATGTTGCCGGTGCGCATGACGTGCGGGCCAGCGCAGAGATCGAGGAAATCGCCGTTGCGAAAAAGTGAAATTTCCTCGTCCTCGGGAATGTCCTCAAGGTTGCCGATCTTGAATTTGCTGACGTTGCCCGGACGCTCCCCGAGTCCTCCGAGGCGACCCGATTCCGCGAGCTTCAACGCCTCGTCGCGGCTGACCTTCACCCGTTCGAAGACGTGGTTCGCCTTGATCTCCTTTTTCATCTCGGCCTCGATCTTTTCGAAGTCCTCGGGCGAAATCCGGTGCGGCATGTCCAGGTCGTAATAAAAACCGTTCTCGACCGGCGGACCGGCTGCGAACTGCGCTTCCGGCCAGATCTGCAGGATGGCAGTGGCCATCACGTGCGCGGCGGAATGGCGCAACCGCTCGATATCGGACATCTGATTGCGTTGTTCGAGAGTTTTGCGTTCGGGTTGCTCAGGCATAAAAGGAGAGACAATTTAGTTCGGCCACGCCGGCTTACCAAGTAAAAAGCGGCGGGGAAAACCGTCCGGGTGGAGCACGCGGCTCGCCGAAAAGAACGGAGTGGCGCGCCACCCGCTGCGTGAACGCACATCGTACTGTGTGCCCGGCGGGCCGCCGGGCACGGCACGCGGACCGCGTGCTCCACCCGGACTTTGCCATCCGGCGATTTGACCGGACTTTGCGGGGCGTCGACTCTGTTTTGTAACATGATCACAACAATAGCCTTTGACACAAAAGGATCCCCCATTAATTTGCCTCACGGATGATGAGCCAGGAGAGCCTTTCAATTTACTTTTTCCTGCAAATGGCGGTCATCCTCGGGGCGTGCCGCGTGGTGGGGGCGCTTGGTCGCAGGATCGGGCAGCCGCAGGTGGTCGGCGAGATGATCGCCGGCGTGATGCTCGGGCCGTCGTTGCTCGGTTATTTTTTCCCCTCGCTGCAGCAGGCGCTCTTCCCGAAGGAAACGCTCCGGACACTCTACGTCGGCGCGCAGCTCGGGGTCGGGCTTTACATGTTCATCGTCGGAACGGAATTCCGCATGGATCATTTCCGGAGCCGGATCCGGAGCGCGGCGTCGGTCTCGATCGCGGGAATGGCGGCGCCGTTCGCGTTTGCGGTGCTCCTGGCGCCGTGGCTGATGTCGATGCACGGGCTTTTTTCCGAAAAGGCGCGGCCATTCGAGGCGATTCTATTCCTCGGCGCGGCCATCGCCATCACGGCGTTCCCGATGCTGGCGAGGATTATTTTCGAACGCGGCCTTTCCGGGACTTCGCTGGGGACGCTGGCACTGGCTGCGGGCGCGATTGACGACGCCGCCGCGTGGTGCGTGCTGGCCGTGGTTCTCGCAACGTTCGGAGGCGGCGCGGTCGTTGCCATCAAGGCCATCGCCGGAGGCCTGGCCTACGGTCTTTTTATGATGTTCATCGGGAGCCGGGTGCTTGCCCCGCTCGGGCGCATCGCCGAACGCGAGGAACGGATCAGCCCTACCATGCTCGGCGTCGTGCTCATGCTTTTTTGCCTCGGAGCCTTCGCGATGGACGCCGTCGGAATCCATGCGGTCTTTGGCGGATTTCTGCTAGGCATCGCCATGCCGCGCGGATTTTTTGTGGAGGAAATCAAGCGCAAGCTCGAACCGTTTGCCGTGGTCTTCCTGCTGCCGATGTTCTTCACTTTTTCCGGACTCCGCACCCGGCTCGACCTGGTGACCGATCCAAAAATGCTCCTGATCGCCCTGGTGCTGCTCGCCGCCTCGGTCGGCGGAAAAGGAATCGCCTGCTGGGCCGCCGCCCGCTTGAACGGCGAGGACAACCGCACCGCACTCGCCGTCGGCACCCTGATGAATTCCCGCGGATTGATGGAGTTGATCATCATCAACATTGGCCTTCAAAAGGGGGTCATCGAGCCGGTTCTATTTTCCATGCTGGTGCTGATGGCGATTGTCACCACGCTCATGGCCTCGCCGCTTTTCGAGCTGGTGTATGGACGCAAGGCGCGGACTAACGGCGAGCTGGGCGCCGTGCCGGCGGGCGGATTGGGCGGTTGACGCGGGCTTCACCAGGCGGAAGTGTCCGCCTCGGCAAGGGAGGGATTCCCGTTGATTCCCTCCCGGTTGCAGGCATTCTTCCGGAGTCAGTCTGACCGCACGAAATGAACAACCTATTCGATTTTCTTCCTCGCAAGGCAAAGGAGGAATTCCTGATGCTGGCGGAAACGGAGAGCGTCCGGATCGAGTGCATCGTTTCCAACGGCCAATCCAGTCCCGAAGGTTTTTGGTATGATCAAACCGAAAACGAGTGGGTTCTGCTGCTCAAAGGCGCGGCTTCCTTGAAATACGCCGATGGCAGCGTGGCTGCCATGAAACCGGGTGATCATCTGCGCATCCCCGCACACACCAGGCACCGCGTGGAATCCGTGTCCGAGGATGCGGTCTGGCTGGCTGTCCATTACCGGTGATCGTCCAGACCCGCCCCCCCCATGCGAGGCAATGTCGGCGAATATCATTTCACTCCCAATCAAGCCCAGTTTTCGTTGATCGCATCTCCCGCTCCCGGGTGAGCCCCAAGTCTTGCGAAGTTAATCTCCTTTGAGAGTTATTTCAAAGTCATTTCCGAAACGGGGCTGTCGGCCATTCCGCTTTTATAAGCGACTGCCCGGATCGTGGTGCCTAACGGCGCTGTGACCATGCCTGAGTAGACGTAGCCGTTCGTTCGGCTGGGAACCGTTCCGTCCGCCGTATAGCGGAACCAGGCCCCTGGCGTCGTCGAAGTCAATGTGGCGCGGGACATTTTTTCCGGGGCAGCCACCGGGGCGGAGAATTCCGGTTTGTCGACCGGAATTTTTCCCTCCTCGTAGAGGCCGCAATCCGGATAATTTTTCACCACATCCCATACCATCGCCTGCAAGATTTTTGTCTGGGCGGGATTGAGTTCGGAATTAAGCGGGGCGATTTTTCCCTCCGGCGACTGGCGGTAAAAAGCCGAGTACCAAGTCATGCACAGCACGAATTGCCCGATGGGCCCGGGGTGCACATTATCGAAAGAAACCGCGGGATCGAAGTCTTTGGGCCCCATGCCGGGCAGGCGCCCTTGATCGAGCAGGTTTTTCAGGCGGATCATGGTCAAGGTTACGGGCAACACCCGCGGCGTTTTTCCCGCCGGCGCACTCTCGAGAATTTTTTTCTTCAACATTTCGGCGACAAATAGGTATCCGGAAGCCGCCTCTTCCCAGGTGAGCGCGGGATAGAGGGATGCCATTTTCTGGTCGAACATCGGCGCCCACGCCAAAAGATCGGGTTTGCGCGAAGGCCATTCTGCGTAGAGCCAAGTTTGCACTTCCGGGGAACAGGCGCGAATCGCGTCCATGAACTTGAGGTAGGCGACGGATTCCTTGGCGATTGTTTCGTGGGTAAAGGGCGCCATGCGCGTCTGCAAGGTGAGATGGTCGATCTTGGGCAATTGCGGCAAGATCTTATCCCAGACTTGCGGCCCATTTTTCTCGACGCAAATATTCCACAAGGCGCTGATGGGCGAGCCGCCGATCGTCATATCGTAATAGCGGTGCAGGATGCCGGCGGTGCGCAGATACCCGGAAAAATGTCTGGCGGAACCGGTAAGGCTATTGCCGATCGAAAAACTGCTTAGGCCCGCCCGGATCGTTTCTTTCGAGTAGAAACTGGCGACGCTAACCGGGCTGGGAGCGAGCCCGTCTTTGCAGGCGACGGCGATAATTGTTTTCGGCCGATCAAGCTTGATCGGTCCGGTATAAATCTCGCCCTCATTCTTTCCGGGCACGCCAGATTCGCTGTAGCGGATCACCGCGCCGGGGGTGGAACATCGTAAGGCGACTTCCAAGGGGAAGTTGCGTTCGGTGAACAAACCGACATTCGTGCCGAAATCCATCCCCTTGACCTCGAAAGTCTGGCGGGTGAACTTGTTCATTTCCTCGGCGTTGGGGCTGAAAACCGGTTTTTGGGTCGAGGAAAAGTCGAGCAGATCGGCGCCCACGTAGGCGCCGTCAGGTTCGTCGGACTGGAAAAAAGTATTCGGGTTGCCGTCAATCCCCGCCCCCCAGGCCTGGCCGACCTTCACCCAGCCGAACGAACCGAAATTTTTGGGAAGCGGGATTTTTCGCTTTCCCGAGTAGAACTCAATTTCGGCGATCACCCCGTAGGAGCCATTGGGTGCCTCATAACGCAGCCAGCGAAACGGCTTTTTATTCGGGAACACGAGCTCGTTCCATTCTCCGGGCGTGGGGACGGATTTGATTTCGGCCAAGACTTCGTAGTCGGCGCGCATGTTGACGTTCGAACCGCATATCCTGCCACCAACCATGGCAGATTCCTTGCCGGGGGCCGGGAAATAGCGCACCCGATTGCAAACCAGCGCACCGTCGACCTTGACCTCTTCGGACTGGGAATAAAGCATGATGGATGATTGCGTCAGGATGGCGGTGACGCAAAGCGCACGGCACGAGGCCGCAACAAGCGCTTCGCCTAACGCGAAAATCGAAAACCCGGTCCCGATTTTTAGCAAACGACGCATATTGGCTTCCTGAGGATTAATTCGGGATTTCGCATTTGGCTTCATGTTCATGGTAAGTCGGGGTGATTTTCTGCGATTTTCTTCCCGGAAAGGGGCTTTGCAAGCCCGTTCTGGCCCGTAACGTCAGTTTTTCTGGGACGACGCACGTTGCGCTGGGTCGAAACCGTCCGACTGCCTCGGCGCTGACAACATCGTTACATTGATGGTTCCCCTGCGTTAAATCAACAACTGATGTTGACGCCCGATTCACGGCGAGCCACGATGGGTGGGTTGACATGCCGACAAAACATTAATAACCGGCTGCGATGGCCATAAGCCTTGTGCAACGTCTCCCCCAGTGAAAATCAATTTCCACAGCGGACTTTTTTCATTTCGTGCGGTGACGATCTGTATCCGTGTGGCGTCAATTGTCTGTCTGTTAAGCCCAATGCCTGTCCAAGCATTGGGAAGACAGATGCTGCATGGCCATGTCCCCAAGACAGTTTCACGGCTTAAACCGGTGGAACGTTTGCCGGGAACTCAACATTTGCGTCTGGCTGTGTGCCTGCCCTTGCGCAACCAATTGGAGTTGGCCGAATTGCTCCGGCAACTCTCTGACCCCGCCAGCCCAAATTACCGGCAATATCTGACGCCGGAGCAGTTCACTGATCGATTTGGTCCGAGTAAGTCGGATTATCAGGCGGTCATTGAATTCGCAAAAGCCAACGGACTGAGCGTGAAGGGAGTTCACCCCAATCGCATGCTTGTCGATGTGGAAGGCACCGTTTCCGACATTGAAAAAGCTTTGCACGTCACGATGAGGAATTACCAGCATCCGAACGAAGCCCGAAAATTTTATGCGCCGGATACTGAACCGTCGGTGGAACTCTCAGTTTCGATCATGGGCATCAGCGGCCTGAACAATTACTCGCTCCCTCGCCCGCGTTTCAGGTCCAACACTGCCGCTGCCAAGTCCTACGCCAGCCCCAATGCCGGTTCGGCACCAAATGGCGGTTATATGGGGGATGATTTTCGCACGGCGTATGCTCCGGGCACTTCGTTGACCGGTTCCGGCCAGACCGTCGGATTGTTGCAATTTGACGGGTACGCTGCCAGTGACATCGCTTACTACGAAAACCTGACCGGACGGCCAAATGTCACCCTGACCAATGTGTTGCTCGACGGATTCAGCGGCACCCCGACGGGCACTGGCGGTGAAGTGGAAGTTTGCCTGGACATCGAGATGGTGATCTCCATGGCGCCGGGAGTGTCCAACATCATTGTTTATGAAGCCGGCCCATCCGGAAACTGGCACGATATTCTCAATCGCATCGCCACGGACAACCTGGCCAGGCAAATCAGTTGCTCGTGGTATAGCCCCGGCGGAGCAGCCGATCCCACGGCTGACCAGATTTTCCAGCAGATGGCGGCTCAGGGTCAGTCCTTTTTTTCCGCATCAGGTGACGACGACGCCTTCACAGACTTGATTCCTTTTCCCGGTGATACGCCCTATATCACGGAAGTCGGCGGGACAACCCTGACCACAGGCGGCTCCGGAGGTTTCTGGGGTTCGGAAACCGTATGGAACTGGAATACCGGCATTGGCAGCGGAGGGGGAATCAGCACCCAATACTCCATTCCCGCCTGGCAGCAAGGAATCAGTATGACAGCCTGCCTGGGGTCGACAACCATGCGCAACGTGCCGGATGTGGCCCTTACAGCGGATAACGTGTATGTGCGCGCCGATGGGATGGACAAGAATGTCGGCGGGACCAGTTGCGCAGCGCCATTGTGGGCGGCTTTCACGGCGCTGATCAATCAGCAATCTGTTGCAAACGGACGGGCAACGGTCGGTTTTATCAATCCCGCCGTCTATGCAATTGGCAAGGGAACGGACTTTGCCTCCGATTTCCATGACACCACCACCGGCAACAATTACAGTTCCGGCAGCCCTGCCAGATTTCCGGCGGCAACCGGCTACGATCTTTGCACCGGCTGGGGGACACCGGCCGGGGGCGCATTGATCGATGCGCTGGCCGGGCCGCAAGATAATCTTCAGGTCTCGTTTCCCACTTTAACGACCAGCGGCACGGTGGGAGGGCCGTTCGCGCCCGCCTCGCAAAATTATTCTCTGGTTAATTCGGGAGCGGGATCAATCTCCTGGTCTGTTTCAAAGACACAAAGCTGGCTCTCTCTTTCGGCAACTGGCGGCACGCTGGCTGCAGGCGGATCAACCACAATGATCGCTTCGTTGAACGCAAATGCGAACAGCCTCGGAGCTGGCAGTTATTCGGACACCATCACTTTTTCCGATCTTACTACCGGCATTAACCAAACGCGCACGGCAAGCCTGACCGTCACCATCCCTGCTCCAATCATGAGCATCACCCCCGCGACAGGTTTTTCGCCGGGCGGGCTCCCGGGAGGGCCGTTCTATCCGTCGGGAAGCACCTACACGGTTGCCAACACAGGAAATGCTCCGCTGAATTGGGCGGTCAGCAACACGTCGAATTGGATGACTGTTTCCCTGTCAGGCGGGACCCTTTCAGCCGGCGGAAGCACGACAGTTTTGGCGAATATCACCTCCGCCGCAAACAGCCTGGCAAGCGGCAGCTACGGCGACACGCTCGCGTTCACCAATCTTACCAACGGCATAGGAAACACAGCCCTCACATGCAGGCTCAACGTTGGCCTGGATTTTTTCACGGAACTTTTTTCTCCGCCCGCGACCTCAAACGACGTTCATAATAACACCTTTACCCTCACGCCGAACGGCTCTGCCAATTATTATTCCGCAACCCGCATTTCCGCTACATCATTTCCAACCGACCCCGCCGGGGGAACGTCGCTTGCCATGGGTGACGATACCTATGCCTCGGTGACGCTCTCCGGCTCAACCGTGTCACTTTACGGCACCAGCTACAACACGTTCTTCGTCGGGAGCAACGGCTACATCACATTTGATTCCGGTGACACAACCTACGTCGAAAGCACCAGTGCGCATTTTTCCAAACCGCGCATCTCGGCGTTGTTTGACGATTTGTATCCCTCAACAGGAATGGTAACATGGAAACAACTGGGCGACCGCGTTGCGGTCACCTGGCAAAATGTCCCCGAATACGGGACCGGCAACAGCAATAGTTTCCAGATCGAAATGTTCTTTGATGGACGCATCCGGATCACCCTTCTCGGCGTTGCCGCAACGGACGGACTCATAGGTCTCTCTCGCGGCACCGGAATTCCAACGGGATTTGTGATGAGCGATTTCACCACTTATCCCGGTCCACAACAAATCGCAATCAGCATTCCGGCGTCTGCGACCGAGGGCGACGGTGTTCTCGCCGGCGCAGGATCGGTCACCGCCACCCCGGCGCCCTCCTCTGCGCTGACGGTGAATCTTGTTTCCTCTGACGTCACCGAGGTGTCAGTCCCGGCGACCGTGACGATCCCAGCGGGCCAGGCCACTACCTCCTTTGATGTGACGATTCTCGACGACGCCATTCTCGACGGCTCGCAAACTGTCGTCATTACCTCCAGCGCAGCAGGTTATTCGTCGCAAAATGCCTCGATTGTGGTGAACGACAACGAGTCCGCCTCGCTGGGAGTCATCCTCCCTGCAAGCGCGCGCGAGGGAGACCCGGCGGTTACTGGCACGGTGACACTCAGCGGAGTCGCGGGAAAAAATGTGGCCGTGACCCTTTCGTCGAGCAACTTGACCAAGGCTGTCGTGCCCGCGACGGTTGTTATCCCAGCCGGACAATCCTCCGCCCTATTCCCTTTAACCATCATCGACAACAATATCATCGACGGGACGATCCCAGTGACAATCACCGCGCATGTGGCCAATTGGACCGATGGCACGGCGATAATCAATGTCCTCGACAACGAAAACTCGAACCTCGGGCTCTCGCTGCCAGTCCAGATCATTGAGGGCGGTTCCGCCACTTGCACTGTTTCAACCTCCGGGATACTGACGTCCCCGCTGACCGTCTCGCTGTCATCGGACACTCCGTCGCGACTGACGGTGCCCGCGAGCGTGACCATTCCGGCAGGGGCTGGTTCCGCAACATTCACCGCCGTTGCACCGGACAACAATATTGCTGATGGCACGCAGACCGTAACGGTCACCGCCAGCGCAACCGGCTTTACGGGGACATCGGGCACAACGAGCGTGCTTGATAACGAGGTGGATCACTTCACCTTTTCAACGGTTCCCTCACCGCAGATAGCCAATGCGGCCTTTAATGTTACGATTACAGCCCGGGATGCTTCCAACGAAATAGTTGCCGGTTTCACAGGAACTGTCGGGCTGGCGGCCAACGCGGGTCTTTCTGTTACACCAGTAACTTCCGGCACGTTCAGCAATGGCGTCTGGACGGGGGCTGTCAGCGTTTCAGGGACTGGAGCCGGAGTAATTTTGACCGCGACCTCAGTTGCCGGGGCAATCGGACAAAGCAACGCATTTCAGGTGCTTGACTCTTCGGTGACGTCCGATGCGTTCCTTGCGTTTTCCACGGATACGAATCCATCCCCCGGTGGATATTGGAAATACGGATATGCGAACACTCTCGGGGGCGCCTTCAATCTTTACACCATCACCGGCAGTGACACCGGAGGAATCACCCGTTCGTGGTCGGGCCCGACCAACCCTCCTTCTGTCGTCAAGAATGTCTCCGGAACGGACTGGGTGGACGCGAACAACGTCCTCTATCCCGGCACCGACTTCCTGAACCTGAATCCCGGACCGGCCGGCCAGTATTCAGTCACCCGCTGGACGGCCGCGACCTCCGGAACCTATCAACTGGCCACCACCTTCAAAAGCCTCCGGGTTGCTGTCCAGGCCGCTACGACTGATGTCCATGTATTGAAGAATTCGGTTTCCATTTTTGACGGAACGATCAGCAGTTTCGTGCCTTGGAGTGATCAGTCATTTGCCATGACACTGCCCCTGAGCGCCGGCGACACAATTGATTTTGTGGTCGGCCGCGGCACGAACAATGACTCCAGTTATGACAGCACCGGGCTCAAGGCGTCGATTGCCCCCTTGGGCACCACGATTCTTCTGAAGACCGGGATCGCGACCGAACTTGCCGTCGATGCCGCTGCACTGGAAGGATCTGTTTTCTTGAATGGAGTAAGCGGGACGTCGTATTTCCAGTATGGGACAACGTCTTCGTATGGAAGCGTCACCGCGCCCCAGCTCGTCGGCAGCGGGACGAGTGTAGCGACAACAACAGGCACCGCCGCGGGGCTGGCGCTGAATACGCTCTATCATTACCGCGCAGTGGCGATTACAGCCAGCGGAACCGGATATGGACTTGACCAGACGTTTACGACATTCACTCCGGTTGCCGCCTATGATGCATTTAATGATTTCTCGGCAAACACGAATCCAGGCCTGTCGGGAACTTGGAGATATGGGTATACAGCAGTTCTGGGAGGCTCGTTTACGCTTTACACAGTGAGTGGCTCTGACTCAATTTGCCGCTGGTGGAACGTGCCGGCACATGAGCAGTTAGTGGACAAAAATGTGACCGGGACCGATTATATATACTCGAGCAGTTATATTCTTTCCCCTGGCGCCAGGTTTCTCCAAATGCATCCCGGCTCGGCGGGTGAGTATTCGGCAACACGCTGGACCGCGGCTACTTACGGGACATATCAAATCATATCCACTTTCAAAAGCCTCCGGATTGGCTATATCCCCACCACCACGGATGTTCATGTTCTCAAGAGCGGCAGTTCCATTTTCAACGGGACCATCAACAGCTACGAACCATGGAGCGACCAGTGTTTTACCAGAACCATGAGTCTGAATGCCGGAGACACGATTGATTTTGTCGTTGGAACCGGAGGCAACGGATATGGTTATGATACCACCGGTCTTCGTGCGGCGATCACGTTCTTCGGCACACCGGGCTTGAATGTAACTCCCGTCGCCGACTTGGCCTCCACCGGAACTCTGGGAGGTCCATTTTCCCCGGCAGGCAGCACCTATACCCTGATCAACACGGAGACGGGACCTATCAACTGGACGGTTTCCGGCACCTCAAACTGGCTTGCCTTCACGCCTGCAAGCGGCACGATCGACTCCGGTTCAAGCGTAATCCTCACCGCAACGGTCAACGGCACGGCCAACACGCTCAATACGGGCATCTACATCGATACAATTACCTTCGCAAACACAACGGATGGCCAGGGGAACACCACGCGCGCAGCGACCTTAACCGTGCTGCCGCCTCCGCCCTTAATCACCAGTGCAGTGGCAACTTCGGGCGCCTATGGCGTCATGTTCAGCTATCAGATCGTGGCGACTAATTCTCCCACAAGCTACGGCGCAGCCGGCCTGCCTTCCGGACTGAGCGTGAACACCTCAACGGGTCTGATCTCAGGCACCCCGACACAGACTGGCACGTTCAACGCAAGCATCTGCGCGATCAACGCCGGGGGAACCGGCTCGGCGATATTGGCGCTGACGGTTCTGCCGCCGCCGCCACCGGGTATAACCAGTTCGACGGCGGCCAGCGGAACCTTTGGTTTTGCATTCAACTATCAGATCGTGGCGGGTAATTCTCCCACGAGCTACGGCGCAACCGGCCTGCCTTCCGGGTTGAGCGTGAACACCTTGACGGGACTGATCTCCGGAACTCCGGCTCAGTCAGGCACGTTCAACTCAAGCATCAGCGCGATTAACATCGGGGGAACCGGTTCGGCAACATTGGTATTGACGATTCTGCCGCCGCCGCCACCGGGTATAACCAGTTCAACCGCAGCCAGCGGAACTTTTGGTTTGGCATTCAATTATCAGATCACTGCAACCAATTCGCCCGCAAGTTACGGCGCAACCGGCCTGCCTTCCGGATTGAGCGTGAGCAACTCGACGGGATTGATCTCCGGCACCCCGGCGCAGACCGGCACCTTTACCCCAACCATCAACGCGATCAACATTGGAGGAACCGGTTCAGCAACATTGATACTAACGATTCTGCCGCCGCCCCGGCCAGTGATAACCAGTTCAGCCACAGCCAGTGGAACCTCTGGCTTCGCATTCAATTATCAGATCACTGCAACCAATTCGCCCGCAAGCTACGGTGCATCCGGCCTGCCTTCCGGACTGAGCGTGAGCAACTCGACGGGATTGATCTCCGGCACCCCGGCACAAACCGGCACCTTTTACCCAACCATCAGCGCGACCAATGTCGGGGGAACCGGTTCGGCAACATTGGCTCTGACCGTTCTGTCTCCTCCTCCAGCCATATTTGATGCGTTCCTTGGGTTTTCCGCGGACACAAATCCATCCCCCGGTGGATATTGGAGATACGGATATACGACCACTCTCGGGGGCGTGTTTAATCTCTATACAACCACCGGGAGTGATACTGGTGGAATCACCCGTTCGTGGTCGGGCTCGACCAATCCCCCGTCTGTCATCAAAAATATCTCCGGAACCGATTGGGTGGATGGGAATAATGTTCTCTATCCGGGCACCGATTTTCTGAACCTGAATCCCGGACCAACTGGCCAGTATTCGGTCACCCGCTGGACCGCCTCAACCTCCGGAACCTATCAACTGGCCGCCACCTTCAAAAGCCTCCGGGTTGCCGTCCAGGCCGCTACGACTGATGTCCATGTATTAAAGAATTCGGTTTCCATTTTTGACGGAACGATCAGCAGTTTCGTGCCTTGGAGTGATCAGTCATTTGCCATGACACTGCCCCTGAGTGCCGGCGACACAATTGATTTTGTGGTCGGACGCGGTCCGAACAATGACTCCAGTTGCGACAGCACCGGGCTCAAGGCGTCGATTGCCCCCTTGGGCACCACGATTCTTCTGAAGACCGGGATCGCGACTGAACTTGCCGTCGATACCGCTGCATTGGAAGGATCTGTTTTCTTGAATGGAGTGGGAGGGACGTCGTATTTCCAGTATGGAACAACATCCTCTTATGGGAGCGTCACTGCACCTCAGCCGATCGGCAGCGGGACGAGTGTAATGACTATTACAGGCACAGCCGCCGGTCTGGCGCTGAATACGCTCTATCACTACCGGGCGGTGGCAATTACAGCCAGCGGAACCGGTTACGGTCTTGATCAGACGTTTGCGACATTCACTCCGGTTGCCGCCTGTGATGCATTCAATGATTTTTCAGTAAACACAAATCCAGGCCCGTCGGGGACCTGGAGATATGGATATGCAACGGCTCTTGGTGGTTCGTTTATCCTTTACACCACCTATTCTTCTGATGCTGTGACGAAGGCTTGGTGTGTGCCCAATTATCAACTGGTGGAAAAAAATCTAACCGGGACGGATTATATATACACTAGCCAATATGTTCTGCTGCCCGGTTCCAAGTTTCTCGGGATGCATCCGGGACCCTACGGGGAATATTCGATAACGCGTTGGACCGCCTCCGTTTCCGGAACCTATCAAATCGCCTCCACTTTCAAGAGTCTCCGGGTCGGAGTGGCACCTGCCACAACGGATGTTCATGTAATGAAGAGCGGGAGTTCAATTTTTAACGGGGCGATTAATAGCTACGAACCATGGAGCGACCAGTGCTTCACAAGAACAATGGTCCTGAATTCCGGCGATACGATTGACTTCGCCGTGGGCTATGGCAACGGTAACTATAGCTGCGATTCCACCGGCCTTCGTGCCGCAATCACATTCTTCGGCACCCCGGGGTTGAATGTAACCCCTGCTGCCGGCCTTGTCTCCACCGGAACTCAGGGAGGTCCATTTTCCCCGGCAGGCAGCACCTATACCCTGATCAGCACGGAGACGAGCCCCATCAATTGGACCGTTTCCGGCACCTCGAACTGGCTCACCTTCACGCCTGCAAGCGGCACGATCGCCTCCGGTTCAAGCACAACTGTCACCGTCACGGTCAACGGCACGGCGAACACGCTCGGCGCAGGCAGTTATGGCGGCACGATCGCATTCGCAAACACGACCGATGGCTTGGGAAACACAACCCGCACAGTGTCCTTAACCGTGCTGCCGCCTCCGCCCGCAATCACCAGTGCGGTGGCAACGTCGGGCACCTATGGCGCCGCGTTCAGCTACCAGATTATTGCAACCAACTCCCCAACCGGTTTTAACGCCACGGGATTGCCTTCCGGACTAAACGTGAATACCTCGACGGGATTGATCTCCGGCACACCGACACAGATCGGCATGTTCAACTCAACTATCAGCGCGATCAACGCCGGGGGAACCGGTTCGGCGGTGTTGGCACTGACCGTTCTTCCTCCGCCTCCACCGGCGATAACCAGTTCGACCTCGGCCAGCGGGAACCTTGGTTTGGCATTCAGTTATCAGATCGCTGCGACCAATTCTCCCACGAGCTACGGCGCAACCGGTCTCCCTTCCGGATTGAGCGTGAACACCCTGACAGGGTTGATCTCGGGCACCCCGGCACAGACCGGTTCGTTCAACCCAACCATCAGCGCGATCAACGCCGGGGGAACCGGTTCGGCGGTGTTGGCACTAACGATGCTGCCGCCGCCGCCACCCGTGATAACCAGTTCAACTACGGCCAACGGAATCTTTGGTTTGGCATTCAACTATCAGATTTTGGCGACAAATTCTCCCGCGTCCTACAGCGCAACCGGCCTTCCTTCCGGGTTGGTCATAAACAACTCAACAGGTCTGATCTCGGGCACCCCGGCGCAGACCGGCATATTCAACTCAACGATCAGCGCGTTCAACACCGGAGGAACCGGTTCGGCAACATTGGCGCTGATAGTTCTGCCGATGTCAGCCATATTTGATGCGTTCCTTGGGTTTTCCACGGATACGAATCCATCCCCCGGTGGATATTGGAGATACGGATATACGACCACTCTCGGGGGCGCCTTTAATCTTTATGCAACCACCGGCAGTGACTCCGGAGGAATCACCCGTTCGTGGTCCTACGCGACAAATCCATGTGTCGTCAAGAATGTCTCTGGAACGGATTGGGTGGATGCGAACAGTATCCTCTATCCCGGCGCCGACTTCCTGAACATGCATCCCGGACCAGCCGGCCAGTATTCGGTGACCCGCTGGACTGCCTCAACTTCCGGAACCTATCAACTGGCCGCCGCCTTCAAGAGCCTCCGGACTGCCGTTCAGGCCGCAACGACCGATATCCATGTCCTGCTGAACTCGGTTTCCATTTTTGACGGGACGATCAACAGTTTTGTGCCATGGAGCGATCAGTCATTCGCCAAAACGCTGCCCCTGAACGCCGGCGACACAATCGACTTCGCGGTCGGCTGCGGCCCGAACAATGACTACACTTGCGACAGCACGGGGCTCAAGGCTTCGATTGCGCCTTTGGGCACCACGATTCTTCTGAAGACTGGGATCGCGACCGAACTGGCCGCAGACACTGCTGCGCTCGAAGGTTCGGCCTATTTGAACGGCGTAAGCGGGACGTCGTATTTCCAGTATGGAACAACCTCCTCGTATGGGAGCGTCACCACACCCCAGCCCGTCGGCAGCGGGACCAGCGTGGCAAGAGTAACAGGCACCGCCGCTGGGCTGGCGCTGAATACGCTCTATCACTACCGGGCAGTGGCGATTACAGCCAGCGGAACCGGCTATGGTCTTGATCAGCCGTTTACAACATTCACTCCGGCCTCCTCCTCTGATGCATTCAACGATTTTTCTGTAAACACGAATCCCGGACCTGGGGGAACCTGGAGATACGGATACACCACGACCCTCGGAGGCTCGTATACCCTTTACACGGGGACAGCTTACGACGCTAATTGCCGCACATGGTGGGTGTCAACAAATCAGGAATTGGTGGAAAAAAATATAACGGGGACAGATTTTCTATACACGAGCATTTATGTTCTCGCCCCTGGCGCCCGGTTTCTGATGATGCACCCCGGTGCCGCGGGAGAGTATTCGATAACACGCTGGACAGCCGTTACTTCCGGAACCTATCAAATCGCATCCACTTTCAAGAGTCTCCGGGTTGGCTATGTCCCCACCACCACGGATGTTCATGTTCTCAAGAGCGGGAGTTCTGTTTTTAACGGGGCCATCAACAGCTACGAACCATGGAGCGATCAGTGTTTTACCAGAACCATGAGTCTGAATGCCGGTGACACGATTGATTTTGTCGTTGGAACCGGAGGCAATGGATATGGTTATGATACCACCGGCCTTCGTGCAGCGATCACGTTCTTTGGCACTCCCGTATTAAGCGTGACGCCTTCCGTCGGACTCAACGCAACCGGAACTTTCGGAGGACCGTTTACCCCCCCGAGTGCAAGCTACACGCTGACTAACAGCGGAACGGGCTTGTTGAACTGGCAGGCAGGCAACACATCTGGCTGGCTTTCACTTTCCTCGACTGGCGGAATGCTCGACACCGGATCAAGCACAACGGTTATCGCCACTCTCAATTCCAACGCGAACGCTCTGACACCGGGCATCAACACCGACGCCATCACGTTTATCAATCTTGTGAATGGATGCGGGAATACGAGCCGGTATGTTTCCCTTCAGGTAATACCCGACACGACGCCTCCGGTGCTCCTCGTGACAACCCCGGATCACTCGACCACCAGCCAGCCGGCGATCACACTTCTGGGCACCGCCTTCGATCCAAGCGGCATCGCCTCCGTGGCTGCGAACGGGGTTACCGCAACAACCAGTGACAATTTCGCGCACTGGAGCGCGACCATCAGCAGTCTGTCCACGGGCGTCAACGTCATCACGGTCATTGCCACCGACGGTGCAAGCCCTGCAAACACGGCCAGCGTGACACGCCAGGTTTTGTGTTACACCGGCAACTCGTCGCTATTTGGCGACGGCCTGCCGGACGCGTGGAAAATTGCACACGGGCTCGATCCATTCGACAACACCGGAGTGAACAGCCCGACGGGCAATCCGAGCGGGGACGGCATTTCCAATTTGATGAAATACGCGCTCAATCTCGATCCGCAGCAGAATGGAACCGCGGGGCTGCCGTTCGCGACTACTGCCCCGAATCCTGCCGACAGCCGGACATATCTCATTTTTAATTATCGCCGGATCATCGGCGGGGGCGGGTTGACTTACATCGTGGAGTCATCAACCGATCTGGCAGGCTGGACCTCCCTGACGTCTGATCTGGAGGAAATTTCGGCGACACCGGATATCGACGGCGTCACCGAGGATGTGCAGGTGCGCCTCCATCCATCGTTGGACACGTCTTCTACACAGGCAAAATTCATTCGCCTGCGTGTTACGGCGCCGTAAAAACTCCTGACCAACCGGCGCAGAGGCCAAGACTCCATCTGCCCGCAGCCCCCCCGCCTACTTCAACACCGCAAGCTTCTTCAGGTCGATCTGCTTCATCCACGCCTGCATCTCGACGGAATCGAGGTTGGTCGTGTCGATATGAACGAAAAACCGCCCGCCCAACTCCACCCAAAGCGAACCCGATTTGCTCCCTTTGTCCCACGTCTCAAACCCCGGATATTCACCGAGCTTCACCGGTTTCGTGTAACCTTCCGCGGTTTCCTGGGTGGCATTCCACGCCGCCGTCGTGGCGTCGTAAAACTGCTTGTTGCCCGCGTAATCGATGATCGTCACGGAAACCGTGGCCACGTTCTCTCCGTCGCCCTTGCTGTAAGTGCGGCCGGCCGTGGTCATTTTAAAATTACCCGTATCCGTTACGGAGCCGTCGGGATCGGCGGCGGTCCAGTCGGACGGCACTGCGGGCAGCAACGGGAGAATTTTGGAAAAGTGAACCGGTTCGGGTTGTTTCGCAGCCTCCTGGGCGCATAGCAGGGTCGCGGAAGCGGCAAAGACGGCGAAAAATGAGGGGACCCGTTTCATCCGCGCAATCTCCACAAATGCCACTTCCAAGTCAATCTTGCGCTGCGACCGGACTAACCGAGTCGAACGAACCGAGTTTCGCCAGTCCGGGCCAGAGCCACGTGGCCGCCAGCACAACCACAATCGTTCCCACCCCGCCGCCCGCCACGGAAATCACCGGCCCAAACCACGCGGCAGTGATTCCCGACTCGAATGCCCCCAGTTCGTTCGAGGAACCGATGAAGACGTTGTTGACCGCCGAAACCCGTCCCCGCATCCGGTCCGGCGTCAGCAACTGGACCAGTGTGTGGCGCACGACGACGCTGATGTTGTCGAATGCGCCGGTGAGGAAAAGCATCCCCATGGAAAGCCAGAACGAAGTCGACAGTCCGAAAACGATCGTTGCCGCGCCGAATCCCGCCACGGCCAGGAGCAGTGTCCTTCCCGCGCGCTGCATCGGCGGCAGATGCGCCACCAGCATCCCCATGACCACCGCGCCGACGGAGGGCGCAGCCCGCAACCAGCCGAGACCGACCGGCCCGCAGCGCAAAATTCCATCGGCATAAATGGGCAGCAGCGCCGTCGCCCCGCCGAGCAGCACGGCGAAAAGGTCGAGCGTGATCGTGGCAAGAACGATTTTTGTCCGCCAGACAAAGGCGATGCCTGAAAACAGTTGCTTGATCCCCTGCGGCCCTGTGTGCACGACGGCCCGGCCCGCCGTAACCGGCGCAAGCAGCGCGAAAAACGAGAAAGCGCAGAGCGCATCGAGCATGTAAACCGGCGCGAACCCCAGCTTCGCCACCAGGAACCCTCCGGCCGCCGGTCCAATGACGGAGGCAACCTGGAAGGCATTGCTGTTCCATGCCACGGCGTTTGGAAAAACCTCCTTCGGCACCAGGTTCGGCATGAACGACCCGCGCGCCGCCCAATTGAACGTCCGGGCCACGGCGGTGGCAAACAACAGCGCAAACACCCACCCGACCGGTGCCTGTTTCCACGAAATCGCCGCCAGTCCCAGCGACCCGAGCGCCGAAAGAAGCTGCGTCACCATCAACACCATCTTTCGCGGCAACCGGTCCGCCACGTGTCCGGCTGGAATTGCCATCAGGATCACCGGAAGCGCCTGCGCCAGGCCAACCAGACCGAGCGCGGCCGGGGAACGGGTGCGCTGGAAAATTTCCCATCCAACCGCCACGGCCAGCATCTGCCGCCCCGCCACCGACACCAGGCTGCCAAAGAGGTAAAACCGGTAGTTCCGGTGCGCGAACGCCGCATAAGGATCATGCGCCGGACGTGCCTCCGCCTCCGGCGAATGGGCCTTCTCCCGCATCTCTGGAACTCCGCGCTTCATTTGTAGTTAATGGTTGATAGGCAGCAAGATAGAAGAAATCACCGGGTTCTTAGCTGTTTTCAGTGGACAGTTGCTCTTGGTTTTTGAAGAGACAAATTTAGAAGAGCTTTCTCGCAGACTCGAT
>Ga0364873_10464_pt1 | contig 19173 bp, 15 predicted proteins | sample ExccelAu500001D3_2_FD_206928 | JGI IMG/M metagenome (GOLD analysis project Ga0364873, IMG submission 206928) | Enriched cells from Trout Bog Lake Hypolimnion, Wisconsin, USA - BchlTB.Aug07.5000.01.D3 | ecosystem: Environmental > Aquatic > Freshwater > Lake > Hypolimnion/Profundal zone | place... | reverse complement strand
AGGGCTCGGGACGATTCCGAAAAGCGGACTGAAGATCCGGGAGGAATTATCCTCATTCGATGCAGAGTGGCAATTCACTGTTGAAGTACCCTCCTCAACCGAACCCAAAGGGTGTATTTGCGGACAAATCCTTCGGGGATTGAAAACCCCGGTCGATTGTCCGCTATTTGCAAGGAAATGCACCCCTTCTGATCCTGTTGGCGCCTGCATGGTTTCGGGCGAAGGGACATGTGCCACCTATTATAAATACCGTTCATGAAACACCAGGACGATAAAGTAATGCTCAGCCACGGCAGTGGCGGCAGGATGATGCACCAGCTGATTGAAGATTTGTTTGTTAAACATTTCAGGAATAAAATTCTGGATGAACAAACAGATTCTGCCATCCTCTCCGTCGGCTCACACGAAATTGCGTTCACGACTGACTCTTTCGTGATTGATCCGTTGTTTTTCCCCGGAGGAAATATCGGGAAGCTGGCTGTATGCGGTACTGTGAACGACCTTGCCGTTTCAGGCGCGGAACCGCTTTATCTGAGCGTTTCGTTTATTCTGGAAGAGGGCTTCCCCATGAAGGAGTTGGAGATTATCGTGGAATCACTGGCCGCTGAGGCAAAAAAGGCGGGAGTGCTCATCGTGACCGGAGATACCAAGGTAGTAAATAAAGGGAAATGCGATAAGCTGTTTATCAATACCGCAGGGATAGGGCGCCTGAAAAAGGAAACCCGGCTTATCAGCAAGGCATTGAATATCAAATCCGGGGATGTCATCATCATTAATGGCACCATTGGCGATCATGGGATGGCTGTGATGAATGCCCGCGAATCCTTTAATTTCAAAGCCTCCGTAGAATCCGACTGTGCCTGTCTGAATCATATGATCCGGAAAGTGCTGGAGGAAGTCCCGGTAAAGTTTATGCGCGACCCTACCCGGGGCGGGGTTGCCACCCTTTTGAATGAATTGGTGGAAAAAATCGGACTGGGGATCGAAATTAATGAATCTGCCTTACCTTTGAACAAAGGGGTGAAAGCGATGTGTGAAGTGCTTGGATTCGATCCGCTCCATATAGCGAATGAGGGAAAGGTCGTCATAGTAGCCGATCAGACAGATGGAGATAGGATTCTTGAAATCCTGAAAAATAATAAACTTGGACTCCAAAGCGCCATCATCGGGCGGGTTGTAAGCGATCATCCGGGGAAGGTGGTTCTGAAGAACGAAACAGGCGGCCGCAGGATCATAGACTCACTTTCCGGAGACCAGCTGCCACGAATCTGCTAAAACGGATTATATGCATGAATTCTCAATGGCCATAGAGGTTATTAACCTTGCTCAGCGTGAAGCAGCAAAGAGAAAAGCTAATACCATCCAGGAGATCACTATTGAGGTTGGAGATCTTAGTGGGGTTGATGCAGACGCTTTTGAATCTGCCCTGGGATTACTGGTAAAGGATTCAATCCTTGATCAGGCGCTTGTCAGTCTGGTCAGAACCCCCGGCATGGGAAAATGTAATAGTTGCAATGACGAATTTGTGATGAATCACCGGATGGCCACCTGTCCCAAATGTAAGTGTTTTCCCTCCGAAATAAGCGGAGGGGAAGAGTTCAGGGTGTTATCACTAGTAGTGGAATAAGAATTTGGTCATTGCATTAAACAGGAATATTTTAACGGTAGGATTATCAAAGAACTGGCAGAGTCGCAGAAATGGTTAATATAATTGATTTAATTCGGTTAAATCTTTGCGGGCCTTGCGTCTTTGCGAGAAACAAATAATTGCAAATTCATAACTCCTAAAATAAATTATTATGTGCGAAACATGCGGATGCGGCGAATCAGGCGAATTCAGAATCCACGATCTCCATCATGACCACCTTCCCGAGCATGAACATCATCATCACGATCACGATCATCACCACGAACATGGTCACGATCCTGACCATTCACATGCTCATGAACACGATGGGGTGAGCCACTCGCATACACATGATCATCCAAACCAGAAGGTGATCAATCTGAATATGGATATTCTCTCCGAGAACAACAAGCTGGCCCAGCTCAACCGGAGGTTCTTTGAAGGGAGAAAAGTTCTGTGTCTTAATTTAGTCAGTTCGCCAGGTTCGGGCAAGACAACCATTCTTGAAAAGACGATTAAATCGCTGATCCCATCCCGCAAAATAGCGGTTATTGAAGGGGACCAGCAGACGTTGCTCGATGCCAAGCGGATCGAAAAGTCAGGTGCACGGGCCATTCAGATCAATACTGGTTCTGGTTGCCACCTTGATGCAAGGATGATTGAGCTTGCAATAGAAAAGTTGGAGATCGAATATGGGTCTGTGCTTTTTATCGAAAATGTGGGGAACCTGGTTTGCCCGGCAATGTTCGATCTGGGAGAATTTAAACGGGTAGTGGTGATCAGTGTGACCGAAGGGGAAGACAAGCCTTTGAAGTATCCGTATATGTTCCAGTCGTCACATCTGTGCCTGATCAACAAATCGGATCTCCTCCCCTACGTTGATTTTGACACTGAAAAAACAATCAGTTATGCCCGTTCACTGAATCCGAAACTGGAGTTTATCCTCGTATCTGCCCGGACCGGCGAAGGGATGGAGCAGTGGTATGAGTGGCTGGAAAAACAACCCTTCGGCTCCGCTCAGGGTACAACCCTCGGCTTCGCACAAGATAAAACATAGGCTCCGCACAAGATAAAACATAGGCTCTGCACTAAATAAAATATAGGCTCTGCGCATGGTTCCGTACAAAATAAAACATAGACTCCACTCAGGGTCCGGAAGCGTTCGTTGAGCGAAGCCTAAACGAAATATCGCTATGAAAGGATATATGTACATACTGCTTTGTTCAAATGGACAGTATTACACGGGTAGCACCAAAGACCTGGAAAGAAGATTGGCACAGCACCTTAATGGAGAGGGTGCTAATTTCACAAAAAAAAATCTGCCCGTTGAATTAATATATTACGAAGAATATCAAAGGATTGACGAGGCTTTTTATCGCGAGAAACAGGTTTAGGGATGGAGCAGAAAGAAGAAGGAAGCTTTGATTGACGGTGAAACGAATAAATTACATCAGTTGGCAGAATGTAAAAATGACACAAATTTTAAAAACAATCCAACTAATTCATTATTAGTTACGCTTAGGACCAGCATTAAAAAGATATGATTACTTCCGGAGCGAAACCGGGTCGTTAAGCGAAGCCGAAACCGGGTCGTTGAGCGAAGCCGAAACCGGGTCGTTGAGCGAGGCCAAAACGAGCTCCTTCACTTGTCTTACCACCTCAGGTATCGCCTTTTCAACTTCCGGGGTCAGCTCCATCCCCATATCCTGGAAGTCCTTGACAGAGATCGCCACTAATTGAATCTCAGGCATATTCCCCAAAAGAAAGGCGGCATCCAGCAGATCCTTCAGCCCAACCTCATGGGCACTCAGTTGTTTCGGAAAATCTTTGGCATACCTCGGAGTTAAAACCCTAATATGCCCTGCAGGAAAATCGTCGAGAGAGGCATCAACGAGAATTACCTTTTTGTAGGACTGTATAAACCCGAGCAAATGAAATCCGCCGGTTCCTCCATCCATAAGATCTGCACGATCAAACCCCTCATTTTCGAGTTGTGAAACTACGTGAATTCCAATCCCTTCGTCGTTCATCAGAATATTTCCAATTCCAAGAACGAGGATGCTATTTTGTGGTGTTGTCAAAATATTCTCTTCTAAATAAAAAATTTATCCACATAGTGAGCGGGTGACTATTCAGGACCTGAAGAGTCACCCGCTCACTATAAATCTAAAGTCACCCGCTCACTTAAATGCTGCAAAATCTATTAATTTAGCATTTCGTATTCTCACCCGTCTCCGCATCATGCCGCTCCACGACATCTTCCTCAATGAATTTCCATCCGCCGATCATCGAGGAGGTTACTCCGCGCCGTTCGATGTAGTCATGATAGAAAACCAGATAAACATGGACGATTGCAAAAATGATAAAGCCCCACATTAAAATATGATGTAATTGCCTGACTCCCATATCCCCACCTAAAACCGGGACAATCCAGGCAAACATTTTGGGTAAGAAGGACTTGCTCATGGCCGAATACATCCCAAATCCGGTAAGACACTGTAAAAGAAAGATCAGGAAAGTGATAAAATAGACCAGGCTTGCAAGGGCATTATGCCCGATCGAATCGATCTTCTGATGCGTTACCTGCAAAATATCAACCTTAATCACATCAACAATCTCCTTCCACTGACTCCTTTTCAATGGGATAAAATTAGTCCAGCGCGAGAATTCATTTCCGGCAAACCCCCAATAGGTCCGAAATATAAAATTGAAGAAGAAAAGAAATGCTGCAATAAAATGGACAAATCGCACCGTCCCGAACCAATAATTGAAATATGCTTCGGTGCCATTCATAAAAGCGGGCGGATTACCTATGATAAAACCGGTAATGCAAAGTGCGATAACACACATCATATTCACCCAGTGATACATTCGGACAGGCAATTCCCATACATATACCTCCCGCATGGGTATGGTTCTGCTTCTCATGGCTTAATAGGTTTTAAGGTCATGGATGGTGGTTCCGTTTTCATCGTACACATGCACTGCGCAGGCCAGACAAGGGTCAAAGGAGTGGATGGTACGAAGAACTTCAAGTGGCACCTTGGGATCAGCAACCGGGGTTCCAATCAGGGATTCCTCGAATGCAGATCTCTTGCCTTGTAAGTCACGTGGAGAGGCGTTCCAGGTTGTGGGAACAACCAGCTGGTAATTTTTAATTTTCTTATCCTCAATCACAATAAAATGGGACAAGGCGCCGCGTGGAGCCTCGACTAAACCGATGCCTCTGGCTTCCTTTGGCCAGGTAGAAGGTTCCCATTTAACATTATTCATCGTGCGGGAATCTCCATTTTTGATATTTGCCAAAAGCTGCTGATACGATTCCATGGCCCAACCACAGGTAAGTTTAGTTTCAAGACCACGCGCAGCTGTCCTTCCAAGTGTCGAGAATAAAGCAGCAACAGGAACATCCAGTGCCTTCAGTGCGCCTTCGATAACCTCCTTGTAATCTGCCCGTCCGGAAGCATACCCAACCAGCATCCGGGACAACGGACCAACCTCCATGGGGTTTCCTTTCCATCTCGGGGTCTTTACCCAACTATATTTCTGAGTAACATCCAAATGCTCGTAAGGGGGTTTCGGACCAGTATAATTAAGTTTCGTCTCCCCCTCCCACGGATGCAATCCAACTTTATCCCCTTTTGAATAATCATACCATGAATTATTCACATATTCCTGAATCTGCTGAGGATCATCAGCTTTAATCTCATGGATATGGCTCAGGTCGCGGTTGAGGATAGCACCTCTTGGCATTTTAAAGCTTTCAGGGTTATTGTAACCATTCATAGGAAAATCGCCAAAAGAGAGGTAATTGGTTAATCCACCTCCGATGGCTCCCCAGTCATTTTTGTAAAACGAGGCAATTGCCAGTAAATCGGGGATATATACTTGATCAACAAAGGTCTTGGCATCTTCAAACAGTTTTCCAACCATCGCCAACCTTTCTGCATTTACTGCATTTGCTTCCTCTATATTTATGGAGCAGGGGACCCCTCCGACCAGGTAATTAGGATGAGGATTCTTACCTCCAAAGATGGTATGGACTTTCACAATCTCTTTTTGCCATTCGAGAGCCTCCAGATAATGTGCTACAGCAATCAAATTTACTTCGGGGGGAAGTTTATAGGCAGAATGGCCCCAGTATCCGTTGGCAAAAATGCCCAGTTGTCCGCTCTCCACAAAGTTTTTAAACTTCTTTTGGATATCGGTAAAGTAGCCTACTGAACTTTTTGGCCATGGGGAAATACTTTGAGCGATCCGGGACGCTTCGGCAGGATTAGCTTTTAACGCTGAAACCACATCAACCCAGTCGAGGGCATGGAGGACATAGAAATGGACGACATGGTCCTGGATATACAAGGCCTGAGCCATTAAGTTACGAATCAATTCGGCATTCGGAGGAACTGCAATACCCAACGCATTTTCAACAGTCCTGACCGAAGTCAGGGAATGGGTGGAGGTACAGACACCACAAACACGGCCAACAAAAGCCCATGCATCGCGGGGATCACGACCTTTCAATATGGTTTCAATGCCACGTACCATTGTTCCGGCACTAAAGGCATCGGTGATTTTTCCATTATTCACTTCAATTTCAACCCGCAAGTGACCTTCTATCCGGGTGATGGGATCAATAACGATTCTTTCAGCCATGGCAATTATACTTTAGGGTTTTCAATTTCGGAACTTTTATCAGGAACATTGGATAGTTCCCGGTGTTTGCGGATGTTGGTCACGATAGCATGACCGGCAACGCCGACAGCTGTGGCTATACCTAAACCGAGACCGACTTTATCAGCTGTTGTTTCAATTCCAAATCCCGCAACACTGGGCAGATGCTGATAGAATGGACCATTGTCCCAGAATCCCTCTTCTGAACAGCCGATGCACGGATGACCTGACTGGATAGGATAGCTTATTCCATCATTCCATTTTATAATACCACATGAGTTATAGGTAACCGGCCCTTTACAACCCATTTTATAGAGACAATAGCCCTTTTTTGCCCCTTCATCATCGAATGACTCCACAAACAACCCGGCATCAAAGTTCGCACGGCGGTAGCAGGTATCGTGAACCCTTCTGGAATAGAAAGCCTTAGGCCTATTGAGCTCATCGAGCTGAGGAATGCGGCCAAACGTCAATAAATGAACCACAACGCCGGCCATTACATCCGCAATTGGAGGACATCCCTGAACATTGATTACAGGCTTGCCACTGATCACTTTATGAACCGGTTTGGCACCTGTTGGATTCGGTTTAGCCGCCTGAACACACCCTGCAGATGCACAGTTTCCCCAGGCTACAACAGCCATGGCATTTTTTGCAGCTTCCTGAAGAATCTGAAGGGCACTTCTCCCCCCAATACAACAATAGGCCTCATTCTCAGTTGGAATAGAGCCTTCAACCATAACAATATATTCGCCAGGATGCTTGGCCATCACTGTTTTGTAAGCCTCCTCAGCCTGATACCCGGAAGCTGCCATTAGCGTCTCCTGATAGTCTAAAGAAATCTTATCCAAAACAATCGTAGCTACAATAGGGTGTGAAGCCCGGATAAATGACTCGCTGCAACACGTACATTCCTGAAAATGAAACCAGATCACAGGTAGTCGGGGTTTCGTCTCAAGGGCTTTTACAATCTGGCCTACGCCACTCGATTCCAGCCCCAGAAAAGCAGCCATAGTGGTGCAAAACTTAAGAAAATCTCTTCGGGATGTTCCTTCCCCACGGACTTCCTCATAAAATGAGCGTTGTTTGTGTTCCATAAAGAGGTCGATTTTAATTAGTTCACTGATTGTAAATGTAAAAATATATTTTTCTGTTTTTTCAGAAAAATTATCAATTCAGAATAATAAATATTCTTTCTAAATAAGTGAATATTAAAATACTAAGTACTCTTTTTATGTGAAGACAATGATTATGTTAGTGTTGCAATAACAAAGCGAAAGATAACAACAGCTATCAAAAATAATGAAATATTAGAATAATCAGGATGAAGATTCTAATCTTTGAAATCAGATAAGAAAACTATCATTTTCCTGGTCTGAAATGACTAAACGGAAGTAAGCGCAAAGCTCGTTTAAGTATACAGGATGGTTAAAAGTTAAACCATATTTGGATATTAATTAAAGATTGCCATTTCCACGGATAATATGGAAAATTTTTACCTGTAAATGTTATAATAGCCCTGGCTATAACTATCCGTTTTAATAATCAATTTGCGCCGCTTCTGATCAAAAGTGTAGTTCACTGAATCAATCAGGGTTCCATTATCGAGTACCACCTTTTGGGGCTTCTTATCCATCTGAATATTCAGAATATGAGGTTTATGGTTATTGCCCAATGAGATATGAATTTCGCCGGGAATCTCCTCTACCTTTATAGTCGTACTTCCGCTTTTATCGGGATGCCAGGCCGTAAAACCGCTTTTCCCATATGGATAGATTAGCAGCGTCAGATAACCGGATGAGTTTTTATCTCCGATATGGGTATAATCCCGTTTGATGTCCATTGGAATAATCGCCCCTTCGCGGACATAAACAGGATATTCATCCAACGGGAAGTCCCGATCAAAGGTTACAGGACCCTGAATAACCTCCTTGTCATCAAAGAAATATCTCCATTTCCCATCCGGAAGCGTGACTTTATTCTCTAACTGATCCTTATAAATCGGAGCGACCAGAAAATTATCCCCGAAAAGATAGTGATATTTCCCATCGGCAGGAGTTTGCAGATGTGTCCCCCCCTGATGAGCCTTTACCACATAGGTATACATATAAGGAACGAGTTCTGTGTGTAACCACGAAAACTTGCGGATAATTTCAAGTTCCTGCGAAGTTCTTTTCCATAGGGCTCTTTCACCGTGTCCTCCGTTTAGGAATAATCCACAAAACGTAGATAGTTGTGTCCACCGGATATAAAGGCGGGGTGGAATGATCTTCCCGGAAAAGCCGGCCACATCAGATCCTATAACATTGTATCCAACTTTGGCGCTCGCCAGTATATTCTGTAAAGCCAATTCTATGCCATCTATTCCGTCCAAAGCGATGTCATGGTTTTGTTTGTCCTCCTCGGTTATTTTCCCTGTCGATTCCCAACTATGTTTTTGGTCGCCCACCCAATTCACCGGAGAAGCATCGATTGGGGCAAACCCCTCGGGATGGAACCATCGGTCGATGCCCCGCGACATGGTTGCAAATTCGGGGTTTTGGGACAGGCCATAAAAATATTCATCCCGGTAATAGTGGTCCATGTAGGTCCGAGCGGTCATCAAACCGGCATGGGTCATTTTATAGAAAAGGGGAATTGGTCCAATTTTCGTATAGAACATTGTTGCGGTACCATCCAGTTTCCATCCGTCAATACCGTAATCGAATACCGTTTGTTGTAATCCGCGCCACCACTTAACAGCTTCGGGATTGGTATAATCAATAAAGCCACCTCTCCCCTTCCACCATTTAATCTGGTCGCCGTCTGCGGCCAGGTACCCCTTCTTTTTCGCATCATTGTACCATGGTTCTGAGTTTTTAACACGGGTATCCTGGCTCTGGCTGTTCACCATGGTTGTCATCCACATAACAATCCGGTAACCATTGTCCTGCATTTTTTTAAACCACTTTTTAGGCTTGGGATAGAGTAAGGTATCGATTTCAAAATCGTTATACCGCATACTCCACGGACTATCTAATATGACAGTTCGCACAGGAACATCATATTTGGCATATCCCTGAATTAACGTATCTACCCGGGCCGAAGTATTTTCATCATCCTCCCATAACCAGCATTCAAGCGCCCAGGGGGGGGTCAACGGCGGATTTCCATGACGCTGAGCGTTGAACGGAACTCCACGAAACGGATATGCCCATAGAAAATAGTAAATTAATGACAATACGGATAGGATGATGACCAAATATTTTATGATTTTCCTGCTGCGTGTCTGACTTTTCATAATGGAATTTAGTTTGGAATATTATTGGATTATTTAGTTGAATATTAATCTCTTAACAAATTTAAAATGCAATATTCAAAATGTAAACTGGTTCCTGATATCTTATCTTTTGCATTTTGCACTTTGTATTTTGCACTTTACATCTCAAACTTTGCAGGAAGCGCATTGCACTTTTCAGAAGACAACTTACACTTTGCAGAAGACAACTTACACTATAGTATTTTGCACTATGAATTTTGCACTTCTCCCTACTTCCTGTTATTTATGTGATTAGAATAATTTAATGTTGTAAAGATTGCATCGTCGTGCCTCCTCGCAATGACCGGCTTTGTCTTGTGAAGTGGGGATAGTTGAGCGTTGGCGGAGTAGCCGCCAACGCTCAACTATCCCCACGCTTAAAAAACGACTTTGTCATTGCGAGGAGCGACGCCAGGAGTGACGAAGCAATCCTTCCGTTAAAAATTAAATACGACATTATATTTTGGTCATTACTTAATGAACTCTAGTCCAAAAATTAAAACTGAACAGTTGACCAGCATATGTACGATGGCACTATAGAAGACATTCCTGGTTTTAAGATAAGTATATCCGTAGGCCCAGCCGGCAATACAGGCAAAGCCAATATACACAATTGCTCCGGAATGGTAATGAACCAAACCAAAGATTGTACTGGTAATTGCGAGGCCTGTATAGATTCCGGATGGTGCATAATTCGCCCTTTCAAGAAAAAAGGCGGCTGTAAAAAGGCAAATAGTCATCAATGCTGGGAACCAATGCATTCCACCTTTCAAGGTATAGCCAACCAGTAAGGCAAGTGGAATAGCCAAAGTCAGTCCAAAGTACCAGAAAATTTTCCAGGTTTTTGCCTGTCCGATCCGTTTGATGAGCATATTGAGCAATAAACCTCTGAAAAACAGCTCTTCAAAAATGGCAGTATGAAAAAATGTGGCTAAAAGTGTTAGAAAAATTTTATGGATTAAAGCCTGATCGATAACTTCATGCCCGACATATCTGATAAAATTGACATTAAATCCGATGATTAAAACGAACCAATAGAATGCAAACCACACCCAGATTGCAGTCCACAAAAACTTCCGGTTAAAAACCGGGAAGAATCCGATATCTTTCAGACCCCTGACGGTACCAAATGCATAAACTGCTGACAGAATAAGAATAATCCGATAGATGGAATCAAAACTTTCTCCGTTGAAAGGCAGATTGCCCACAGGATTAACCTCGATTAAGGTAGTGGGCAGTAAATAGATCACAAAGACTGTAAAGTCAAGCCAGTCAATCTTCCGGAGGTTGTTGCGGCCACCTGCAAACACCAGAATAGGGAAAAAAATCAGGTAAGGAACCAATGCCAGCGTTCCGTGGTAAGGATTCTGGCCATTGATCAGGACATAGGAAAAATAGAGGATCAAGAGGATTGCCGGAAAAAGAATTACCTTTTTAACATCTCCATTTATCCAGTTTCTCACCTTGTCCGACACTGAATCTTTTCCGATGATGAAGAAACAATAATAATATACGATAAAGAACGGCAATGCACTAATCATATCTGTGAAACCATCCGCTGGCCGGTAAACCAAAATAAACAGCAGCGTAAGCAGGGCAGTCCATATTGCGCTCTTTTTCAATTCTTTGAATAAGTCATTTGTAGATTTCATCAAAATTGATATTATTTGTACGACCTTAAAATTAAATATTTTGTGGTTTTAAATTCCTGGTTGGGATGTATTTAATCGACTAATGATCCTGCCAAATTATAATTTATAGATCTATTTTTAACTAAAAAACCATGGTTTTAATTAACATATCCTCTTATTGGTTAATAAACCATTAAATACAAACAAATTTCCATCAATATTAGGGATTTGATTAAGTTAATTTTCAACTTTATAAGTTAAAAACTCTTTAATACTAAATTCCGATAAAACAAATAATAAATTTATTAACCAATTCAATTAAATTATGAGAAAGCAATTACTTTATTTATGCTTTTTATTTGCCCTTGGAACGGTGTTCTTCCAATCGTGCAAGAAAGAGGCATCAACTAACCTGCCGCTGCAGGCGGGGATTTTCTTCAGTATTGCCGATACCGGTACCCAAGTGGCCTTTACTGCTCTTACCATCCAGGCGACATCCTGGAACTGGACTTTTGGTGACGGAACAACCAGCACCGATAAGAGTCCTGTTCATATTTATGCAAGCGGAGGTTACTACACCGCCACCCTTATCGGCAAGGATGCCAAAGGCGATACTGCTTCAGCCAAGGCTACCCTGGCAGTCGATGTGACTCCTTACATCTTACTAACCGGAGGTCCAACTGCTGGCAATGGGAAAACATGGAAACTTAATGCAAGCGCATCTACTGATCGTTTTACCAATTCCGATGCGACTCTTTCAGCGTATGCAGGCTTGCCTCCAGGATACGACCCCTTGCCTGCAGGTATATTCGGCGGGACTGGTTTGGGGATGCCTGAAGTTTATAACGACACCTATACTTTTTATTTTAATGGCAATTATGGTCACCAGGTAAACTCTACAGGCGCTGCATTGACCGGATATTTATATGACTTGGAGACTGCCGGAGGCGCTGATATCGTCAACCCAAATGGTGCAAAATTTGATATGGTAACGGCTACATATACTCCCCAATCCGGAGCTACATTTACTTATATTGCTTCCGAAAATTTTGCAGTTCCCTCAGTTTATGGTCCTCCTACTTATGCAGTTACCTATCCCGGAGTGAGTACGCTCAATTTTTCGGGAACTGAATTTATTGGGTTCCATGATATTCAACGTAAAGTCATTCTTCAGTCAATCGCTGACCAATCAATGACGCTGGTTATCTTTGCAGCTGTCGCTCAAACTTATTATCCTTATGCTACTAATGCGCTGATTCTTAATTTTATACCGGCTAATTAGATGACAAATGACGGGTTTAAAATAATGATTGTAATTTCAAAACCGAATAATTATTGATTATGAAATATAAATGTTTATTTAAAAAATTAATCAGGCAATTAATGCCTGTAATATTGGCGGCAACATTGCTTATCGTAACGGCATTCGTCAGTTACGGATCTCCGGGGCAAAGCGAACTTCAGGGTAAATCACAAGCTCAGCAAGGTATTACTGTAACCGGTAAGGTCAGCTCAGGTTCGGACAGATCAGGTTTAGCCGGCGTAACGGTCCAGGTTAAAGGGACAACAAAAGGGACGATCACCAATGCAGATGGTGAATTTACTATTCCCGTTCCTGCCAATAATGCCACCCTGATTTTTTCCTTTATCGGGTTTAAAACGCAGGAAGTTCCTATAAATGGACTGAAATCACTTAACATCGTTTTGGCTGAGAATACTGCAATGATGGATGAAGTGGTCGTCACTGCACTGGGCATTACCCGACAGGAAAAGTCATTGGGATTCGCTGTAGCGAAAGTTGGCGCCGAAGATATGTCAAGGGTGGTTGAGGAAAATGCGATCAATGCACTTGAAGGGAAGGTTGCCGGAGTCGAGATCAGCTCCACCGGTGGAACAGGTTCGTCTGTCAGTATGATTATCAGGGGTGCAACTTCCCTGAGCACCGATAATCAGCCGTTGTTTGTGGTTGATGGAGTTCCAGTTACCAATACTTTAAATAACGTAGGCGGCTTCGGAAGTGGTAACGTTGTGGATTATGGGAATGCAATTTCCGACCTTAATTCGAATGATATAGAAAGTGTGTCCATATTAAAGGGGCCAAGTGCTGCGGCTCTTTATGGTTCAAGGGCTGGAAACGGTGTGGTATTGATCACTACCAAATCCGGATTGAAAAACAAAGGGATTAAAGTGAATGTCAGTTCAAACACTGTTGTTGAGGTCCCTTACCAGTATTATGGAATCCAGAAACAATTTGCATACGGTGGCTTCTCCTATACTCCGCAGGATTTGCCCGGACAAACCTTACGGGTTAATCCGGCTGAGCAGGCTGGTGCAGGAATTGAAATGAACAAAGGATATTTTGCCATACAATGGGATAGTCCGAGAGATGCGAATGGCGTACAGATACCAACACAGGTAGTCAGCCATCCGAATAACGTCGCTAACTTTGTTCAGACAGGATTGACGACTACCAATGGAGTTTCAGTCGCTTCGAATAATGGCACGGTTAATTACAGAATTGGGGCCTCCAACATGACCAATCATGGAACTGTTCCCAACTCTGATCTGAATAGGAATAACCTCACTTCATCCGTATCCCTTAAAGCCAATGATAAACTGACGATTAGCTCAAATATCGAAATCACCCAATCATGGGCAGGCAATCGCCCCTCTACCGGAACAGAAGCCAATCCGATTGCAGCGGCATACTGGTATCCGGAAACCAGTGATATCCGCGAAATGAGAAATTACTGGTTACCCGGACAGGTTGGACAGGCTGTTCTAACACCGGACAATGCACACTATGACAACCCTTACTTCCTGGCACACGAAATAAACAACAGTTTTAACAGGAACAGGGTTTTTGGTAATATCAAAGCCGACTGGCAAATAACCAAGGAAATAAGTTTGATGGCGCGATATTCCCTCGACACTTATAATGAAACGCGTGAGTCAAAAATCGCACCGGGTTACCGCAAGGAGCCTAATAATGGTTCTTATGGCATTTCGAATGCGATGAATTATCAGCGAAATATGGATTTTTTGGCTACTTACGCCAAACAAATAAATCACTTCAGTGTCTCTTTCTCTGTAGGTGGCAATTCCTTGTACCTGAAGGGTCAGGGGGTTTCCAATTCCGCTGCACAGGGGGCCGGACTTATTGTCCCAAATCTATATACGCTTAGCAATATTAAATCCCAGAACCTGAATTACGGCAGTGGTTGGTCCCAAAAAGGGATTAACAGTGTTTATGCCCTTGCAAACCTGGGCTGGGAGGATAAAATCTATTTGGATCTGACTGCACGAAACGACTGGTCGAGTACTTTACCTGTAGCCAACCGGTCCTACTTCTACCCATCTGCTTCATTGAGCATTCTGGTCAATAAACTCGCTCATTTAGGCGATCAGGTATCACTGCTTAAGGTCAGAGGTGGAATTGCGACAGTCGGAAATGATACAAGCCCTTACCAGCTTACCAGCACCTACGGGAATGCAGGTCAGTGGGGCAACGCCACACAGCTGGCTGCATCGGGACAGATTTTATCTCCCAATTTAAAACCGGAGTCAGCCACTTCAACGGAAGGTGGGATTGATCTTGGGATGTTTAATAACCGGTTGAAGTTTGAAGGAACCTATTACCAGGTTGATAACAGCAACCAGATCGTGAACAATGTACCAATTGCCGGCTCTTCCGGCTATACTTCGATCAATATCAATGCAGGGTTAATTGAGAGCAAAGGACTGGAATTAGTTCTTGGCGGCGTTCCGGTTAAAACAAAAAACGTAACCTGGAATATCAGTACAAACTGGACACGCAACCGGACCACTGTCAAGAAAATAGCTCCCGGAGTTAATCAGATTCAGTTCTGGAGTGATGCAAAAGCCGGTTCATGGGCTTATGTTGGTGATCAGATTGGCTCTATTTACGATGCTGCAATAATCAAAGTCACTGATAAAACTTCTCCTTATTTTGGCTACCCGATCATCAGCCCATCACTCGATTATGAGTGGCAATCTGTCAAAATGGAGAATACCAGGAATAAAATTGGCAGTTATAACCCCAATTTTATCATGGGGCTTCAAAACTCAATAAGTTACAAGTCCTTCACCCTGAGTTTTACACTTGACTGGAGAAACGGCGGCCAGTTTATCTCTAAAACGGAACGTTACATAGCTGAAGCTGTTAATTCGAAGCGCTGGCTGCATAGCCTGATCAATCCGGGAACAAAAACAGGGCAATCATTGCGCGACTGGCTGGTTTCCAATCAAAATAAATATATCCTGAACGGAATTCATGTAGTTGGAGGACCTACTGTCGCCTATGGAGGTTTCGCTGAAAGCTTAAGCGGCAATACTGTACATGACGGGGTGTTTGTTCCAGGAGTAGTCGCTAATGGAGATGGGACTTATACTGAGAATCTTGGCGGACCTGGAACGTTAATCCAGCCTTACGTGTTAAGCGATGGTTGGGATTTTGCCAGGATTGCAATGTTACCCTCAGATAATATTAAACTGAGAGAACTCTCAATCAGCTACAAGCTCCCACACCGTCTGCTGGATAAGATAGGCGGAATCCAGGATTTATCCGTCGCAGTTTACACCCGCAATATTGTGATCTGGACCAGGGCAAAAGCCGGAATCGATCCGGAACGGGCGTTTGAGGCACAACAAGGTGGTTCTTTCAGCCGGGGGATTGAATACTTTAATGTGAATCCCTGGACTTTCCCTATCGGTATGAAATTTGACCTGACTTTTTAGAAATTCTTAATACTTGACATTATGTACACAATAAAAAATAAAATTTCAGCGCTCCTGGTTCTGCTGGTGTTATTTTCGTTTTCCTGCCGTAAACTGCAGGATATGAACATAAACCCAAATGGTGCAAATCCGACCACTACAGACCCAAATCTGTTAATGCCTACAGTGATCACCTCCACCGGGCTGAGCGTTATTAACCTGGGATTTGGTGATATTGCCGGGGTTATACAACACACTCAGTTAGACGGGTGGTCCAGTGGCCATAACGACTATGATTGGACCAATAATGACTGGTCAGGCTATTACAGTATCCTGAATACTAACCAACAGATGATTGCTAAAGGGAAATCACTGAAACATGATTTTACAACCGGAGTTGGGCTGATTTTTAGGGCTTACAATTTTGGTTATATCACAGACCTGTGGGGCGATGCTCCTTATTCCCAAGCGCTTCTTGGATTAAATGGCTCTCAATATTTAACGCCTGCCTTCGACACCCAGCAAGCCATCTATGCCGGAATACTGGCAACCCTCGATTCTGCGAACACCTTATTGTCTAAAAATCAAAGTGCTTATTTAGTTGATGCAACACAGGATGTTTTATATGGAGGAAATGTTTCCCAGTGGAGGAAGTTTGCAAACTCTCTCGCATTGAGGTATTACCTGAGGATATCGGACAAAGACGCCTCAACTGCCCAAAAAGGATTCGAGAAAATTGCAGGCAATCCAGGCCAGTATCCGCTCACTTTGGATGCTGCCGATGATGCTAGTTTTGCATATATCGGGAATAATTCCGGCACTGCCTGGCCAAGCAACCTCAGTTTTACTCAGGATAGCACTGTCTTTTACCGGATACAAATGTGTCAGACACTGGTAGGGGCTATGCTTAACCTGAATGATCCCCGCCTTGGAGTCTGGGCCGCTAAAGTTAAAATTCCCTTACAGCTTGATCCAACCCAGTCACCTACCTATGACAAGGTTGTGAACGGTGTAGAAATTATTGGTTCAGCGGTGGCCGCCAATTACTCAAACAGTTACTTTGGTACACTATTAAATTATAATCAAAACTATGTCGGAATTCCGCCGGCATGGTCATCCTTCCCACAGCTATATAATTTAGCCCCTGTCCAGGATCAGGGAAGGGCTAATTCACATGTATCCCAGCTAAATAATATCTACATGCAACCTTCCGGACCCCTGTTAAAGGCAAGGATGCTATCAGCAGCAGAGGTACAGTTTGATCTGGCTGAAGCAGCGCTTAAAGGTTGGTCCGTTGGTGGAACAGCAGCGAGCTTTTACAATGCCGGTATAAAAGCATCATTTGATACCTGGGGCGTTAGCAGTTCTTATGCTTCCTATATGACCAATCCGGGTGTTCCCTATAATGGAACATTAAGTCAAATCATGGAACAAAAATGGATCGCCAGCTGGACCGCTGCCGCCGAGGCCTGGTTCGATTACCGGAGAACCGGATTACCCGCCTTTCAGGTTGGGGGTAATGCCAAAAGACCTGCATTACCTTTAAGATTTATCTATGGCTTAAATGAGTTGCAATATAATGCAGTCAATGCTAATAATGCGATAACCAATACACTGCAGCAAACCTCTTTCACATCATCGGATGGGAATAATAGCGCATGGTCAAAACCCTGGTTGCTGCAGGGCACCAATAAACCTTATTAGTTCTTAAACCCAAATACTATCAGGCAGGAGATATTTTCACAATATCCCTGCCTGATTTTTCCATAGCGTTTAAATTAAATAATTAACAATGAAGAAAATATTAGTTGGATTTTTAGTTTTATTTTGTTCTGTTCTGACGGTTTCTGCAGTTTCGCATGCAGCTATCACCCCTGAGACCGCACTCCAGGCTTATCTGCACAATGCGGATAAATCATTTAAATGGGAGGTTCAGGAAAAACATAAAGGTGAAGGGGTTACCCAATATCGTGTTGAGTTTACCTCTCAGGTTTGGCGCGGGATTACCTGGAAGCATGAATTGATTATTATTGTTCCTGACATATTGAAATTTAACGATGCCCTCCTGTTTATTACCGGCGGCCATAATGATAAAACCGTTCCCAGTGTTCATAAATGGGACGATGAATTAATTACCTCAATAAGCAAAATAGCAAAGACAGATATGAGCGTGGTTGCCATAATCTGGCAGGTGCCCAACCAGCCCCTTTACGACGACCGGACCGAAGATGCATTGATCTCCTTTACCCTTCATAGTTACCTGCTGGATCACGATTTTACCTGGCCGCTATTATTCCCAATGACCAAAAGTGCAGTCAAAGCAATGGACGTGGTGCAGAAATTCTCCAAAAAAGAGATTAAACGGAATATCGGACATTTCATTGTTTCGGGCGCATCAAAAAGGGGATGGACAACCTGGTTAACCGGCGCAAATGACAAACGGGTGAAAGCAATTGGACCTATGGTAATCGATGTATTGAATATGCCTGTCAATGTCGATTATCAAAAGGTTGTCTGGGGCGATTACAGCATCGAAATCGAAGATTATGTAAAACTGGGAATTGCCCAGCAGTTCAATACCCCCGGTGGGAGCGACCTTGTAAAAATGGTTGACCCTTACTCTTACCGCAAAACCTTAACCATGCCTAAGATGATCTTTATGGGGACAAATGATCCATACTGGCCCTCTGATGCCGTTAAAAACTATATCGACAGCATTCCAGGAGATAATCATATCTGTTATACCCCAAATGCTGAGCATAATCTTGGAGATAAAAAGAAAGCATTTGCTACATTGAACGCTTTTGTTGGGACTACTGTGACCAATGGCAAATATCCGATTTGCACGTACACAATTTCTCAAGACAATAAAACAATCACCTTAAAAATCAAATCTACTCCAGAACTTTTAATTGATGCCCTGATATGGAGTGCAGACTCCAAAAATCAGGATTTCAGGAAAGAGAAATGGTCTGGAAAGAGCCTGGATTCGACCCATAAAGCTGAAATTACGGTACAGGTTCAACTCCCGGAATCGGGCTTCAGGGCATTTTATGTCGATTTGAAGTACAAAGCTCCTTTCGGGGAAGATTTTACACAAAGCACACGGATGTTTGTCGTAAATGATAAAAACCTTCTATTGAAGAATAGACAATAATCGGTTAAACCAATAAAATTTTGGACAGAAAGTTGGTATGCTGCAGACGCAA
>Ga0364873_10453_pt1 | contig 19515 bp, 17 predicted proteins | sample ExccelAu500001D3_2_FD_206928 | JGI IMG/M metagenome (GOLD analysis project Ga0364873, IMG submission 206928) | Enriched cells from Trout Bog Lake Hypolimnion, Wisconsin, USA - BchlTB.Aug07.5000.01.D3 | ecosystem: Environmental > Aquatic > Freshwater > Lake > Hypolimnion/Profundal zone | place... | reverse complement strand
TTCTCAAACTCTGCATTTTCGATCTCGATCAGGGCGGCGCGGACCATTGCATCGAGCAGTGCGTCAAACTCATCGCGGCTCATGCGGCCCACCAGATCCAGATTTCTCTGCAGCGTGCCGGTGGCCTTGGTGTCCACGGGTCGCAATTCATCGATGATTTGCTGGACAATGTGGCGCTCTGCGGCGGTGGCGTGGCGGAAGAGCCGCAGGACAGCGCCGCCGGGATCGCAGATGTCGCAGATGCCGCATGGTTGGCTTGCGTCCTTGAGATCACCGAAGTGGCGCACCAGGGCGGACATGCGGCACTCGCTCAATTCTGTGTACTTAACGACCTTGGCGAACTGCTCGGTACGGAACTGCGACTGAATGGTGTAGGTCTTCTTCCATCCGGTTGTGCCTCGTGTAACGCTACCGCCGAAATCGACTTTTGCGCCGCCGTGAATCTCAAGTTTTTCAATCGCCTTGTCGAACTCTTCCTCGTCCAGCTTTGAATCGCCGCGCAACTCTTCGATCAGGCGCGGTTCCTCGCCGAGCGTGCGGAATATCTGTTCGAGATTTTCGGTGGGCGGATAATCGCGGGTCAGAAAGAAATCATGAGTTTTCTGGTCTGCATAGGAGTGCATGAGGTAGGTACGGCTCGGCGCGCCATCGCGGCCGGCGCGGCCGATCTCCTGGTAGTAGCCTTCGAGGGTGGCGGGGAGACCGGCATGAATGACGGTTCGAATGTCGGCTTTATCGATGCCCATGCCGAATGCGATGGTTGCGACGACCACCTCAAGCTCCGCTTGCTGAAATGCAGTCTGCACGCGCTCGCGGGTCTGTGCGTCGAGGCCCGCATGGTATGCGGCGGCTGGAATGGTAGCGGAGAGTTCCTGCGCCAGTCGCTCTGATTGTTTGCGCGAAGTGGCGTAGACAATAGCAGGTCTGCGCGATGGGTCTGCGAGCAGGCTTGCGATGGTGCCGCCGCGATCGGGCATGGGCAGTTGAACCACTTCAATGGCGAGGTTGTCGCGTCTGAATCCATGAATGAACTGCGCCGGATTCACCATTCCGAGTTGCGCCACAATGTCGGCCTGCACGGCGGGAGTGGCTGTTGCGGTCATTGCGAGGACTGGAGTTGCGGCATGAGCACCGCGCAACAAAGGGAGGTACTGGCCCAACATGCGATAGTCGGGACGGAAGTCGTGTCCCCATTGGGAGATGCAATGGGCTTCATCGACTGCAATGAGGGCCAGAGTCTTCTTGGCCAGCATCTCGACAAAGCCGGGCACACGCAATCGTTCGGGGGCGATGAAGAGGAACTGCAGGGTGCCTTGCAGATAATCCACACAGGTTCGGCGGGCGGTTGTTCGCTCGACTCCGGAGTGAATGCGGGCCACGCGCAGGCCGAGGGCTGCGAGTTTGGCAGCCTGGTCGTCCATGAGGGCGATGAGGGGGGAGATGACCAGCGCCGTGCCGCCGCGGGCTATTGCGGGCAACTGGTAGCAGAGCGACTTCCCTGCTCCGGTGGGCATGACGAGAAGCAGGTCCCGACCGTCGATTGCCGCGCGGCAGACTTCTTCCTGGTTGGCGCGGAATTTGGAAAAGCCAAATGCCGAGTGCAGGATATCTTCTAACGACGCCGCATTGGAGAGATTCGACAATGGAATGGAGGAGGAGGCTGCAGAAGTCCTTGCCTCCACTTTACAGGAGCGGGTGTTGGTGTTGCATTGGCGGCGAGCAGGGATATTGAAGGAGCTATAACACGGGATTGCTTCCCTCAGGGGCTAAAGCCCTTATTCCTTTTGCATAGCTTATCGGCACGACTAAAGTCGTGCCCTTTCAAAGCATGAGCGGGCATTTCTGCGGCGGAGCAGACGTGGCGCTCACGTGATTACTGGAAGGCTCGGCTTTCAAAGCATGAGCGGGCATTTCTGCGGCGGAGCAGGCTAGGTGAGCCGCAGCCAGTGAGTGGGGGAAACGCCTGCGCCGGGAAAGACCATTTCGAGGTTGGCGGCTCCGAGGGTGCGAGAGACAACTTCGCCGAGGACCTGGCGGAAATCGGTGGTGAGGGCAAGGTCGCGGCCCTCGTTGAGCTGTTCATTTTCAAGGCCCGGCCAGCGGCCGTAGACTTTGCCGCCTTTGACGTTTGCGCCGAGAACAAACATGGCATTGGCGTGGCCGTGGTCTGTGCCGCCGGTTCCGTTTTCGCGGGCGGTGCGGCCAAACTCCGACATGGTGACGACAGTGACATTGGCTGCACTGTCGCCCAGATCGCGCCAGAAGGCGGCAATGGCGGTTGAGAAGTCGCTGAGCCTATTTGCTAGCTGTCCGTTCACGCTGCCTTGGTTCTGATGCGTGTCCCAGCCAGTGACGTCGGTGAAGGCGGCCTCAACGCCGAGGTCGGACTTGAGCAGTTGCGCAATCTGCTTCATGCTGTTGCCGAAATCTGAATTCGGATAGGCAACGCCGGATGCAGGCGTGTATTGCGCGGGGTTGGCGGCGCGCAGCATCTTGACCGCTTCAAAGGTTTCATCGCCGGCGGCATGAAATATCCGGTCGCCACTGCCGGCATACATAGCCTCAAAGGCATTCGCAGCCGGAGACGGCGTGGGACCACGGCCCGCGATGCTGAAACCGTTTACGTTGTTGAGTGCGATGGCGGGGACTTTTCCCGCAAGCGTTAGCGGCACCTGCGCGCCGAGTGCGAGGGCGCGAAACGCGGTGTGCTCCTGACGATGCCGCAGGTCTTCCGATTGAAGAGCGCGATTGAGCCAGCCTTCTGTGGTGGCCTTGGAGCCGGGAGTGCCGGTCTCCATGTAGTCCTGCGCGTCGAAGTGGGAGCGGCTCATGTCTGGCGAGCCCGCGGCATGAACCACGGCGAGATGGCCTTGATCATAGAGGGGCTTAAAGGCGGCAAGCGATGGATGAAGGCCGAAGAAGCCATCAAGATCGATGACTTGATTTTGCGGGATGGCAATGGTGGGGCGCATTTTGTAGTAGTTTTTTTCGCGATACGGCACGACGACATTGAGGCCGTCTGCTGCGCCGCGCTGGAAGATGACTACAAGCCGCTGCCCAGGAGCGGCGGCGGTTTGAGCGAGCACGGAACGCACCAGAAAGCTTGGAATGGATGCTGTGCCGGCGACGGCAAGCGCGCCTTTGTGAAGGAAGAAACGACGATTGAACTGCATGTGAGACTCCTTTGAACTATGCTTGCTCGCAATAACTAGCGCCGTTGAAACTCCGGAGAGCCGATGAGCAATCCGGCGAGCAGTTCATCTTCCTTCTCTGTTTGAGACGGTGCGGACGATGCATTTGTGCGGTTCATGAATTGAGCTGCAGGCTTCGGCCTGGCTGCTGTATTGGCTTGAGCGTTTTGTGCCTGAAATTGATTGAGCGCTGCAGAGCGCGTTGAGACACTGATGCCGCCGGCCACGAGGAGATGTTCCAGCCGCGCTTCTTCCTGTTCGGGAGCGGGGATTGTTGCGTCGCTGAAATTCGCATTATTCTGCGGAGGAGTCCACGCTACGGTGATGCCTGGCAAGCGGTTTGCTGCCAGTGACAGAGCAAAGTTCATGCGATCGACCAATGCGCCCGTCGAAACCCATGTGGAAGCCTGCCAGTTGTAGCCGGTGGGAGGAATGCAGCCATAGAGCGGCATGCCCATCTGCTTCAATTGCTGGATCAGAGGCTGGTACGTTTTGACGTCCGCGTTGCTGGCTCGAATGGCTGAGACAGCAAACTCCAGAGGCGTCTTGACCTTGGCTCGCTCGTCGCTTGCGGCCCAGAATTCCGGCGAGTGGAAGAGCGTTTTGAGCACGGTGGGAATGTCTCCGCCGCTTGCAAGATAGCTCTTCGCCATGCGATCGATTAGGGCCTGCGATGGTTGGTCGCTGACAAAGCGAATGGCCAGTTTGCGAGATAGGAATTGCGCGGTAGCAGGGCGCATGGCGAGCATGTGGAGCAGTTCGCGTCCTTCGCGCTCGCCGCTGTCCTTGAACTTCTGGCCCATGACTTTCTTTGTGCCCGGCTCATGGCGATTCTCGTTGAACTGGAAGCCGCCGCCGCGCTGGGGCTTGTCGACCGTCCAGCCGGTAAGCACGCGGGCCACCTGCGTTACGTCTGCCTGCGTATAGCCGCCATTGACGCCGAGGGTGTGCAGTTCCATCAACTCGCGCGCGTAGTTTTCGTTCAGGCCTTCAGGCGCTTGCTTGGCGCGATTGGGATTGCGGGCAGCGGTGGTCTTCGCACGTTCTGCAGCGGGGGAATCCGGTCCCATGCTGGTTGCGTTATCGAGATAGAGCATCATGGCCGGGCTATGCGCCACGGCTTCGAGGAGGTCTTCAAACTTGCCGAGCGCCAAGGGACGAATGACGTCACGCTCATAGCTGACGAGGTAGTAGGGCATCTGTTCGTCTTTTTGAACATAGATGTTGAAGTGATTGAGCCAGAAGTCGGTCATGACCTCCTGCAACTGCGCGTTGGAGTAGATGTCGCGCGTGAGGCGCTGTGCCAGAAGCTCATCGCCCACGGTGCGTTCGGGGTTATCGAGAGCGGAGGCGATCTCGCGCTGCTCGGGGTTCATGTCGGCAACGAGTTGAAGCTTTTGCACGGGCCGAAGCGACTTTGAGAAGGAGTCGAACTCCGCTGGCTGCATGGATGCAAGGCGTGCAAGTCGCTGCGGCGGAGCGAGCGCCAGCAGAGTCGCAACTTCTGCATCGTTGTCTGCGTTTTGTGAGGGAGCCTGAAGGGGCGCTGGATTCATTGCAGTATCCATTGGATTCATGGATGCGGAGGGTGCCATGCCGGGCTGTGGGGCGGTGGCCATGGCGTCTGGCGTCATACCGTTAGCTACGGGTTGCTTTTTGTCGCCGTCTCCAGACTTCTTTAACTGGAAGCGATAGATTTGATTTTCATAGATGGCGTGCAGCACTCCCTGCTCCGGGACTGGCGCCTGACCATTCGCCGCCTGGCGAATCATGGCGTTGCTCGGATAGCGAGAGATGAGGTCCTGCGTACTCCGCAGCATGGCGGGAAACTGCGCCAGGCGCGCCTTCAGATCGGATTGGTCGATGGCTGCGGGATGCAACTGCGCATTGAACCATTGGTCAAGGCCCTGGGCACGTACGGCTTCAAGATCGCCGGGGCGCGGCCCGAAGGTGAAACGATTGAGCGCGTGGAGAGTGCGCTGGTCGCCATGCAACTCGGTTGATCGATAGTCCGGCCTGGATGCGGCCTCACTCGCGGACGGTAGCACGGCGGCGGGAGCGGGAATACACAAACTCCACGAAAGCAGCACGGCCAAGGAACTATTGATCGATCTCATTGAAGAGACTCCTGTTCAGGAAGGCCGAGGGGAGTGCGGATAGCGCGGCCTGCTATCTGGACAGACGCCGTTTTGCGGGGGAAGTTGCGCTTTGGAGTACGGAAGTTGCGAATGAGGGGACGAGGCAGGGGTTGGCCCTCTGGCACAATCGTCACCTTCTTCAGAAACACCGTCGTAAGCGGCTTGTCGTCAGCGTCCCGGGGAACAGCAGTAATCGCCTTTACAACTTCCACGCCGACGTCATCGCATTGCCCAAACAGCGAGTAGTGCATATCGAGCGATGGGTACGGCTGCTCCGTAATAAAGAACTGGCTCCCGTTTGTATCCGGGCCGGAGTTAGCCATCGCCAGCCGACCAGGCCGGTCGAAACTGAGGTCGGGGTCGATCTCATCCGCAAAGGCGTAGCCAGGGCCGCCCATTCCGGTTCCAGCCGGATCGCCGCCCTGAATCATGAAGCCGGGAATCACGCGATGAAACGTCGTGCCGTCAAAAAGTGGCTTGCGGTGCTGCACCTTGTTCGTCGTCGGGTCGGTCCAGTCCTTGGTACCTTCGGCGAGTTCAATAAAGTTGGCAACCGCCTTAGGCGCTTCCTTCTTGTAGAACTGGCAGGTGATGCGGCCCATTGAAGTGTCAAACACAACCATTGGCCCGTTAGGTATCGTCATGGCCGCTGCGGTAGCTGTTGGCGCGTCGGGAATATCCTCCGCCGGCGCGGTCTTGGCGGGTGGGGGCGTCGACTGCTGCGCAAATACCGGAAAGCCAAGGCTGGCGCAGGCCGTAAGCAATGCTGGAACAAGAATCGCGTTCTTAAGGCTCATACCGAGTTTGAGGTTAAATCATGTCACCCGCGCTCTGCCAGCGTCTCCCGCCTGCCTTGCATCCTATTTCAATCAGGATTCTCTGGATGATTCCCCTCGAAAGCAGAACGGCAATCACTCAATCTCGAATTCGCCGATCACCCATCTCGTCGCGATAAGCTAGAGGCAGGAGCAATTGACCAAAACCAGACATGGCAGACTACAAATACTCGACACTTGCCGTCCATGCGGGACAGCACCCCGATCCCCTGACGGGCGCAGTGAACGTACCTGTGTACCTTTCTTCGACCTTTGAACTCACCGGCATCGGCACCGATCGCGGCTGGGACTACTCCCGCGCGGGCAACCCCACCCGTGACCGGCTTGAGATGGCGCTCGCTGCTCTTGAAGGCGGCACCAGCGGCCACGCCTTTACCACCGGCATGGCGGCCATCGCAGCGCTGGTGGCCATGCTTAAAGCCGGCGACCACCTCGTCTGCTCCAAAGACGTTTACGCCGGAACCGTGCGGCTTTTCAACGAGATCGTCAGCGGATACGGCATCGAGATCGAATATGTCGACACCAGCGACCTCAGCGCGGTAGAAGCGGCCATGAAGCCGAACACCAAACTCGTCCACATTGAGACGCCCAGCAATCCCTTGATGGTTTTGACGGACATTGCCGGAGTGGCAAAGATTGCCCACGCGCATGGGGCCGAAGTGAGCGTGGACAACACGTTCCTGTCGCCGGCCCTGCAAAGCCCTCTGGCGCTCGGCGCGGACATCGTCATGCACTCCACCACCAAGTATCTCAACGGCCACTCGGACGGCCTCGGCGGCGCGCTCATCGGTTCAAAGCCGGAACACAAAGACCGCTTCCTGCTGGTGCAGAAGGCCGCTGGCGCTGTCATGTCTCCGTTTGAGTGCTTCCTGGTGCTCCGCGGCATCAAGACAATGCCATTGCGCATCAAGCAGCACGAAGAAAACGGTCAGGCCGTGGCAGCATATCTGGCCACGCATCCCAAGGTCAGCAAGTTGGCTTATCCGGGTCTCAAGAGCCATCCCCAGTACGAGCTTGCCGTCCGCCAGCAAAAGGGCTTCGGCTCCATGATGAGCTTCGAACTCAAGTCGCGCGAAGAGGCTGCGCGCTTCCTGGCGGCTATCAAGATCTTCCTCAATGCCGAGTCGCTCGGTGGTGTCGAGTCGCTTGCGTCCCATTCGGCAACTACCACGCACGCGTCAGTCAGCGCGGAGACCCGCGCCTCGATGGGCATCAACGAGGGCCGTATCCGCCTCTCCATCGGCATCGAAGACAAGGAAGACATCATCGCCGATCTCGAGCAGGCGCTCGCGGCGGTTTAACGGCAGCCATGCCTCAATCCGCGCATTCTCCGGGCCGTAGGCTCCTGTCGGATCCCATTTGCCTGTTGGGTCCCACTTGCCTGTTGGGTATTGACACCTGCGGCCCAACCGGCTCCGTGGCCCTGGCCCAATCGATCAACGGCGAGTTGCGCATCCTCGGCCAGACCGTTCTCGCCGGGCGCAGCTACTCCTCTACGCTGGTTGCGTCGGTAGCGGAACTCCTTCGCGACGCAGGGAAGACTCTGTCGCATCTCGATGCCATCGTAGTGGTCAACGGCCCGGGGAGCTTTACCGGGGTGCGCGTCGGCCTGAGCGCCGTCAAGGGCCTGGCGGACGACAGCAGGATAGCGGTGCTGGCCGTATCCCGGCTTGAGGTGTTGGCGGCAAAGGCGAACGTCCCATCGGCTGCCTTGGACGCTCATCGCGGAGAGGTCTTTCTGCGAATCCCCGCGACAACCACGGAATCCAGAGAACTGCTTGCCGGATCACTGGAACTTGCCGCAATCTCCCCACCACCGCTAAAAATTGCCCTATGCGATGACAGCGCGGCTGCTTTGCTGGCTGCGGCATGGCCGGATACAGAACAAGTGTGTGTGGATGCTCCTACCGCCTCCGATGCCTTGGCCCTCTGTGCACCCCGCGTGGCCAGCGGCGAGCGTGCAGACCTGGCCCTGCTCGACGGCCACTACCTGAGGCGGTCAGACGCAGAGATATTTGGCGATCCAGCAACCGCCGAGCAGCGGCGCGCATGAATCCCGCCTCTGTCGAGGTGCGCCCCATGACGCTCGCCGATGTGGACCGCGTCCTCAAGATTGCCGCCAGCCTGCCAAATGCGCCCCATTGGCCGCGCCTGGCGTGGCTTGAGGCCCTCACGCCCGACTACAAGCCGCGGAGAACGGCGCTGGTGGCCTTTACCGAGGAACCGCCGGTGCTGTTTGGCTTTGCAGTTGCCATTCTTGTTCCGCCGCAGGCTGAGCTGGAGGTAATCGCAATCGCATCCTCCCATCAGCGTCTGGGGCTGGGTCGCCGGCTTTTGGCCTCCCTCATCGAGCAGATCAGGCAGGCCGGCATCACGGAACTCCTGCTTGAGGTGCGAGCGTCAAATCTCTCGGCGATCAGCTTCTATCACCGTCTTGGGTTCACGCAAATTGGCAATCGGGCAGCCTATTACGCTGATCCTGTTGAGGATGCGGTACTCATGAATTTGCAGGTTCTCTAAACGCCGGCAGCGCAAAATTTCATGCGTCGGCTTCCCCGGTGAATTGCGAGCGAGCGAAGGTTAGTAGGTCGGCCATATATCCCACCTTGCCTTGAAAACCAACACTTTTCCTTCGCATCATCGGCGACTGTCCAGGTTATTCACAGTCCAAATTACCTTTACCGGAAGTTCTGTGCTTTTGCCACTTGCCCATTTGCCGGGGACGGAGTTATATGTAAATGTTCGATGAACAAATGGAGGTGTCTGATGGATGAAATACAGGACTCAACGCTGAGCGCAGAACTTGACCGCCTACACTCCGAACATCACCGCTACGCTCAGCGGCTCGAAGAACTGATTCAAAAACCTTACCTTTCCGCAGAGGAGCAACTTGAAGAAGTTCGGCTCAAGAAGCTCAAGCTGCACGCCAAGGACCTCATCTTCGCCCTGGAGCACCGGTCACCGGCCGTCGCCTAAGGCGGCTCGGTAAACGGGATTTGCAGGCAATTTGCGAAGCAGTTGGGCCCGGCAGCATCATCGCTGCTGGTGTGTACAGAAATCGCGTCTACCGGGAACCGTATAATCGTTCAGGACTATGGTTCGAGACGGTTACATCTACGGTATTAGCCTGCTGGTTGTCGCGGCAGTGCTTGTGTGGGCGACGGGCGGTTGGTTTTGGGCGATTGTGCCCTTGCTTCTTGCTGCCTTTTTCCTTTGGTTCTTCCGCGACCCGCATCGCACCATCCCCGCGGGCAAAGGCTTGGTGGTCTCCCCCGGCGATGGAGTTGTCACGGAAACAGTGACCATTCAAACGCCGCAAGGGCCGCGCCGGCGCATCAGCGTCTTCCTCAGCGTCTTCAATGTGCACGTCAACCGCGCTCCCATCGGCGGGGTTCTCACGCGTGTCCACTACCAGAAGGGCCTCTACCTCAACGCCATGAACCCTGCATCGGCCGAGCGCAACGAACAAAACGCCGTTACGGTGCGCGGGCAGGGAAGCGACGAGGGCTTCGAGGTCACCTTCAAGCAGATAGCCGGCTTGCTCGCGCGGCGCATCGTATTCAACCACAGCGAAGGCGAGACGGTGGAGCGCGGTCAGCGCGTGGGGCTCATCAAATTCGGCTCCAGGGTTGACGTCGTTCTGCCCGCCGATGCTGAGTTGCGGGTTAAGGTGGGTGACCGGGTCAACGGAGGATCCACTGTGCTGGCAGCAATGCCGCAGGGAGACCGTGGATGAATCACCTGGATCCAGCCGAATTAAGAGCCAGAAACCAGGCAAGGCTGCGTCGCGGCATGTACCTGCTGCCGTCCTGCTTTACCGCCGGCAACATCGCGCTCGGCTTCTACTCCATTCTCCAAACCATGGAAGCCATCACGCACGACGCCCAGTCCCACCTGGATTGGGCCGCAATTGCCATCATCTTTGCCATTCCATTCGACGCCCTCGACGGCCGCATTGCCCGGATGACCAACACCGAAAGCGATTTCGGCAAGGAACTTGATTCGCTTGCCGATGCCATCACCTTCGGCGTTGCGCCGGCGCTGTTGGCATTTATATGGGGCTTTCATTTCCTCCCGGACTCCATCAATCCCCAACTTCGCCAGCATCTGGTTCAGGCCGGCGCCTTCATCTGTTTCCTGTTTCTGCTTAGCGGAGTTTCCCGCCTGGCCCGCTTCAACATCAGCCACGATCCGCTTCCGCGCAACCCCGGCAGGCCCGGCCGCAAGTACTTCGTCGGTATGCCCATTCCTGCCGCGGCTGGTTTGCTCGCGGCTACCGTGCACTTCTTCAACGCCTACCCGGTTGAAGCCTGGTGGTTCGCCATCGCATGGCTGGTTCTGGTGGGCCTGTGCGGTTTCCTCATGGTCAGCACCTGGCGCTTCTGGTCGGCCAAGGAGATCAATCTCTCCCGCCGCCACCCATTCCAGTTGCCTGTCCTGCTGGCTGCCATAGCGTACGTTGTGCTTCGCTATTCCGGCGTATTCCTATTCTTGTGGGCGCTCACGTATATGTTCTCCGGCATCTGGGCCCGCGCCGCATATTCGTGGTCTCGCCGCCGCCGCACCAAGCCATCCGATACGGAATTGCCCAATCCTGCAGCCGAGACGGACCCGCTCCGACCCTCCTGATATTTCTTAGACAAGGACGCCTGTGTACAAAATTGCGATTGTCGGTGCCTCATCTCTGGTGGGACGGGAACTGAAAGAAGCCCTCTCGGAGTCCCCTCTCGCCGCTGCGAATGTAGCGTTGTTCGACGACGCCGACGCCCACGGACAACTCGACCAGGTGGGCGATGAAGTCACTTTCATCCAATCCATCGGCCCGGACGCATTTCAGCAGGTAGACTTTACCTTCTTCTGCGGCACCGAAGCCATGACGCGCCTCTATTGGCGGCAGGCCCTCCGCGACGGTTCCACGGTACTCGATCTCTCCGGTGCGCTCGACCAGGAAACGGGTGTCCTGGTTCGCGCTCCCTGGCTCGGCGCGGAGGAGACAGCCGTCGATCTATTCACCCCCGCCGTCGTTCCTGCCCACCCTGCGGCCCTCGCATTGGCCTTGATTGTAGATCGCTTGCGCCAGGCCGCCCCCATCCGCTTTGCCGCCGCCACTGTCATAGCTCCGGCCAGCGAGTTTGGCCGCGCCGCCATGGATGAACTCCATCAGCAAACCGTGAATCTGCTTAGCTTTCAAAATCTGCCCCGCGAAGTCTATGACACGCAGGTGGCCTATAACCTGCTCGGCGGTGTGGGTGAGGGCGCGAAGGTCAGCCTCAGCGCCCTCGAAGCCCGCATTCGCCGCCACTATGAAGCGCTCACCAACGGCCGCGATCCCGCCCTCGCCATTCAGGTCATTCATGCGCCGGTATTCCACGGTCACACTTTTGCGATCGCCATCGAGCTGGAGCGGCCCGTCGAATTCTCAGCTCTCGAAGAGGCGCTGAGCGGGGAGCATGTTGACCTGGTCCTCGAAGATACAGATTCCCCCTCGAACCTTACGGCCACCGGTCAGGACGATGTCCTCGTCCGCCTCCGTCCCGAACCCACCCTGCGCAACTCCAACGCATCCTCGCGTTTATGGCTATGGGCCGCCACAGACAACCTCCGCCTCTACGCCCAGAACGCCGTTGCCTGCGCCCTGGATCTTCGCCGTATGCGCCCACAGGGAACCGTGCAGTAGCTTTCTCCTGCGCGTCGATGAACGAAGTGCCCTCTACTGAGAGAAGTGCCCTCCACGCTGAAGCCCTGCGAAAAATGCCCATCATCCGTTAACTTCCGAATCTCCGGCAACACGCGAATCTCGAGGATTGAGCGCCGACAGTCACGGCCATGATCGATAGAAGAGTCAGAACAGCCGCACGCGTTACTCTGTCTTTCTTGACTTTCATGCCAGCGATTGTACGTCCGCTTAATTGGCGATGCATCCAATCTTGTGGCACTTCCGAAGCTGAAACAGCCCCCCGAATAGAGTTTTGGGCGGATGTTCGCCACTCCGGAAGTTACATTCCAGCCATCCTGACTCAGGCAAAGAACTTTGGACAAGGCTGCACAGATTCCAGCTCCGGCCCGCCTTCGGCAACCTCCGCGCCTTTTTTATGCGGAATCCAGTGGTCTGCTCACTCGGGACATCCCGGCGAAGTCCGCAGAGATCGGCGAGGTAAGACACCTAGGAGGAGTATGAGTGTTGGATATCGTCTTACCTACTCATGAATATCTTACCTATGCTAAAATGTAAGCCATGGAAGCAACCTTCATAACCATCAGCACCAAGGGACAAGTAGTCATCCCGGTTGCCATACGAACCGAACTCAAAATCGAGCCCGGCACCCGCATTGCCGTCCGCCTCGAAGGCGGACGTATCATCCTCGATCCAGAGACTTTGGCGGCCAAGTTTAGAAAGATCGATGAGATGATGGGATGCACAAAGGGCGGACCGTCGATGGCGGACGAGTTGATCGAAGAACGCAGAAGAGAACGCGAGCGCGAGCTACGCGAAGAGGGCTGGTAAACCCGCCCGATGACAACCTACGTCCTGGATTCATCTGCTCTTCTCCGCTACCTGGATCACGAAGCAGGAGCCATCCGTGTTCGGGAAATTCTTCATTCCTGTGCTTCGTATCAGGCAGCGATTTGTATTTCGGCCGTGCAATGGGGCGAGATTGCAGGTAAGCTTCGCAAGCGTTCCGGCCCGGTCGAAGAGATGCGCATCCTCAGTAGCCTTCTTCCCAGCGAGGCCGAAATCGTTCCTGCAACTCCTGAACGCGCAGTCCGCGCCGCTGGGCTTAGAGTGGACCGCAGCCTTGCCTACGCCGATGGATTCGCCGTTGATCTGGCCATGGAGACCGCAGACCGCGTGCTGGTAACCGCCGACTACGGCTTCAAGTCCGTCGCCGATCTGGCCCAGATCGAATTTCTTCCCGCCAAGTAACCCGAAACCCAGCCACGGCGTTCAGCAGCCCTCCCAAAGCGACTCGATATAGCTATCCGTCATCCCAGCAATATAATCAGCCACGGTGCGCGCCAGCCCCTCGGTCGGAATCTGCGCCTGGTGATCGGCAGGCATCCGCTCCGGCTCGGCCATCAGCACCGCGAACAGTTCCGTCACAACCCGCTCCGCATGAGCATGAACCTCTTCCATCTCCGGCGAGTTGTAGAGCCTGGCATACAGAAACGCCTTGGCCCCGGCGCGAGCCGACTCCATCTCCCGGCTTAATACCGCCAGCCTCTCCGGCGCCTGCCGAATATCCTCCAATGTTGCAGCGCCCAGTTTGGTCACACGCCTTCGCACCTCATTCTGCAGATCGGTCACCAGCGCGTCCATAATCCGCCTAAGCGCATCGTAGGCGGCCAGCCGGGGCGCGGCCGCTGGATACTCCCGCAGCGCCGCATCATGAAATCCGCGGAAGAGCGGAACCGCCTGCCTGACCTCTTCGAGATCGAGCATTCCGGAATCCAACCCGTCGTCAAGATCGGCCACCAGGTAGCCAATCTCGTCCGCAAGATCGATCAGTTGCGCTTCCAGCGGCGGAAACCGGTCCAGGAAGTACTCAGCTAACTCAGGATGATCCGTAGAAGAGTAATCGCGAGAGTGTTTCACAATCCCCTCGCGCAACGCGAGAGTCAGATTGAGTCCTCGAAATGCCGGATAGCGCTCTTCAAACCAGGTAACAATCCGCAGCGCATGGAGATTGTGGTCAAAGCTCAGCCCGTGGGCGCGCAGGGCACCATCAAGCGCCTTTTCTCCCGCGTGTCCAAACGGCGGGTGCCCAATGTCGTGCGCCAGCGCCAGAGCTTCGGTCAATTCCGCATTCAAACCCAGCGCCATAGCCAGCGTTCGAGAGATTTGCGCCACTTCAAGGGTATGTGTCAGTCGGCTGCGGAAGTGGTCCGCCGGAGGCGCTCCCCGGAGCCGTGTAAAGACCTGCGTCTTCCCGGCCAGGCGGCGAAACGCCCGCGCATGAAGAATGCGGGCGGCGTCGCGAGCAAAGGGCGATCGATACGCGTGCAGCGGTTCGGTGTGAACTCGACGTGCCAGCATGTCAGCCGCGTCGCCGCTTACGGCGATGGCGGGTGGCAACAGCGCGGACGACTCAGTTGCGGAGCCCATGCATCGAGCTTACTCCGGCTTGCTGGTGCCCAGCGAGCCTTCCTGCTTGGCCAGCCGGACCCGCGCGCTTTCCAGCTTCTTCTGCACCTTGGCAATGTCGCCCGGCTCTATGTCCGCGGGGGCCGACTTGTTAAACTCCGCCAGCGAAAGTTCCCACTGCGCGGCCGCCAGCCGAATGCGCCCCGTCTTCTCGTAAAGATCGCCCAGGTGCTCGTGCACTGTGGGGTCTGTCTGATCCCGATCCACTGCCCGGCGCAGATTGTCCTCGGCCAGTTCATACTCGCCCAGCTTGAAGTAAACCCAGCCCAGCGAATCGAGATACGCGCCGTTCATCGGCTCCGTGTCCACGGCCTTGCGGATCATCTTCAGGGCCTCCGGCAGCCGCTCGCCTTTGTCAGCCAGCATGTACCCCATGTAGTTCAAGGTCATGGCATTCGTGGCATCCAGATCAAGCACCTGCTTGAAGTACGTCTCCGCCTGGTCCTGATGCTTTTGGCGGTCAGCCAGTTCACCCCTCAGAAAGAGCAGATAGATCTTGTCTTCCTTCTTCGTGGTTAGCGGATCGGCTTTGGCAAAAGCGTCTTCCGCCTCTTTCCAGCGGCGCAGGCGAATATTCATCTGCCCAATGGCCAGCCACACCGTGCGGTCGTCGTTGCTGTTGTTAAGCAGTCCGCTCACCATGCTCATCGCGGCATCCACCTGGCCCGCGTCAGCAAGCTCTCCGGCCAGCATCATCTTCAGGTCGCGATTCTTGGGGTCCGCCGCAACCGCCTTCTTTGATATCTCAATCGCCTTGTCGTATTGTTTTTCGTTCCGGTACGCGTCCACCTGGCCCTGGTAGCCGCGGATCGCCGGATCTCCGCCCAGATCGATCATCTTCTGGTAAGCCGATACGGCGTCGTCGGTCTTGTTCTCTTCCAGGCTCACTGCGCCGAGCCGCTCCAGGAAGATGCTGCGGTTGTTCTTTTCCTCATTGGTATAGGCGCCGTTGGCGTGCGAGGTCAGGTCCACCATGGCCTGGTAGGTCTTTGCGGCTTCGTCGAATCGCCCCAGCACATCCAGCAGCAGGCCTTCGTTATATCCCGCTTCAAGCGAGTTAGGGTCCAGCTTCCGCGCCTTCTGAATGGTGGCCAGCGCATCTTCAAACTGCCCCTGACGCCGCTGAATCTCAGAGACGTGAATCAGAGCCTCATCGTTCTCCGGGTCGGCCGCCGCCAGATCTTTGTACTGCTTCAGCGCCTCGTCCAACTGGTTGTCGTTCAGCAGTGCCTGAGCCAGCGCATCCAGCGTCTGCGGGTCGCCGGGTTCCAGGTCCGCCGCGCGCCTATAGGCTGCAATCGAATCCTTCGGCTGCTTCAGTTGGTCATACGCCGCTCCCAGCATCAACTCCATCTTGGGCGTGCGTTGTGCCTCAGGAACTTCCTGAATCACCTTGGCGGCGTGTTGTGTGTCGCCGCTTTCTGCATACAGGCGGGCCAGGTTCAGCACCACATCCTCTGAATCCGGCTCGATATTTTGCGCCGCACGGAACGCTTCTTCGGCCTTCGTCGCATCGTGCTTCACGTTGTAAAGCTGGCCCAGCACCATCCGGTCTTCCACATCCTTGGGCTGAAGCAAAATGATCTTTTCAAACTCGGTGATCGCCTGTGCGAGTACGTTGGCGGCAGCTGCAGCGCTCCCAGTCGAGTTTTCGCCCTCGCCGAGCTGGCGCAGGTAAATGCGTCCCAGAAGCTTGTGAGCATCCACGTCGTCCGGGTGGCTCTTCAGCAGGTTGTGCGCCGTCACTTCCGCTTCATGCACCTTGCCGGTGCGGAAATAAAGATCGCCCAGCGAGTCGTTCAGTTGCGGTGAGTCCGGGTCTGCGTTGAGCGCGAGCTTGTACTCTTCAATGGCCCGGGTCACCTGATCCGGGTGTCCCTCTGAAATGGCCTCGTCCTCTAACATCCCCGCCAGCGCCGTGTGAAAGTACGCCTGCCCCCTATCCGGCTCCGTCGCCTTGCCTTCGGCCTTTACAGATGCGGCAGGGCTGGTAGTGGCGGGGCCAGACGCGGCAGCTTGAGCCTGCAGCAGTACTGCGGGAGTCAGCAACAGCGATGCGGCGGCAAAGGTGAGCCAGGGGGTCGGCATTGCAAATGTCTTTTTCATCATTCAGGGGATTCCGCGTCCTTCAAGGCCCTGCCAAACCGAAAAGTGCTCTTCGGCCGGCTTAGGCGTCACAGGCAGCCGTTTCAAGCAGCTCTGCCTACTGTAAAGACGATTCTACAAGCGATTGGTCGCAAAGTTCACAGGATTGCTCGATTTTCGTCTCCTGGGTAACGGGCAAAGGTAAGGGCAAATGCTGCCATCCTCCCTCTACTCTGCCTCCCAGATCACTCAAAGAGGCTTTCCATAGGGCCAACGCCTCCCCAATTAGAATTCAGGCTAAGATAGAGCTTGGAGCAATCAGATAGCGGTCCTGAGGAATTCTAAATGACAACTGTCCAAATCACGTTGCCCGATGACCTCGCGCAGGAAGCACAGCGAGCGGGGCTTCTCTCGTCTGAATCGCTACAGGAATGGCTTCGCCGTCAACTCAAGGCCAAGGCTGCTGAGAAGTTGTTTGCCATGCTGGACAAACTCGACGCAGCAGGGAATGAGGACTACATGTCTCCTGAGGAGGTTGCTGAGGAGATCAAGGCGATGCGTGCTGAAAAGCGGGCGGCCGGGCATCCATAATGAGATTGGTTCTGGATACAAATGTGGTCGTCTCGGCGCTTTTGTGGAAGGGCACTCCTCGTCTCTTGCTCAGAACATCAGGTGCCGAACGCGTTGATTTGTTCACAAGCGACAAGCTTCTTGCGGAATTGGCAGATGTCCTTTCGCGCAACAAGTTAAAAAAGCGTATTGTCGGTCTTGGCATTTCTTCAACGGAGCTGTTGGATACTTACGCGAGACAAGCTGCGATAGTTGAGCCAACCGATCTGCCGCGCATTGCACCTGACCCTGACGACGATGTGGTTATCGGCACCGCCCTTGCGGCCAAGGCCGATCTCCTTGTTACAGGAGATCGACCCTTGCTCTCCGTGGCAAATTATCAGGGTGTGCGCTTTGTCTCAGTGCGGGATGCTTTGGACGAAGTCAGTCGCGCACCCTCGCGAGACATCGCTTAGCCCTGTCCGGCCCGCCGCTCTCAATGCCGGAAGTGCCTCACCCCAGTAAACACCATCGCAATCCCCAGCCTGTCTGCCGCCGCAATCACGTCCTGGTCCTTTACCGACCCGCCTGGCTGAATCACCGCCGTAGCCCCCGCCTTGGCCACTGTCTCAAGCCCGTCGGGGAAGGGAAAGAATGCGTCCGACGCCGCCACGCACCCATCCAGCGGCAGCGCCGCCTTCATCGCCCCAAAGCGCGCCGAATCCACGCGGCTCATCTGCCCCGCGCCAACTCCAAGCGTCTGCCCGTCGCGCGCGTACACAATCGCATTCGACTTCACATGCTTGCACACGCGCCAGGCAAAAAGCAGGCTCCGCAGCTCTTCCGGAGTGGGCTTGCGCGCCGTTACCACTTTCAGGTCGGCTTCGGTCACGCGCCCCGTATCGGCATCCTGCAGCAGCAGCCCGCCTGACACATGCTTTACCACCGGCTTCGACGGTGCTGTGTGCACCTCAACCAGCCGCAGATTCTTCTTAGCCGCAAACCGCGCCACTGCTTCGGGAGTAAACCCCGGAGCGGCAATGGCCTCCACAAACAGCTTCGCAATCTCCTCGGCTGCATCTCCATCCACAGGCCGGTTGAGCCCAATCACGCCCCCAAAGGCGGAAACAGGATCGCTGGCCAGCGCCTTCTTGTATGCCTCAAGAAGGTTCGCACCCGTCGCGGCTCCGCATGGATTCGTGTGCTTCACAATAATGGCCGCGGGCTCGTCGAACTCCTGCACCAGCTCCCAGCAGGCGTCCAGATCCACAAGATTGTTAAAGCTCAACTCTTTGCCCTGAAGCTGCCGTGCCCCTGCCACGCCCAGCCCCGATCCGTCTGCATAAAGAGCCGCGCGCTGGTGCGGGTTCTCCCCATACCGCAGCGACTGCGCCAGCGGAAAATTGATACGAACGGTCGATGGCAAATCCTTGCTATCCGCCTTAGCGGGGGCTTCCACGGCAGGTGCCTCAACCAGCCGGTCGAGCGTGTTGGCAATCGCCGTATCGTAGGCCGATGTAGTCGCAAAGGCCTGCTTGGCCAGCTTCCAGCGCGTCGCGCGACCAAGCGATCCGCCAGTAGCCTTCAGCTCCTCAATCAATACCGGGTAATCCGCCACCCGCGTAACAATCGCCACATCTTCAAAGTTCTTCGCTGCCGAGCGTACCATCGAGGGCCCGCCAATATCGATGTTTTCAATCAAATGCCCAAATGCCACCCCAGGCTGGGCCGCCGTCTTTTCAAACGCATAGAGATTCACAACCACCATGTCAATCGGCGCAATCCCGTGCCGGGCCACAGCGGCCTCATGCTCCGCATTTCCACGGATATAGAGCAACCCTCCGTGCACCAGCGGGTGCAGCGTCTTCACGCGGCCGTCCAGCATCTCCGGGAACCCGGTCAGGTCGCTGATGTCCTTCACCGTCAGCCCGGCCTCGCGCAGAGCCTTTGCAGTTCCCCCGGTCGAAATCAGCTCCACCCCAAAGCCTGCCAACACCCTGGCAAACTCCACCAGCCCTGTCTTGTCCGTAACGCTTAGCAACGCCCGTTGAATCCGCTTCTCTCCACTGGCTTCGGCCACGTTTACTCCTTTTTGGGTTTCAGATAGTTCGCATCCTGCCGCTAAACCGCCGCGCGGCTTAACGAATCGCGAACCATAATCCAGACTACAACCACAGGCAGCACATGGACGGTGATGCTCACCAGGTCCACAGCACCGGCTGACCGCCTCCGAGGCGGGCCGCTACTCAATAGCTCAGATTTTTCATTTGACAATGCTCTTTACCCGGTGATAAGTCATAGATCGCCTAAATGTTTCCATATTTAATGGGCTCTACCTTCATCGCGCTATAAAGTCCCACACCAACTTCCCTCCCCAAAGAGGCTATAGATTCACCTCGCTTTCGCCGCAATTGTCATGTGTTCTCTCGCGGCAACCGCCCCCGCGCAGATCGCTGTCTCCGCCAACGACGGCAAACAAGTCCATCCCGACGACAACCCTCCCGGTATGCATCCCGATACCGTTGCCACCATTGACCTCAATGTATATCCACCCAAATTGTTGGCTGAGATCC
>Ga0364873_10450_pt1 | contig 19591 bp, 20 predicted proteins | sample ExccelAu500001D3_2_FD_206928 | JGI IMG/M metagenome (GOLD analysis project Ga0364873, IMG submission 206928) | Enriched cells from Trout Bog Lake Hypolimnion, Wisconsin, USA - BchlTB.Aug07.5000.01.D3 | ecosystem: Environmental > Aquatic > Freshwater > Lake > Hypolimnion/Profundal zone | place... | reverse complement strand
GTAACTTTTTTATTATAAACCCAGCACTTCCCGCATGCCGTAAATTCCTTTTTTTCCGGCTATAAATTCTGCTGCTAAAACAGCACCCCCGGCAAATCCTTTCCTGCTATGAGCAGTATGAATAATTTCTATCTCATCAATGGCAGAGTGGTACTTAATGGCATGAGTGCCAGGATAAGGATCAATCCTTTCCGAAATAATACTTAAATCGCCTCTTTCACTGCTAAGGGCATTCACCCACTGCTTTTTAGCCCCGAAATTTGCCAGTACCTGCTCAGCAAGGGTAATGGCCGTTCCGCTTGGAGCATCTTTTTTTTGAGTATGGTGTATTTCTTTCATGGTTACATCATACTCCTGGTGTTTATTCATCAGTTTGGCCAGGTAGGTATTCAATTCAAAAAATAAATTAACACCAATACTATAATTACTGGCATATACCAGTGCTCCTTTTTTGTCATAACATAATTGTTCTGCTTTTTGCCAGTTTTCCAGCCATCCGGTAGAACCCGATACCACCGGAATCCCCAGTTCCAGGCATTTGGAAATATTTTCAAATGCACTGTGTGGTCCGGTAAACTCTATGGCAACATCGGCCCTGGCTATATTTTCCTTATTCAGGTCAGCTGCATTGTTTATATCTATTTTCAATACAATTTCATGCCCTTTTTCTACTGCAATTTCTTCTATGGCTTTTCCCATTTTGCCATAACCAATTAATGCTATTTTCATTGATATAAATTTGAAATGTTGAAAATTCTGGAAGTGAAATTAATGTAAAAGCTGCTAATCAGCGTGCAGATATAACCAATGCCCGTCGCTTGGGCACACTGTTCAGGTTTAAGACCAGGTTAATGCCCGGTGCTTTTATTTCAGGTATAAAAGTGGGGCTGATGTGCAGGGAAAGATCATCAGATACATTAAAATCACGCAAATGCCCCGATACAGCAGCGTCAGCAACATTCAATCCCCAGGCAATCAGAAACCACATAATGGAATATTCCTTGTTTTTTCGATAAACATTTCTGGCTGTCTGTAAAGTAACCAGGTCAATTTCTCCGGATAATACCCGTCTTCTTACGACCGGATCAGAGATCTGGTAAAGTTGGGCTGAGTCACTATGTGAAGGAGGTGCCGGAGGATTGGATCCATAAGTTGCCAGCCATAATGCATTGAATGCAAAATTGGTCTGTTTATAATACGAACTGTTAATGATAAAAGTGTAAGTTGGAATACCAATGGCAATATATACCAGCGGTATTTTCCAGTATTGATGATTATAGGCCTGCCCCCAACCCGGTATAAAAACAGAATGGCGGGTTGCAACACGGGGGTCATGCATTTTTTTAATGACAGAATCTTTGTGGGCTTTTGTTATAGTGGTATCTGCTTTTATAGAAACATTGGTAAAAGCAGCATCTTTCGAAACAGATTGAGCCTGTACGGTTAACAAAAAAAGAAAACTAAATAAGAATAATATTAAGCCTTTAACATTCATTGAATTAACTCACAATTACATTCATCAGGTCTAAAATTTTATTTAATTCCTGAAGTGAATAATATTCCAGTGTAATCGCACCGGAACCATTTTTACTGTGTGCCAGTGATACTTTTGTACCGAAATGAGATGCTAAATTATCTTCTATCCTTTTGTAAGCCGGGGGTAAACTGTTTTTTACGGAAGATTTAACAGCTTCTCCACCCTGGCCTTTATAGAGTTTGCGAACCAATTCCTCAGTCTGCCTTACACTTAATTCCCTGGATTTGATTTCATTAAAGACATAAAGCTGCTTATCTACAGTATCTATATTTACCAATGCGCGGGCATGCCCCATACTGATACCCGTATTTCTTACAGCCAGCTGAATATCCGGTGGTAGTTTTAATAATCGGATATAATTGGTAACGGTACTTCTTTCCTTACCCATCCTTTCTGCCACCTGTTCCTGGGTATAATTCAGCTCCTCCATCATTCTTTTATAGCTCAACCCAATTTCAATGGCATTTAAATCGGCTCTTTGTAAATTTTCCAGTAAAGCCAGTTCCAGTAATTCAGAATCATTGGCCTGTCTTACATAAACCGGTATATCTTTCAGCCCGGCAATTTTTGCTGCCCTGAACCTTCTTTCCCCTGCAATCAATTGATATTTTCCATTTGCCATCCTCGTTACCGTTAATGGCTGGATGATATCATGCATTTTAACGGATGCAGCCAGTTCACTCAGTGCTTCCTCATCAAAATCTCTTCGTGGCTGTTTGGGGTTTACCTGTATTTCATCCGGGGAAATCCTGAATATACTGGTTACCTGCTCCACTACATTGGTCTTTAGCTGGCCTGTAGTGGTTTTAAGGTCTGTATCAATATTCTGTAACAGAGACCTGATCCCTTTTCCCAGCAGCTCTTTATTATTCTGTTTAGGTGTACTCATTATACGATGATTCTGTCTTCGTTGGTTATTTTTGTCATATCATTCTTTTGCAGAATTTCTTTAGACAGGTTTAAATAATTGATAGCTCCTTTACTTTCCGCATCATATAATATAGCAGGTTTTCCTACACTGGGTGCTTCACTTAATCTGGTATTACGGTGAATAATGGAGGCGAATACAATATCATCAAAATGCCTTCTTACTTCGCTAACCACCTGGTTACATAACCGTAAACGGCCATCATACATAGTCATTAAAATACCTTCAATCTGTAATTCGGGATTCAGCCTGTTTTGTACAATTTTTACGGTATTCAGTAATTTACCCAATCCTTCCAGGGCAAAGAACTCACATTGTACCGGAACAATTACACTGTCAGAAGCCACCAGGCTGTTGACGGTAATTAATCCGAGAGAAGGAGAGCAGTCGATAATAATAAAATCGTATTTATCCTTAATGGGATCCAATACATTTTTCATTACATTTTCCCGGTTCGGATAATTAATCATCTCAATTTCAGCACCCACCAGGTCAATATGTGAGGGCAATACATCCAGATGCGGCATTTCGCTTTTTAAGATTACATCTTCTGCTTTTACATTATTTACCATACAGTCGTACAGACTATTGGTAATATTATGCAGGTCAAACCCCACTCCGGTTGTACTGTTTGCCTGTGGATCTGCATCCACCAGTAAAGTCTTAAATTCGAGTACCGCAAAACTTGCAGCTACATTAATAGCTGTGGTGGTTTTGCCCACACCGCCTTTCTGGTTTGCAACACCTATTATTCTCGCCATATATCCTCACCCCTCAGGGGGAATTTTATTTTAGAATTTATTGAATCAAATGTTTTATATACTTGCCCTACAACTCAATGGTTTCCCCAATACCCGGTAATAATAATTGCCTTCCCGCAAAGTCAAATTTATCAATCGCTTCCTGTTTATCTATCTTAATAAACCCAAAAGTATTATAATGAACGCCAATAACCTTATTTGTTTGCACAAAAACGGCTGCATTGATGGCATCATCAACATCCATGGTAAAATTGTCACCAATTGGAAATATGGCAAAATCCAGGTCAATCCAGGATGGAATCAGTTGCATATCCAGTGTTAAAGCAGTATCTCCACTATAATAGAAATTGCCTTCTTTGGTACTGAACAGGAAACCAATCGGGTTACCACCATAACTGCCATCTGGCAAACTGCTGCTATGCTGCGCTACCACACATTTTACCACCCCAAAATCAAATTTCCATTTACCCCCGGTATTCATCGGGTGCAGTTTTTCCAATCCCTGTTTATGCAACCACTCAAATATCTCATAGTTTGCAATTACAGTTGCTCCGGTTCTTTTGGCAATGGCTACACAATCTGCGATATGGTCCGAATGCCCATGGCTGATAAAAATAAAATCTGCTTCAATTTTATCGATATTTATATCCTTTGCCAGTTCATTGGGTGTAATGAACGGGTCAAACAATAATTTTATTCCCTGTACTTCTACAAGGAATGCCGAATGGCCATAATAGGTAAATTTCATCATGATAAGGTTTGCAGGATGACAAAAATACAGTTTCGTATAAAACTTTTGCAACAATATTATGTAAATACTGTTGTTACAGAGTGCAAGTTTTCAACATTTTGACGAATGGCTTTGGAAATACGGTGAATCCTTCAATTTTGCGTAAATAAATAATTAATTAATGAGAAACCCTGGAACCTGGCTGGTGATCGCAGCAATTATGATTCTTCTGGACTGGTATGTATTCCAGGCTTATAAAACCATTACTGCTAATTTTTCAGATAAATCAAGGCTAATCCTGCATACAGTGTATTGGATCATCAGTATTACTACCATCGCTTTATTGATTTCTTTCCCTTTTATTCAGTTTATTCAAACTTCTAAAGTTTTCCGTAACTATATTTTTGCCATCCTGGTAGGCTTGTTTTTTGCCAAGTTAGTGGGTTCTGTATTCTTTTTACTCGATGATATCCGAAGGTTGTTTTCCTGGGCCATGGGCAAAATATTTTCAGGGGAAGGGGCTCATTTTGCCGATGAAGGTGGTAATATTTCCCGTTCAGTTTTCATGAGCTGGCTGGGTATCGGCGTAGGCAGCGGCTTATTTAGTACCTTATTGTACGGTTTCAGTAATAAATACAATTACCAGCTGAGAAAGACAAAACTGAGTTTTAGCAATCTTCCAACAGCATTTAAAGGCTTAAAAATCATACATATCAGTGATATTCATAGCGGTAGCTTACAAAATAAAGCAGCCGTTCAGAAAGGGGTTGACCTGATTTTGCAACAGCATGCCGACCTGATCCTTTTTACCGGTGATCTGGTGAATGACCGCCATGAAGAAATGAACGATTATATATCTGTTTTTAACCAGTTAAAAGCACCAATGGGCGTTTTCAGTACCCTGGGTAACCATGATTACGGAGATTATGTTAGCTGGGCATCCCCGGAAGCCAAGATGAAAAATTTAGAACAATTGAAAAAAGTTCATGCTCAATTGGGTTGGCGATTATTAATGAATGAACATGTGTTACTGGAAAAAGAAGGCCAGCAAATCGCATTATTAGGCATTGAAAACTGGGGTGCCAAAGGCCGTTTCCCCAAATATGGGAAAATGGATCAGGCTTATCCTGGTTCAGAATCATATCCTTTTAAAATATTAATGAGCCATGATCCCAGCCATTGGGATGCACAGGTAAGAACCCAATATCCGGATATAGACCTTACTTTATCCGGTCATACTCATGGTTTTCAGTTTGGTATTGAAAACCCCTATTTTAAATGGAGCCCTGTTCAATGGATGTATAAACAATGGGCGGGTTTATATGAAGAAGGCAAACAAAAATTATATGTAAACAGGGGGTATGGATTTATTGGGTATCCCGGCAGGGTGGGGATCATGCCGGAAATAACTTTAATTGAACTGGTATAGGTATTTTTTAAGTATATTATCAACACTTGGCACTATCATTGTTTGATAGATAAAAATAAATCTTATGAAAAAGACTTTCATCCTATCGGTATTGTTTCTGTTAATAGCAGGGGCTGTTTCCTCACAGGGGTTCAGGCTTGGATTAAAGGCAGGGATCAATATGAACCAGATTTCCGGGCAATCCTTTAATCAGCGTTATGATCTGGCCTACCATGCCGGTGCTTTTGCGGAAATTGATTTTACCAAAAAACTGGGTATTCAGCCCGAATTGTTATTTAACCAGTCTAGCTCTAAAACGGTTAGTGGCGGATTAGGTTCTGTAACTTTTCCCAGTGATAATATTACCCTGAATTATTTGTCCATTCCCATATTGTTACGATATAATATCGGAAGCCTGGTTACTCTAAACCTGGGCCCGCAATTTAGTACGCTGATGAATAAGCACAATAACCTGCTGACAAATGGCCAAAATGCCTTTAAAAGCGGGGATTTTGCCATGGTGGGAGGCTTACAGCTTAATTTAAAGGTATTGAGGGTATATGGAAGGTATGTGATTGGAATGAACAATATCAACGATGTTTCCAATTCTGAAAACTGGAAAAACCAGCAGATACAGTTAGGGATAGGCTTAAAATTATAATCCTGAGTTTTAATCATTTATAATTCTGTAACAAATTTTTCACCCCGCCAATGGCGGGTTTTTTCATGTCATTTTGTACCCTTAAATCACAAAAACTTGTACATGGCATCAATATTGACTTACTTTACGCTCTCATTGATTCAGGGATTTATGGGGATCAGTGTGTGACATATTGACTTCAGAAAAGAAGAGAAATGACTATGAATAAATTTTTTATGAGTGAGGAAGATTCGGACTTTATGCCCATCATTCCAATTAATGAATCTGATGCCGACCAGGAGAAACTGGAAATTGCAGGTGCAATCCCAATACTGCCTTTAAAAAATACGGTTTTATTCCCCGGTGTGGTACTGCCCATCACTGTTGGAAGGGATAAAAGTATAAAAGCTGTAAATGAAGCTTATAAAGGAGATAAATTAATAGGGGTATTAGCCCAGCGGAATGCAGAAATTGAAGAACCTGAAATCAAAGACCTTTGCCAAACAGGTACTATTGCTAAAATTGTTAAACTGATCAAAATGCCCGACGGTGGTACCACCGTTATTATTCAGGGTAAAAAAGGTTTGAACTGCTGAAAGTGATTAGTGAGGATCCCTATATCAAGGCAGAAGTACTGTTGCTGGAAGATGATTTTAATAATAAAGACGAGCACCTGAATGCGTATATATCTTCTATTAAAGATCTGGCAGCTCAGATTATTCATCTTTCACCCAACCTTCCAACAGAAGCTTCTATCATTTTGAAAAATATAGAAAGTGCTTCTTTCCTCATCAATTTTGTGAGCAGTAATCTCAATAATGATATTGCAGAAAAACAAAACCTGCTGGAAATTAATGATGTTAAAGTCAGGGCAGAAAAGCTGATGCAGTTATTGCAGATGGAATTACAGTTTGCTGAATTAAAAAATAAGGTTACCAATAAAACCCGGACTGAAATAGATAAACAGCAACGCGAATACTTTTTGCAGCAGCAAATGAAAAGTATTAAAGAAGAATTGGGTGGCGATCCCAATGAACGCGAAGTGGCGGAGATGAAGAAAAAAGCAGAAGCTAAAAAATGGCCGGAATCTGCAAAAAATATGTTTCAGAATGGGGTGGAGAAACTGGAAAGAATGCATCCTTCCACTCCAGATTATTCGGTGGTGTATAACCATCTTGATTTATTGCTTGATCTTCCCTGGGAAACATATACTGAAGATAATTATGACCTGATCAATGCTAAAAAAGTATTGGATGCAGATCATTATGGAATGCATAAAATTAAAAACAGGATACTGGAATATCTGGCAGTTTTGAAACTGAAGGGAGATATGAAAAGTCCGATCCTTTGTTTTATAGGCCCTCCGGGTATTGGTAAAACCTCATTGGGTAAGAGTATTGCACATGCAGTGGGCAGAAAATATGTACGGGTGAGTTTAGGAGGGTTACATGATGAAAGTGAAATCCGCGGCCACCGTAAAACCTATATCGGTGCAATGCCTGGCAGGATTATCCAGAATATCCGTAAAGTAAAAACTTCTAATCCTGTCATGATTCTGGATGAGATAGATAAAATAGGAAATGATCACAGGGGCGATCCTTCCTCTGCTTTGCTGGAAGTGCTGGACCCCGAACAAAACAATACTTTTTACGATAATTACCTGGAACTGGAATATGATCTTTCCAAAGTATTATTTATTGCAACTGCCAATAATATCCAAAATATTCAGCCTGCCCTGCGCGATCGCCTTGAAATCATTGACCTGAGTGGGTATGCGGTGGAAGAAAAAGTGGAAATTGCCAAAAGGCATTTAATACCTAAGCAACAGGATGCCCACGGACTTAAAAATATTAAGTTTAAAATCAATGATAAAGTACTGGAAAAAATTGTAGAGAGTTATACCAGGGAAAGCGGTGTCAGGGAACTGGACCGCCAGATAGCTGCTGTAATGCGTTTTGAAGCCAAGGAACTGGCTATGAAGAATAAAATTAAACCTACCCTTACCGGAGAAGATGTGGAAAAAATTCTTGGGCAGCCCCGGTACAGTAATGAAATATATAAAACAGCCAATATGCCCGGTGTAACTGTGGGATTGGCATGGACCTATGTGGGCGGTGATATTTTGTTTATTGAAACAGTGCTGAGTGAAGGTAAAGCAGATATTAAACTAACCGGTAACCTGGGTAATGTTATGAAAGAAAGTGCTGCTACTGCATTAACATATTTACAGGCAAATGCCAGAAAATACGGAATCGATCCTGCTGATTTTTCTAAAAAATCAGTTCATATTCATGTCCCCGAAGGTGCAGTGCCTAAAGATGGTCCAAGTGCTGGTGTAACCATGCTTACTTCACTTGCCTCTGCATTTACTGGCAGGAAAGTAAAACCTTACCTGGCTATGACCGGGGAAATTACCTTAAGAGGCCAGGTTTTGCCGGTAGGTGGTATCAAGGAAAAAATACTGGCTGCCAAAAGAGCCGGTCTAAAGGAAATCATTCTTTGCTGGCAAAATGAAAAAGATGTGCAGGAAATAGACAGCAATTTTATAAAAGGGCTTGAGTTTCATTATGTTAAAACCATGCAGCAGGTTACTGATTTGGCCCTTTTATAAACCACTTAGGATTTATTAATAAATTATTTACAAAATTTGCCCAAAAAAATAAAATTTATAAAAATTATTTGCATATTTGTAAAGTTCAATCAACAGTTCTTTTCGTGTTGGTTGTTTTAAGGGTTAAAACCTCCCATTTTTATGGGAGGTTTATTTTTTAGTTTCAATTATCTTCACATTGTAATGGCTGTACGTTTCTTTTATATACTCATACTGTCTAATGTCTTTTCAAGTTATAGTATTGCCCAGCAGCTGGGGGGAAATACCGTATTCAGTTTTATGCAACAACCCAACTCTGCACAGCTTTCTGCTTTGGGGGGTGTTAATATTTCCAATATCAGTAATGATGTTTCCATGAGTTTTCATAATCCATCTCTCTTACGCCCCGAAATGGATCAGCAGTTGAATACTTCTTTTAATAACTATTTTGCCGGTGTGCACAATTATAGTCTCACTTCAGCATTTTTACTGTCCAAATCCAAAACCAGTATTGCATTCGGTATCAATTATTTTGATTACGGTTCTATAACCCAAACAGACCCTGCTGGTAATATTCTGGGTAGTTTCCGCCCTAATGATTATGTAGTGCAGGCGATGGCTTCCCATCAGTACCTGGAGCACTGGTGGTATGGAATGTCTTTTAAATTTATCTCCAGTAATTATGGCCAGTATAAAAGCAATGGGATTGCGGTAGATGCGGGTTTAACTTATTATGATGATGACAGGTCTCTGCAAGCCAGCTTTCTTATTAAAAACATAGGAACACAGCTTAAAACCTATGACGGTAGCACTGATAAGGCAGAAATACCCTTTGATATGCAGTTGGGTGTAACCAAACGGCTTGAAAATGCACCCATCCAGTTTTCACTCACTGCTCAGCATTTACAGGCTTTTAATATTTATTATAATGATACCAGCCTCAATAATACTTCTGGCAATACCGCTGCTAATACTAAAAGCCTGACACTGGATAATATCTTATCACATTTTATTTTTGCCACCCAGTTTTTTATTAAAGATGAAATTGAAGTGACAGCCGGATATAACTTTTCGAACAGGCATGATCTGAATGTATACAACAGTGCAAACGGACTGAATGGCTTTACATTCGGATTGGGTGTATTACTGAATAAAATACATATCCGTTATGCTACCGGCTTTTACCAGCAAAACATGTTTCAGCAAATCAGCCTCAACTTTACCTGGAAAGGGAATGAGTTAGATAAGGTCAGCGGTTTTTAACTCCAGACTCCTGACTTTGAACTCCTAACTCTGAACCACTAACTCTGAACTCATGACTCCAGCCTCCCGGCTCCTCCTAAAACTGCCGCATATTTCCTCCATTTTTCAATTACCTGTTCCATATCAGCCGGTACAGGGGCTTCGAAAAATAACTCTTCTTTGGTTCTGGGATGAACAAATCCCAATGTTTGGGCATGCAGGGCACAGCGCGGGCAAATTTCAAAACAATTGTCAACAAACTGCTTGTATTTAGTATAAACAGTACCCTTCAGCACCCGGTCCCCCCCATATTCCCAGTCGTTAAACAGGGTATGGCCAATATGTTTCATATGCACCCTTATCTGGTGGGTACGCCCGGTTTCCAGCACACATTGCACCAGACTTACATAATAAAATTTCTCCAGTACTTTATAATGGGTAATGGCATGTTTGCCAATTTCTCCTTCCGGATAAGCGGTAAACATTTTACGGTGCTGCTGATGACGGGCTATATGCGTTTCAATAGTGCCTTCTTCCTTTTCCACATCTCCCCAAACCAGGGCCAGATACTTTCTTTTTACGGTATGGTTGAAAAATTGCTTGGCCAGATGTGCTGCAGAGGTAGCATTTTTAGCCAGCACAATTAATCCGGTAGTATTTTTATCAATCCGGTGCACCAGTCCGTAACGGGGTAAAGTATCTTCAGTCAGTTCAGGATTCTGATGCTGTAAATAATAAGCCACTCCATTTAATAAGGTACCGGTATAATTACCCACACCAGGATGAACTACCATATTGGCCGGTTTATTAATGACCATCAGGTCCTCATCTTCAAATACAATATCCAGGGGAATATTTTCAGCCTTCAACTCTGTATATTCAGGGTTAATCAGGCTCATCACCATGATTTCATCACCGGGTTTAACCCTGTAATTGCTTTTTACATTTTTACCATTCACAGATACAAAGCCTGCATCAATACTGTTCTGCACTTTATTCCGGGTAATCCCTTCCAGCCTGCTTTGAATCCATTTATCTATTCTAAGGGGTTGCTGCCCCTGGTCAATGGTAAATGATTTCCGGTCATACAGTTCTTCCGGTTGCTCAGTTTGTTCAATTTCAGGTTCCACATTCATCCGGCAAAAATACATTTCTTCTTCCCTTATTCATATAAATGTATTTTTACAGCATGAACAATAAAATTTTTTTTAAAGACCTGGGCCTGCGTTCCTATAAAGAAGTATGGGATTTACAGGAAGTTTTATTGAAACAGAATGTTGACAAAAAAGTTAAGGAAGAAACCCGTTCCTTAACCAATCATCACTTGCTTTTTGTAGAACACCCTCCTGTATATACCCTTGGAAAAAGCGGTAAAAAGGAACATATTCTTATCAATGAAGCAGAAATGAAAGAAAAGGAAATTGAATTTTTTCATATTAACAGAGGAGGGGATATTACATTTCATGGTCCCGGCCAACTGGTAGGGTACCCTATCCTGGATCTGGATAAGTTTAAAACAGACCTGGGCTGGTACCTGCGCAGCCTGGAAGAAGTATTTATTGCTACTATGGCTGAATATGGTTTAAAAGGCGACAGGAGCCCTGGCGAAACAGGAGTGTGGATAGACCCGGATAAGAAGGGTAATGAACGCAAAATTTGTGCAATGGGTATTAAATGCAGCCGGTGGATTACCATGCATGGCTTTGCGTTTAATGTAAATACAGACCTCCGTTATTTTAATTATATCGTACCCTGTGGTATTGAGAACAAACAGGTTACTTCCCTGGAAAAAGAACTGGGCAGAAAACTGGATATGGAGGAAGTAAAAGAAAAAGTGAAAAGAAATTTTGAAATCGTTTTTAATGCGGTGATTCTTTAAATCAGAAATCACTTTCCAGGTAGAACTTATTTTTTTCTTTCAGCTGTTCATCCTCGTATAAATCAAAGAAATACCAGCCGGCATGCAAAAAATTGGTTTTATCCAGGATTAACTCCTGTTCTTTTACATGTTTCATTTCAAATAAAAGGTATCCTGTATTATCAAAAAATTTAACCCGGTAATGATGCTTTGATACTAATGGCAATTCCAGTTTAATTTCATTATTATCCGTAGTAAAAATATAAAGAGATGGTTTCCACACATATTTGGGTACAAATCTTTTCCAGAGTACTTCATAATTATTCAATGCCCATAGGGTATCTTTTGTATACCGGATCAATGAGTCTTTAAATCTTTTATAATCCGGATATTCATAAACAAACATTAAACTGTCTTTATTACGGTTATAAATATTAATATACCTTACGGGTTCCTTTTTTTTAATGGAAACAGATGAAGGGGCAGCTCCCGGTGTTGAATTGACATTTGTAATCAAATCAGTATTCATTCTTTTTGTGTCCTTATTGCGGAGGTTTATTTCTGCATTAGATAATATTGCCATTGCCTGATTGCGTGTACTCGTTTTAATTGCATATGATTTGGAGTAGGCATAATTTCCAGGCTCCTTAACAAAAAATATCCGGTAAAATACTTTCATGCCACCCGGAGCAGTTATATCCATAAAACCATTCTGTGGTAATTCAGGCGATTGGCTGGTGAAAATGGTTTGAAAGTTCCGGATACTGTCATAAGATCTTTGTACCGATACTTGCGATAAATAGGGGAATGGGTTTATCCAGCTGATCTGTATTTTAGTATAGCCAAAATCCATAACCGTAAACTTTGGTAATGTATCCTGAGCGAAAACACGGGAGCACTGAAACAGTAAAATGAAACTGAAGACAGATAAAAAAAGCATTCTTTTCATTGAAACAAATATAAGCCCAACTGATAAATCAAAAATCTAAAACATGCCCTGCCAGGGAAAGATTTCCCTGTAATCCACCACACTGTATGGCCAGTATTTTGCTTCCCTCCTCAAAATAGTTTTTTTCCAGCAGGTCAAATATGGCATACAGGCTTTTGCTATTATAGACAAAATCGGTAGGTATTGCATAATCATGCCATAATCTGTTCATAAAACTAAACAGTTCGGTTGGCTGTTTGGCATAGCCTCCAAAATGATAGCTGTTCAGTAAAACATAATTTTTTTCTTTTTCTTCATCAGTTAATAAGGCTTCCACTTCATGTATTAATTGCTCATTGCCTTTCATTACATTGATCCCGATGATTTGCTGATGTGGTAGTGCAGCTTTAATAAAGCCAGCCATCATGGTTCCGGTTCCTGTGGCTGCAACAACATGTGTATAGGAATTATCTATCCCATCCAGCATTTCAGCTGCACCTTTTGCACCGGTAATACCGTAACCCCCTTCCGGTATCCAATACTGATGATCCTGCTGGTATTTCTCCTGCAGGCCCTGCTTGTCCCGGTAGGCCATCCTTTCAGTAAAAATAAGTTCCATTCCATACTGCAGGGAATCCTGTAAAGTATGGGATAATCTGTTTGGTTTTTCACCCCGGATAATACCTGTACTTTTTAATCCCATGGCCTTACAGACAAATGCGGTAGCCACAATATGATTGCTGTATGCACCCCCGAAACTAACTATTTCAGTTGCTTTTTGTGCAATAGCTTCCTGCAGGTAATATTTCAGTTTAAAATATTTGTTTCCGCTTACTACCGGGTGCACCTGGTCAAACCGCAATATATCCAGCTGGATCCCATTTTTACAGGCAATAGATTGTGTAAATATTTTATCTGTCCGGATGATTTCTTCCCGCATTGTACAAATTTATTGCTGGCATGTTGATATTAGATAATTTTGCAGCAAAATCAAATAATTATGAAGCCAACTTTAGTAATATTAGCTGCAGGAATGGCCAGCCGTTACGGGAGCATGAAACAAACACAATCTTTTGGTCCCAGTGGTGAAACCATCATGGAATATTCTATTTATGATGCTATTAAAGCAGGATTTGGGAAAGTGGTATTTATTATCCGAGAAGAATTTGTGGATTTGTTTAAAAATGCTTTTGAAGCAAAGCTGACCGGGAAAGTGGAAGTGGATTATGTGTTTCAGAAATTAGAATCTTATACAGGTGGCAGGGCCATACCTGCAGAAAGAACCAAACCTTGGGGTACTGCACATGCTGTTCTTTGCTGTAAAGGAAAAGTAAATGAACCGTTTGCGGTGATCAATGCCGATGATTTTTACGGTAGCGACGGATTTGTAAAGGCTTACCAGTTTTTAACATCCGGTGTAAATGATACCACTTATGCTATTATAGGATATGAATTAAAGAAAACCCTGAGTGATAATGGCAGTGTTAGCCGTGGTGTTTGTGCGGTAGATGCAGAGGGAAACCTTACCGATGTAAATGAACGGACAAAAATATACCGGAATGAACAGGGTATTATTACTTATGAAGATGAGCAGGGACTGCATGAAGTAAGTGAAAATGCCAGTGTTAGTATGAATTTCTGGGGTTTTGCACCCAATGTATTTGCATACAGCGAAAAATTATTCAGTGAATTTTTAGACAAACAAATCGATAATCCTAAAAGTGAATTCTTTATTCCGATTGTTGCGGATGCATTTGTAAAATCAGGAACAGGTAATATCAAAGTAATCCCAACCGGTGCGCAATGGTTTGGGGTTACCTATAAAGAAGATGCACCAGGTGTTCAGGCCAGCATCAATGCTCTGGTAGCCAGTGGCGCTTATCCTGATAATCTTTGGGCATAGTATAAATTATCAGTAATAAACATAAAAAAAGGAGCTGAAATCAAATTCAGCTCCTTTTTACTTACTAATCCCTATATTTTATTTCCGGTTAAAAGCCTGCACCATATACACACAATCCTGAATTTTATTGATCTGTGCTTCACGGTCCATCCCTTTTAAGTTAGAATGCTGTGGCATATTTATTTTTGGCATATCAGCATCTGAATCTTTCAGCTGGTCAATTAAACGGTGGATGTTTTTGCTCTTGATGGCAAAAGTTACACCTTCCGCTTCTATTTCACGGGTACTCAAAACACCTACCACTTCTCCATTTTTATTCAGTAAAGGTCCACCACTGTTTCCCGGATTAGCAGGAATCTGTATCTGGAAACTGCTGGTATCTCCGTTATATCCAGTTTTGGCACTGATATCACCTTTTGAATAAGTAATGTCATTCCGTGGATAACCAAGGGTAAATACTTCTTCACCCAGCCTGATATCAGATTTTGAAATACTGTAAGGCAAAGATTTGAAAGCTTTATAATCGTCATCCTCAATTTTCAGGATAGCCAGGTCTTTCTGTACGTCTACAAAAGCAATTTTTGCATTGTAGGCATCACCCTTGTTACTGGTTACATTAACATAAGTAGAACCTTTTAATACGTGTGCATTGGTAAGGATATATCCTTTGGCATCTATTAAGAAACCGGTACCCCCGCTTTTCAAAGTAGCACCTTCCGGACGTTTGGAGGGTTTACTATTAATATCCTCATTCAATTTACCTTCCAGTACATAAACTTTTTTACTCAGTTCCTGTAAGTCCTCTTTTTTAGGGGCAGGAGAAAGAACAGCCACCATGATACTCATGGCAAGGGCAATTGCACCACCCACAGAAGCAGCAATAGCGGTAACTCTTTTATATTTATTATAAAGTTGTACCACTTTACCTTTGGTGGATATTTCGCCACCTTCATATACATCACCTTTCTCAACCAACCGGGTATGTACTTCATGTAAAGAATTTCTGAGGTTCTTATTAACGGCAAACATATCCATCTGGTGCAGGAACATATTGTGCTCTACCACCATCTGGTCAATTTCAGGGGTGTTTTTGCGCAGCTGTTCAAAGTACGCTTTTTCTGCCGGTAACATAGTACCGTCCAGATAACGTTCAATGGCTTGTAATAAAAGGATGTCTTCCATAATATTTATTCTCCGATATTATATTGTGCAAAGAATAGTTTTTTTAAACGCATCAGACATTTATATTTCTGATTTTTAGCATTATCCGCATTTGTGTATCCAAAATCTTTTGCCAGCTTCTGCATGTCCATTTTCTTCAGATAATACCCCTCTAATAAGCTTTTACAGGGTTCTCCCAGGCTGTTCAGGGCCCGGTCCATTATAGCAAACTCTGCATTGCGTTTTTCATGAATTTCAAGGTCGTCTTCAACTGCAACAGTTTCCTCGAAGTTATCAATCTGATTCGAAAAGCGCCCGAGCTGCTGTAATCTTTTAAGCCAGAGTCGCCTGCATATGGAATATACATATGTGTTGATTTTACAGGTTAAAACAAATGATTCGCTTTGTGCTTTTTCATACAGTGCAATCATTGCTTCCTGAAAAATATCCCTGGCATCATCATAAGAACCATTATTATTGATAATGAAAGCCTGAACCATATTAAAATTATCTTTATAAATGGTTTCTATGGCCTTTGTGTCGTTCCCAGCCAGTCCTTTCAGTAATAATTGTTCGTTTAACTCAGTTTTCACTATCTATGTTTTAATACGCTTTATACGTAAAAAGTAACCCAAATTAAGCCTAAAAAAAAATATTTTAAAATAATGGGTTACTCCGGGTTACCTTTTTTCCCATTTCGTATTAATATCAAAATTCACTCACAAAAAAAAGCTCACAAAATGAAAAAATTATTCGCAATGTTCGCTGTAGCTAGCATGTTTGCAGCTTGTACAAGTGGTTCAACTCCAGCAGCTACTGCTGATTCTACTAAGAAAGATTCTGCAACTGTAAAAGTTGATTCTACTAAAGTTGATTCTGCTAAAATAGCAGTTGATTCTACTAAGAAAGATTCTACTAAAAAGTAATTACTGAAATAGTGTGATAGGAAGTTCCCGCTTGCGGAACCGTGATTTACAACTCTTTTTCATATGGCAAGCAATCGTTAGAGGCCGTTCCGTTTCCACGGAAGGGCTTTTTTCGTTTTACATGTTTCAACAATATTTATTCCTTTGCCCCCGGATTCCTATAATCCTGTAAATGCACCCTTTTCTTTCATTTCAGCACTTTATTATTGACCTGAATTCCATTTTTTGACAATTTCCACCGTCTTCTCCCTTTCAGGAGCAGGTTACATCCAACTCTGTTTTATATAATTTTTAAGCATTAGTCATAGCTCAAAACACTCTGAATTGTATTTTTTACACTTTTTTTAAAAAAACTCAGGTTAACCGGGTTACCTTCTTTTCCTTTCAGTATTAACTGGTATAATTTAAACAATTAAAGCTTCCAAAAATGAAAAAATTAATCGCAATTTTAGCAGTAGCAGGTTTCTTCGCAGCATGTAACAGTGGTTCTACACCTGTAGTAAAAACTGATTCTCCTGTAGTAAAAACTGACTCAGTTAAAGTTGATTCTGCAAAAGTTATTGTTGATTCTACTAAGAAAGATTCAACTAAGAAATAATTACGGATGGTGTGTTTGAATGTTCCCTGCTTGCGGAACAGTGCATGAACTTTTTTTCATATGGCAAGCAATCGTTAGAGGCCGTTCCGTTTCCACGGAAGGGCTTTTTTCTTTTATACCAGTCTGTCCATACGATCATTTTTCAATTACACTGTATTCAATACAAGGATATTGAACAGTATTTACCGCTTTAGTTTTCACAGCTTTTTCATTTCTCCCCTTTGTTCATTGTTAATGAACCATATTTTTACAATATTCCCGGTATTATCCAGTTCAAATTCCAGTTGCCGGTCGCTGTCATCTGCATAGAAAAATTTTGTGGCAGATTCCGGTTTCAGTTCAATATCCGGTATACCATTCCGGTGGCGGTATAATTTCTGGTCCTTTTTGATTACTTCAATGGTTAGTCCTGCACTGTATTTTCCCACATATTTATCCAGTAATAAAGGATCAATAGTTACTTCTTTGTGTTCATAAGGCGTTTCTACCGGCAGTCCGAATACAATTTTTGCCAGCCCGTCTGCAATAACATCAGTTGCAGGCAGGGTATTGTTTTGAATAATACTGGTATTGCTCAACACTATTATACAAAGATCATCCTGTATAAACCGGGCAAAATGGGTATTGAAACCCGGTATACTTCCGTTATGCCATATCCTGGGGTGCTTTTCCAGGCTATCTATGATAAATCCGCAGGCATAATCATTTTTAGCAGGAGTAAATAGCTTTTTACGGGAAGCTTCAGATAAAATACTGTTATTGTACAGCGCCCTGTCCCATTTGTACAAATCTTCTACAGTTGAATACAAAGCACCTGCACTAAATGGCCATTCCATGGAAATAAAAAGAGCATTGGTAATTTTCTTCTTATCTGCCTGGTAACCATGTGCCCGCATGGGTAAAATGGTATCCCATCTGTTGATTCCGGTGGCATGCATCCCAATTTTATCAAAAATATTATTACGGAAATAGGTTTCCAGTGGGGCTCCGGTAATTTTTTCAATTATATAGCCCAGTAAAAAATAGCCGGAATTACTGTAACTATATTTGGTTCCGGGTGTAAAATCATATTTCACTTTGCTGATGATGGCCACCATACTGTCTTTACTAAGCGATAACCTGGCAATATTCCAAAATCCGGGAAATGCTGTATAATTAGCTATACCGGAAGTATGGTGCAGCAACATATCCAGGGTTACACTGTCTGCTTTCGGGAAACCCGGAATATATTTATTTAAATGGTCACTGGTACTTAATTTACCCTGTTCTTCCAGCAGCAGGATACTGGTTGCTGTAAATTGTTTGGTGAGTGAACCCAGCTCAAATTTGGTATCAGGTGTATTGGTAATATTCCATTCGCGGTCAGCCTGTCCGTACCCTCTTCTCAGTAAAACCTTATTTTCTTTCATCACCAGTACAGATCCTGTAAATCCTTTAACACTGAGCTGGGCCCGCATATACTGATCCAGGTGCTGCGGTAAATTGGACTGTGACAGGGCAAAAAGGGGCAAGCAAAATAGGAATATTAAGGTTCTCATATTAACTGATTGAACTTAAATATAAGGTTTTCCTTTTGCAGTAGCAAGAAGTAGCATATAAGTGCCAAATCACAATTTATAAAATATTTTCATTTATTAATTTTAATTCCCTGCTTTTTAGATAGTTAAGATTTGCCTCAATTGCCCTTTCAGACTCACAAAAGGGACTGGGTGGATAGAATAACTCAATATGTATAACCCCATTCGGGGTTAATTGAGCAAAAAAGAAAACTAATTTTGAACCTGTAATTTTGCACAAACGAAGGCTATTAGGTGAATAGTCTTTAGTTAATACATTATCAATCATTAATACCAGGCAACCTTTGTTCAGTAAAATTCTTTTCGATTTTAGTAAAACGAAGGGTTCAGTCTTTAAACTTTTAATTTTTTGTTTGCTTCCCCATACTGACATTTTATTATTGATGGTAGGTTTTGCTACAATAGCTGCTTCTACCTTAAAAGGTTTTTCTAAAATTGCCTTGATGCCTACTTTAGATAATGGTAAATGAGTAGTTGCAAGCAATATTCCTGAAGAATGATTTAAAAGATCTGTTCCTTTTATGGTATAGGGGATATGAAAATTTACTCCAGCCCGGGTTAATAAACTTAAAAACCTGTTAAGTTTAACTGACCTTATTAGACAGTCTTTCAGTAAATTTTTATTAAAAAACCAATAATAGATCTTAAAAAACCATGTAATGCGAAAGGCAATCTTGTACCAGTACTTTGTTGGAAAAAATAAGACAATCATTACGCAAAAAAAACGGATAATATAAAAATCGATGTGCTCATTTTTTTCAGCCCCTGATAAAATCTTTTTATAGGATTACCCATAACAGACGC
>Ga0364873_10362_pt1 | contig 19677 bp, 20 predicted proteins | sample ExccelAu500001D3_2_FD_206928 | JGI IMG/M metagenome (GOLD analysis project Ga0364873, IMG submission 206928) | Enriched cells from Trout Bog Lake Hypolimnion, Wisconsin, USA - BchlTB.Aug07.5000.01.D3 | ecosystem: Environmental > Aquatic > Freshwater > Lake > Hypolimnion/Profundal zone | place... | reverse complement strand
GACTAGTTGGATGCGCCAGTGTCTCCGTCGTTGCCTGCATCGGCATCGTGGTGGGGATGACGGTAGCGGCCGATGTCTTCGTTGAGGTGGTCAGGATCGACAGAGACTTCGACGACGTCCATCTCGTTGCCGTCTTTGTCGATGATGAAGAGGCCCATGTGCGCGCCCTCAGGGTGAGCGAAGATGAGCGTCTGCTCGTGGCCGCTGCGCGAGGTGTCGCGGATGATGCGCTCCCATCCCTGGCCAAGCTTTTCTTCGACCATCTGGTTGAGCTCGTCTCCGTCAATGGCTGCAGAGAAGTTTTCAATTTCTGCAACGCGAACGGAGCCGACGCCGCCATTGGTTGCCTTGCGGGAGATGAGGCTGACGAGGCCCATGAAGGGGATGCGCGTGGCGCGCACGTGATACCTGCCCTCGATTGAGCTGACGACGCCGTCAAAGGAACCCTCACCGCTTGCGGCCAGCACCACAGCAGCAGGAATGAGCAGGATTATGAGAACAAGAGGGATTACAAAGAAACGCTTCATTGGTCACCGTCCTTTTTGACCTTGGTGGTGTCTTTGGTTTTTTCCTTGTCTTTCATGTGCTCGCCTTTGGTGACGTTGCCGAGCGCGCCCAGACCGCTGAGGCCTTTTAGTTCCCCGAGTTGATCCATGTTGATAGGGCCGAGAATAAGCACGATGGTCAGTTCCTTCGGTTCAGCGGAGAGAATGAACATTCCGCGCGACTCGCCATTCACGGTTTTCATCATGACGTCCGTGGTTTCGCCTGACTTGGACTCGCGCTCATGGACGATGGGCGACCACTCGCTGGTTTCGAAGTATTCGCGCAGCTTGGCGACCTCTTCAGGGGAGTATTCACCTGTCTTGTCGAATTCGTACTCGCGAACGTAGATGCCCTCGAGGCCCTGAATCAGCTGGCGGGTGGCGGCATCGTCCTTGTCGCCGTCGTTCATGAATTTGGCGGCAAAGGCGAGCATGTTCTTGCCGAGAGTGACCTCAGTGACATTGGTGGCGCGCGCGGCCAGGTCTTTTTCGACGGCCGGCGGCAGGGGCAGGGGCGAGTTTTGCGCTGCGGCCGTTGCGGTAATGGAGGCCGCCGCTAAAAATAAAATTGCGAATCGGTTCTTCATGGTGAACTCTCCTTATTGCTGCCGGTCACGGTCGTGTTCTGCAAGTTGAATCTTCACCTGATCGAGGGCGTGTCCTGTGATGCGCAAGGCAGTGAGCACCTGCTGACGGGCTTCTTCGCCCTTGCGCTGCTCCTCGCGGTTGCGCCATGCGAATCCACCGGCGACGGCCGCGCTCAGAACAAGGCATGCAGCCAGACGCTGGAGGAGCGCGGTGCGATTGCGGATGCGCTCAGTATTCTGCTGGCTGCGCCTCGCCATAATCTTGCGCTTGAGACTGGGAGGAGCGGGCCGCCGTGCGAACGCCTCACTCAGCTCTTGTTCAAAGTCGTCCATCGGTTTTTGGTCCTCGCGGTCAAACTCCACGGATGTACTCCCCGAGATGGCTGGTTGCCTTGGCCCTGAGCAGCTTGAGCCCCCGCTGCAGGTGACTCTTGATGGTGGCCAGCGGTGCACTCAGTAGATCGGCGATCTCTTCGGGCGTGAGATCTTCCTGGTAGCGAAGGATGAGTGCCGAGCGCTGCGGCTCCGGCAACGAGGCCAGAAGACTCTCGATTCGGGAACCGATTGCGGAAGGCTTCTCTTCCGCCTGCGCACCGTGCCCCTCGTCGATCTCGACCCACAAATCCATGCAACGTACCTTCCGCCGACGTAATGCGTCTGCGCTGCGGCTCATGGCCACGCGGCGCAACCAGTTGAGCGCGTGCGCGGGTGATTCCAGTCTGGCGAGATGGCGATCAAGCTCGAGGAAGACGTCCTGCGCAATCTCTTCGGCCAGACCGCGATCGCCGGTCATTCGCAGCGCAAGGGAGAACACCATCGACTGGTGGTCTTCTACGAGTTTCTCGAAATCCGGCTGCCAGTCGGGGGCCATATCTCTCGCTGCTACTCTCTTATCCGCACGGGGGCGGAGTCGGGGATGCAGAGAGTTACGTTCTTGGGATGGAAAAGTTCGACGGCATCTGTCCCCGGTCCCGAAATGCAAGGGACCGGGGCACCCCTTAGAAAAGGTCGGGAATGCTGTGGAAGGCGATGCGGGTTGGGGCGGCTTTGTAGGCGGCGAGCATCGTGGCTGGCGCTAGCGTGCTCATACCGTACTTGTTGTTGAGCTGGTCCATGACTTCGAGCAGGCGCGTGCGGCTTTGCTCATCCTCAGAGCCATCGAAGAGGTTGAGTGAGTGGAGCCGGTCGGGAACCAGACCGTTCAATTGGATTCCGATGAAGTAGGGCTGGTCGTATTCCTTGCCGGAAGGGCGGCCGGCCCAGAGGCGGCTGAGAGCGGCGATGAGGGTTGGGTTGTCGCGGCACTCGCTGAGGCGGATTTCGTGGTGCCATCCTTTCGTCGGGACGCCAAACCGGCTGACCGGCGCCTTTTCGCCTCGGGGGACGGCAAAGCCCACGGCCAGGCCGATGCTGCTGGCCCAGAGTCCGCCTGCACGGAGGCGCATGGCGGCTTTGTGCAGCAACTTGTGAGCGACGGCCCAGGCTTTTTCAGCGGTTCGCATTTCGGGGGCGAGGACGTGTGAGTGGCTGATCGATTTGAGGTGATCGGTCTCAGCCATGTCAAAATCTTCACCGCGGAGCCAGTGCCAGAGGCGCTCGCCCCAGACCGAACCCCACAGCTCTCCGGACTGTTCGCAACTGAGCGCGAGCAGCTGCTTCATGGTGGTAACGCCTTTTTCATTGAGGCGCTTCTCAGTCTTGGCTCCGATGCCGGGCAGGTCGCGCAAGGTGAGTCGGCCAAGAGCCTCGGGGAGCAGATCGAGGGGGAGGGCTATGAGGCCGTTGGGCTTCTCCATGTCGCTGGCGATCTTGGCCAGGTAACGGTTGGTGGCCAGACCGACGGAGCTGCGAAGCATGGGACCGACCTGGTCGAGGATGCGGGCCTTGACCTTGCGGCCGAGCTCTATGGCCGCCAGCAGGGGACGCTCACGACCAATCAGGCGGCAGGCCATTTCGTCAATGGACAGGACGGCCGTGACGGGCAGGCAGCTTTCGACGGCCTCAACAATGCGGCGATGGTATTCCACGTAGACTTCGTGGCGGGCCTCCACGAGGACGATGTCTGGGCACATCCGCTTGGCGTCGGCCACGATTGTTCCGGTGCGGACGCCAAAGGCCTTCGCCTCGTAACTAGCTGCAATACAACAGGTTGTGTCGGCCATCATGGGGACTACGCCGACCGGACGGCCGCGCAGTTCGGGACGGACCTCCTGCTCGCACGAGGCGAAGTACGAATTGAGATCGACGAAAAGCCAATTGACAGAGGGGCCGGCGACGGTCTCCTCGACGACGGGCGCATGCGCCTGCTCGGGAAGTTCGGACTCGTCAGGCCATTCTTTGGGCCACTCTTCAGGGGGAGCAGCTTGTTCCGAATTGGGATCGCTGGTCACGCTGGTAATAGTTTCGCCTTTTGTTCCCTTGATTTCAAATAAAATCGGCGGAAAATTGGTAATGGTCAACCTGGGGCAGAGGGTAACCGTCAAAAGTTGTAGCGGGCCGCCGTTGGGACGATGTTCTAATTGCGGTAGTGGTTTGGAATCTGGGACCTTGCTGGGTAACTCAAAATGCACACAGTAGCTCAATGGTTCGGAACGAATGCGAGCGTGCTAGCCGTCCTGGTGACAGTCGGCGTAGCGGTGCTTCTCGTCTGCTGCCTTGAGTGTTCCGACTGCTCCAAGATCGAGAAGGATGAACTCTTCCACCGCCACGAGGTGTAACGGGACAGGGAGATTTCTTCCGGATCTCTGGCAGTCGAAGTGGAACACCCGACATAAGCCATCCGGCTATTGTTTTCTCAAAAAGGTAAATGCGGGCTGACCTGAGGCCATGCACGCTCAAAGCGGAGGTTTGAGGTAAGTCTCAAACTGAGCGAGGATGCGATTGTAAAGGTGCGTCTGGACTTCAGGACCAGCGAGAGAATGAGTTTTGCGGGGATAGATCTGCAGGTCGTAGGGAATGCCGGCCTCAATGAGTTTCTGCACAAATTGCGCTGTATTTGCGAAGTGCACGTTATCGTCGCCCGTGCCGTGAATGAGCAGCAGCCGTCCCTTGAGTTTTGCGGCGGAATTGACCACGGAGAAGTCAGTGTAGCCCGCAGGAAAGACGGAAGGCTCGCTCAAATAGCGCTCTGTATAAACGGAATCGTAGTTTCGCCAGTCAGTAACGGGAGCCACGGAGACTCCGGCGCGGAAGCGATCAGAGTGGGTCATGGCATAGAGCGTGAATGTGCCACCCCAACTCCATCCCCACCAGCCCAGACGCTTCGCGTCCAGCTGCGGATACTGCGCAAGTACGGCGTCCACGACAGTCAACTGATCTTCAAGCTGGATCGGACCAAAGTTGTGCCAGGCGGCCTGAGCAAAGTCGCGGCCACGCATCCCCGAGCCGCGGTTGTCAGCATGGAGAACGGCAAAGCCGTGCTGGACGAGCAGTTCATCGAAGAGCAGCGACGCTGACCAGCGATTGGCGACCGTCTCCGGACCGGGGCCTCCATAGGGGTTTACGATGAGCGGCACGCTGGCCGGACTGGAAGCGCCCTCGGGAAGCAGTAGCGTCGTATAGAGAGTGGTGCCGTCGTGCGCCTTGACCTGAAGCTGCTCAGGGGCGCGCAAGTGATAGGACTCAAGAGCGCGCGTCTGCCAGAAGATGTTGCACTTGCCCGTGTCGTGGCAAAGACGGAGCGTGGGCGGATCGAGACGTGCTGACTGGGAGTCAACCCAGGCGCCGCCGTCTGGGGCGAAGTTTCCGGAATGGGAGCCCGCACCGCTACTTAACTGCGTTCGCTTGCCATTGAATCCAACGGTCCATAGTTGCTGCTCAAGAACATTGCCCTGGTTCGAGGCGTATTCCACTTTTTTGTCCTTGAAATCGACTTTGCCGACTTCCCCGACTTCAAAATCACCGCTGGTTAATTGGCGCTCAAGTTTGGCTGATGCTGTGGCGGCGTGGCCCAAATCGAACGAGTAGAGATAGAGATGGTTGTGGCCATCGGTCCAGTTGGTGAGCACCAGCATGCCGTCGCGGAGCCAGACGTTGTAGTTTTCGTCGAGGAATTTTTCATCGGTCAGCTGGAGAATCGAATGGGCCTGGCCGGTATCAGAATCGGCGAGATAGATATCGCGATGCTTGTGGTCGCGTGTGACGGTCTCGATCCACAACGTGTGATGATCGGCCCAGCCGAATCGGGGAATGTAATCCCTTCCCGCCTCGAAAGGAAGCTTGACCCACACCGTTTTGCCGCCCTGTTCGGGGAGGACGCCGATACGCACATCGGGGTTTGGATCGCCGGCCTGGGGATAATGCTGTGCTTCAACGCGAGCGTGGACAGGGAGCCAGTCTTCGATTGGATAGACAGGAACTTCAGACTCGTTCATCTGCAGATACGCAAGGTGGCTTGAGTCGGGTGACCAGAAGTAGTTACTGCGGGTATCCAACTCCTCTTCATAGACCCAGTCGACTTTGCCGTTGAGGACGGCTTCATTAGGAGACGGAGCGAGGGGCACGATGGGGGTGCCGGGGTCGCGAAGGCGGATGACGGAGAGGGCATTGTCACGAATGAAGCTGATGACTTTGCCATCCGGCGAGAACTTGGGGTCGTCGCCGGAGGCAAGGCCGGTGAAGCCGACCTCGACGCCGGTGCCATTCTTGAGGTCGTAGACCCAGAGCCTGCCGTCGGAGTCGAATAAGAGGTGTGCGGAATCCGGCGCCCAGATGTAACCAGCCATCTTGTACCGCGCACGATGGTCGCGGTCAGTCTCGGAGGCTCTTCCTTCAGTGAGAGTTGCCAGCTTTAGACGGCTGATGAGCACATGCGGTCTGCCGGTGCCGGGATCGAGGTCAATGAGTTCGCCGCCGTCGAGATAGGTGAGGTGGCCTCCATCGGGCGACCAGGTGAGCTCGTCTGGAGGGTTTCCCGTCAAGGAACCGTGGGCGTAGATGGCCTCAACCGTAAGCGGCCTTTGAGGAGCTGGATCGGCATGGCAGTTGACGAGAAGCGGAAGGGACCCAACGGCGAAAAGCAAGCGGGCAGCGGTGTAGCGCAAAAGAAGATCCTCCGGAAGTGGAATCCGAAACCGACCCTGCATGCGGCGACAAAGAGCCCGCGTGGATTGGACACCCGGCGATTGAAGGAGTCGAGAAGAACGGCGGGCTTCCAGAAAAAGTGTAAATCACGCGGTGATTGCACAGCGCGCCCGCAGAGTGTATGTTCCGGCTATGCAATGGAAAGCGCAAGAAGAACGCCGATTACTAGGACAGGCGCGCCGCAAGCAGATGGGCAGGCAACAACACGGTGAACTGAAACCCAAAGCGCGGAGCGCGTCGGCGCTGGCACTGATTGAGCGATCGATGCGGGGCCGTGTTCCCGCGCTGATCAATTTGAAATACGAACTGATGGCGCAGTCGCCGTTTGGCTACTTTCGCGGGGCGGCGCCGGTGATGGCGGCTGACTTGTCGGTCTTGCGGTCGACGGGAATCCTGTCACAGCTTTGCGGCGATGCGCATGTGCGCAACCTGGGCGCCTATGCCGCGCCCGACGGACGGCTTGTCTTCGACATCAATGACTTCGACGAAACGATTCGCGGGCCCTTTGAGTGGGACCTGAAACGAATGGCGGCATCGCTGGTGCTGGCTGGGCGCGAGGCCGGCCAGAAGACGTCGACCGTGCAGCAGGCAGTGGTGCGCTGCATTGAGCGCTACTGTTTGCAGATGAGCGCATTTGCCAGGATGGCTTGCCTGGAAGTGGGAAGGTTCCAGGTACATCGGCTCGGCGGAGTTGAGCCCGTGCATGCGGCACTGCTGCAGGCCGAGCGCGCCACACCGCAACATTCCCTGCAACAACTGACGGAGCCGGTGGGAAAGACAGCTGCAGCGGGGAAGAAGGCACCCCGGAAGAAGGCTGGTGATAAGGAGGTGGCAGCCAGGCGCTTCAAGGAATCGAAGCCAACGCTGACGCGCGTAATGGGGGCGCAGGCTTCCGCAGTGCTGGCTTCGCTGGGTCCTTACCGGGAGATGCTGGAGCCGCAACGGCAACATCTGTTGTCGTTCTACCGGCCAGTGGATGTTGCATTCAAAGTGGTGGGCACCGGGTCGGTGGGGTTGCGCGACTATTGCATCTACTTCGAGGGCAACGGTCCGGGCGACGCGTTGTTTTTGCAGATCAAAGAGGAGGCTGCGTCGGCATACGCGCCGTATCTTCCAGAGGCCCATCCACCGAAGCATAATGGCCAGCGAACCGCGGACGGACAGCGTGCCATGCAGATGCAGTCCGATCCATTTCTGGGCTGGACGCATATTGGCGACCGCCAGTATCTGGTGCGTCAGCTGAACGATCACAAAGGGTCGATTGAGCTGGAGGACCTGAAGGGCGGCGGACTGGCGGCGTATGCGGAAGTCTGCGGTGAGTTGCTGGCGCGAGGCCATGGACGATCCGGAGATCCCGTAGTGATTGCGGGCTACCTGGGTTCGGGCGGAGGATTTGTCGAAGCACTGGCGAAGTTCGGGACGGCCTACGCCGACCAAACGGAAAAGGACTGGGAAGATTTGAAGAGGTCGCGAAAAGCAAAGGGCAAGACGTCTGGTGTATCGAAATAGTGCCGCGCGCGCACGTCACCGCTTGTAGACTTCATAGGCGCGCAGATGGGCGGCCAGGGTGAAGGTAGGGAGCAGGGTGCTCAGTGCTGCATCGCGCTGCGGAGTCGGGTCGTCCTTGATTTGCATTTCCCGTTTCACAATCAGCCAGTGAATCTGATGATTGTGCACTTCCTCCGCTAGTTGGGCTGGGGAATAGGGGTCGGTTGCGGGGTCGAAGAGGAGGACGGGGAAATGCGGCGCGCGGCCAGTGACAAAGTAGAAAGGATCTTCACCGGGAAGCAGGACGATGCCGTCCTCGAAGGGGATGTTTGTGGAGGCATAGCGCAGCAGCTCATCGAAATCTGAAAGGTAAGGGCCCGGCGTGGCCATTCCGGCGAGTTGTGGAAAGGTCGAATGATTCGGCGGGGCGTCTGGGAGTTGAACGTAGGAGAGACGCTCTTCACTTGCTGTATAAAAACCCCCACAAACGAGCAGGGTAAGCGAGAGGACGATCGTGATTGCCAGAGGCGAGATTCGCCGAAGTGCGATTGATCGGAAAGCTGGCGGTTCGAATTCGGTGAGAAAGGCGATCAGGTCGGCGACGAGCACGATAAGCAGCGGCCAGATGGCGTAGGTGGATCCCCAGAGCTGCTGGGACATGAGCGCGCCATTGATTGCGATCAACACGATGATGGGCAGAAGCGCGCGCAGGGTGAGATCGCTGCGTTGCTTGATGAGATTGAAAAGCGCCAGCGCGGCAGCGAGGATGAGCAGCATGGGCCAGAGGGCGAGCAGCGTGTCCCCGCGCTCGTCGGCGTCGTCGTAGATAAGCAGTGAGCTGAGCGTGTAGATGAAGGGTGCGGCCAGCAAAGCGAGGGCGATGGTTTTTGCCCAAAGGGCTTTCGCGAAGCGGGTGCGCAGGAGAAGAAGTCCGGCAGCGATCGCGGGCAGCTTCCAGAACAGGCTTGGATCGTGATAGACACCGAACATATCGCTGAATCCGGGCAAGCGGCGCTGAGTGGCGAACTGAATGGTCCAGTGAAGATAATTGCCGAGGCCGACGGTGAAATGAATCAGCAATAGCGCGGCCAAGAGTGCTGCGGCGACGCCCGCGAGCACGGCAGATAGGGTGCGGATTTCAGGATCAGGCGCGCTGGCGTTTTGCAGGCGAAGGAACGCGACACCAAGAAGCAGAAGAATGGCAACAACCGAGACAACGAGAAACGGAAGGCCGATGTTCTGCTTGAAGAAAAGAGGGACCGCGAGCGCGACGCCTGTGACTACACCTCGCAGCAGAAATGGGGATTGCGCAGGGGTTTGCCGCGAGACACCTTGCAAAAGGTAAATTGCGACGAGGACGGAACAGGCGCAATCGCAGTCGTAGGAAGGGTACGGGAAAACACAATAAATGCCGAGGACGGCAAGCGGAGCAGCCAGCAGCAGGGCGATTGCAAACGCCTGCTGCACATGCCCGAGGAGTGAGTGGAAAACGATGCGCCAGGCAAGCACCGTGGAAAGCCCACCCACCGCGGCTGCATACAGAATGTAATGAATGTAGACACACCCGGCAAGGCGGATGATGGCCGCCTGAATGAGGAAGGTAAGGGGCGCATGGACGAGAGGAAAATCGCGGTAGGGTAGCTGACCGAGAGCGATGCGCGACGCAGTGTCGAGAACGTAGGACAGATCCCAGAGAACGGCGACGTGAGCATTCTGCCAAAGAATGACTGCCGCTGAGGCGGCAAAAAGGCCGACCGCAGCAAGCCAGTCGCGTAAAACCCATGACGGCTCATTAGAGCCGTTCCCTGCTGTCACCATCCGCGACGAGCGTAGTAAACGTAGTAGGGCGCCGAAGTGATGGCCATGAGCAGCGCGGCGAACCAGCCGATGATGGTCCAGCCAAAGAAGATATTGATGAGCAGGATTCCGGTGGCATTGTGGGTGTGCCTGGCCGCGGCAACGATGGCCGGCACGAAATAGAGCGCAAGGGTAAAGATCATGAAATGCATAGGGGCTCTCCCGATAGTTCACCGATTATTACGAGAAGTTTACTCCTGAAGTTCCCGAATTCCGGCTGACTTTCGCTGGCGCGGCCATGCCCGCGACCGTGGCGAGGTCAGTTGTCACTTTGCCGGGTCCGCAGGGGCCGGATCATCACATTCGTACTCAAACTTGCGCAGGTTTCTTAAACATTCCGAAAGAGCGCCAAGGTGCGTTTCGTGCCAGCCGAAGGGCTTGAAGGGTACGGTCTTTTGATTCAGCTCGATATCGGCCGAGGCGTAGTACTTCATATCCGTTGTTTTGCAAGTTGCAAATTCCTTGACCGTGATGCGGGCCTCAATTTCACCGCAGGCGTGTTTCTTGGTAACTGAGTAAAAATGCAGCCTGGCGAGACACTCAGACGGATCCTTCTGCGCAAACTTCCAATCTTCCATGAGCTGGCCTCCGGGGATTCATCATTGCCAAGTCTAGCTGATCCACGAAGTTTGGCCAGTTGAAATTGGAGGACGACGAGGGATGGATGCGGAAGGGCGCGCTCTACAATGATCCGGTATGCCCACCGTTGTCCGTTCGCACGCGAAGATCAACCTTGGCCTTGGCATCGGCGCGCCACGCTCCGATGGGTTTCATGCGCTGGCTACTGTTTATCAGACATTGGAACTGCATGACCATTTGACGGTGACGGCGAAGCCGGCTGCAGCAACAGTGATAAGACTGACGTCGAACGATGAACGTGTTCCGACGGATGAGCGCAACACCGCATGGAAGATGGTGGAGCTGGCGCTGAAGATGCAGCAGCGGGCTGCCGAGGTGGAAATCCACATCGAGAAGCGGTTGCCAGTGCAGGGCGGCCTGGGGGCTGGTTCGGCGAATGCGGTGGCAGCCCTGGTTGGGCTGGAGGCCGAACTGGATGGACCGGGCAGTCAGGCTGCGGGGATGGCCCAGGGTTTTCTCAGCCGGCGGCTCGAAATTGCGGCCAGGGTTGGCTCGGATGTGCCCTTGTTTCTGATTGGTGGCACGATTCTGGGGATGGACCGCGGGCAGGAAGTCTACCCGCTGCCGGACATTGAACCAGTGTGGTGCGTGGTGGCGGCTCCCAATGTGGGCGTATCCACACCGCAGGCCTTTCGCGACTGGGATGAGCTGTGCGCTGCGGATGGTTTGACCTCCGAGGCCAGTACCGCTAAACTGAATGAGTTGAGTCGCGCTTACGCCAGCGCCTTTGCGGGAGGAATTCCGAGAGGGAACAGGCAGGGAGCAGGCTCCTCCGGTGTCCCTGCCGAAGGCGGGGACCTTGCGGGACCACAAGAGTCCGCGCTTGTCCGCACCGGGATCAGTAGCTGGATCCAGAACGACTTTGAACGTGTCGTGTTCCCCCAGCATCCTTCCCTTGCAGAAATCAAGCGTCTTCTTGCGGCTTCGGGAACTCCGGAGGCAGCTCTTCATGCTTCGCTATCGGGGTCCGGTTCAGCACTCTATGGGTTGTACCTGACCCGTGGGGATGCGGAAGCAGCCTGCGAGCGGCTGCGGCCGGTGGGAGTCAAGAGTCACTTGACCCGCACCTTGCCGCGCACGGCCTACTGGCGCGAGATGCTTTCACATTGACAGGCGTCCATTGAGCGGGTGAAACTCGCGGACGGCTGGGGAAGTTGGGCGATCGTCTAATGGTAGGACAGTGCCCTTTGGAGGCACTTGTCCAGGTTCGAATCCTGGTCGCCCAGCCAAGTTTTCGATGAAGGGCCCGAAGAACAGCCAAAGCCAACCAGCTTGGAGGTAGTCGGACATGGAAGTGGGGACGGTAACGGTGACGGCGGAAGAGAAGCAACCAGCAAGCGGACAGCCGGAAGAGACAGGCAAGGACCAGCCCAAAGCGCCGCTGCAGCAGGACGGGGCCAAGAAGCAGGATGCCAAGCCGGTTCCGGAGCGCAAAAAGGCCCGTAACCTGAGCGAGGACAAGCGCTTCAAGCTCTTCAGCGGCACGGCCAACCGGCCTCTCGCCGAGGAGATCGGCCGCCAGATTGGCGTCCCAGTGGGCGAGGTCAAGATTCAACGCTTTGCCGATGGCGAAGTGTACTTCCAACTCCTTGAGAATGTGCGCGGAGTGGACGTGTTTGTGGTGCAGCCCACCTGCTATCCGGTGGACCAGCACCTGATGGAGCTTTTGGTGATGATTGACGCTTTGAAGCGGGCCTCGGCGGCCAGGATCACGGTGGTGGTGCCCTACTACGGGTACGCGCGCCAGGATCGGAAAGACCGTCCGCGTGTGGCCATCAGCGCAAAACTCATTGCCGACCTGTTGACCACGGCTGGTGCCAATCGTGCGCTTTTTGTGGATTTGCATGCTGCCCAGATTCAGGGCTTCTTCAATATTCCTGTCGATCACCTGTTCGCCAGCCCGGTTCTGGTGGGCTATTTCCGCAGTCTCAATCTGCCCAATCTGATCGTGGTTTCGCCGGACGCCGGCGGTGTGGAACGGGCCCGGTTTTTTGCACAGAAAGTGGGCGCGCCGCTGGCTATTGTGGACAAGCGCCGCACTGACATCAACGTGGCAGAAGTGATGAACGTGGTGGGCGACGTGAACGGCAAGACCTGCCTGATCATCGACGACATTATCGACACGGCTGGCACATTGGTGAAGACCGTGGATGCGCTGTACGCCTCGGGCGCGGCCTCAGTTTATGCATGCGCCAGCCACGCCGTGCTTTCAGGCCCGGCCATTGACCGAATCGCTGCCTCGCGCCTGGTGCAGCTGGTGGTGACCGATACGATTCCATTGCGCGAAGCGGCGCAGAAGCTCGAGAAGATTAAAGTGCTTTCGATTGCCGGCCTGTTGGGCGCGGCCATCGAGAGCATTCATATGGAGACCAGCGTAAGTTCGCTGTTCAACTAACGGAGTGATCAGTGAACAGTGGTCAGTGATCAGTGTTTACCGATCGGAACTATCAACCAGAAGTTAGTAGCAGTCAGGTTGTAGCAAATGATCCGAGAGTGGGCATTTACTGATCACTGTTCATTGCGCACTGACCACTAGCTTTTCCAGCAAAGGGAGCGGACCGAATGCGGACCGTGCCCGAAACAAGGAAACGAGAGAGAAAATGCCAGAAGTAGTCGTAGCAAAGGCCCGTGAGGGCAAGTTCAACAAGAACGCCGCGCGCCGCGTACGGGTTGCGGGCAAAATTCCTGCGGTGATTTACGGCTCGGGACATGACCCGGTTGCTGTTGAAGTCGACCCGAAGCAGATTTCCCGGATCCTGTTTTCCGAGACGGGCCACAACACGATTTTTGACGTTGAGATTCCCGGCAAAGACACGTCCAAGGCAATGATTGTCGACTGGCAGCGCGAGCCCATCAAGGACCAGCTGATCCACATCGACCTGAAGCGGATTGCGCTGGATAAGGTTCTGCGCGTCAAGGTGCGCGTAAAGCTGCTGGGCATTCCGGTTGGCGTAAAGAACTCCGGCGGCATTCTTGACCAGGTATTGCGCGAAGTTGAAATCGAGTGCCTTCCCGCGAATATTCCTGCTCACGTTGATCTGGACGTAAGTGCGCTGGAAATGCACGGCGTGTTGCGCGTGAGCGACCTGCCGCACTCCGAATCGATCAAGTTTCTGACCGCGGCCGATGCGACCGTGGCGCACGTTGTTTCCATCCGCGAGGAAGCGCCGACGGCTGCAGAGACTGAAGCAGCGGCAGTGGCCGCGGCAACTGCCGCAACCGCAGCCGAGCCTGAAGTTGCCAAGAAGGGCAAGGCGGAGCCTGAAGCCGGAGCCAAGAAGGACGGCGGCGCCGGGGCAAAGAAGTAGGCCTTGGCCGGAGAAAGTGAAAACCGCGACCGGAGGAACCCTTTCCTTATTGTGGGATTGGGCAATCCCGGCCCGGAGTACCTGTGGACCCCGCATAATGCAGGGTTCATGGCCATCGACCGCATCGCCCAGCAAGAAGGGGTTGTGGTGCAGAACCGGCGCTGCCGGGCCGTTACAGCAACCTGCCGCATTGCAGGGTGCCCCGTGGTCCTGGCCAAGCCGGAGACATTTATGAACCTGAGCGGAGTTTCGATTGCCGCTCTGGTTGAGGAATTTGAAGCGGACCCAGCCAAGGATCTGCTCGTGATCTACGACGAGCTGGACCTGGCGCTGGGGACCTTCAAGATAAGGGAGCGGGGATCGCCCGCGGGCCACAACGGAGCCCGCAGCGTAACCGGGACCCTGGGAAGTCAGGAGTGGTTGCGCCTCCGCATTGGCGTGGGGCTCGACTTATCTCCTGAAGCGATTGCCGCCGGTGGCGGAAGGCGGCCGGGCAGAGATTACCTGCTCTCGCCGATGCGCAAGGCGGATTTGTCGGTGCTTGACGAGGTGCTCGACCGGGTGGCAACCGCCACCAGACGCATTCTCGAACTTGGACCGGCAGCCGCGATGAACGAGTTCAACCGGAAGGAAGACAGGGACCAGGGTCCGGGCAACAAGGAATAGGAAGCAAAGCCTGGAGCTGGAAACTGAGAGTTGAGGCCTGGAGCAATGAATTGCTCCGGCGGAAAAGGAATACCGATGTCCCGTGTGTATGAGGTTATGTTTATCGTTCGGCCCGATGTGACCGAAGAGGATACCGACAAGCTGATTGCCGGCTTTAGCACCACCATCGCGTCTGGCGGCGGCACGGTGAAGACAGTGGAGAAGATGGGCCGTCGCAAGCTCGCCTACATGGTCCGCAAGTTCAACGACGGCAACTACGTTCTGCTGACCATTGAGGCGGACGGCGCTGGCGTGCTTGAGCTGGAACGCAGACTTCGCGTGACCGAGCCGGTGATCAAGTTCATCACCGTGCGCATCGACGAGGAAGAGAAGCGTCTGGCCAAGGTGAAGGCATTGCGTGGAGTGCGTCGCAGCAAGACAGTTGCAGAGCCCGCGGCCGCGCCTACCCCCGCGCCTGCAGCAGAAGCTGCCGAGCCTGCACAGGCCGCCGTCTAGCACGATTGCCGTATCTGGCCGCTTCCGGCAGCTCTGACAAAGGAGCCCGGCATCTGCCGCATCAAGGAACTCGGCTGCGCCCAAGGGGCGTGGCCCGGAAACAGAGAGAGCAAAGAGGAAACACTATGTCTGATGAGACTCAAGGAAAGGCGCCCGAAGCGGGCGCAGCAGCAGCCGGATCGGATTCCGGGCCAGTTTCAAGCCAGGGTTCGGGTTCAGGCCCGGGATCTGGTTCAGGTTCGGGTCCTCGCCCCGGCGGCCGGCCCGGAGGCCCACGTCCCGCGGGCGGGCCTGGCGGACGCGGCAAGTTCTTCCGGCGCAAGAAGGTGTGCAAGTTCTGCACCGAAAAGATCGATGCGATTCCTTACCGCGACGTACGTTTGCTGCAGGGATTTGTGGCCGAGCGGGGCAAGATTGTGCCTCGACGTTTGACCGGCGTTTGCACGACGCACCAGCGCCGCCTGACGCGCGCCATCAAGCAGGCCCGGAACATCGCCCTGCTTCCGTTCGCGACACGGCACTAAACTGCTGCCCCCTTACGGCCGTTTCTGCCGTTCACTCACGGGTACCCGGTTCGCGGCCCGATGAGATGAACACGGTGCGGCGGCAACGTTGAGGATGGCGCCTGGCAATGCTGCAGATCGGAATCACGGACGCACTGGCTGAAAAGCCAAAGAAGGTCAAAGAAGAACACGGCGCCCACGGCGCCCGGAAACACTGGAGAGTTTCACATGGAAGTTATTCTGAAGGAAGACGTCGACAATCTGGGTCATCGCGGAGACGTGGTGAAAGTTGCTGAGGGCTACGGCCGCAACTTTCTGCTGCCGCGCAAGCTTGCGATGCAAGCCACCCAGGCCAACAAGGCCGTCATCGAGCAGATGAAGGCCTCCGCTGCACGCCGCTCAGCCACGGAAAAGGTTCAGGCCGAGGAATTGGCTGTGAAGCTCGAGCCGGTGGTGTTGAGCTTTACCCGCAAGTCAGGGGAAGAAGACCGCCTGTTCGGCTCGGTCACTTCGTCTGACATCGCCCATGAGCTGGGCACCAAGGGCTTTGAGATCGATCGCCGCAAGGTGCAACTGCCTGAGGCCTTGAAGACCGTGGGCGAGTTCAGCGTTGGAGTGAAGCTGCACCGCGAAGTGACAGCCCACATCAAGGTGAAAGTTTTGGCTGAAGCTGTTGAGGCTGAGGCTGCCGAAGCTGCGGCTACCGAGCCTGCGGCAGAAGCAACCGCGGCTGAATAAGCCGGAACAGAGCCTGAAAACGACGCGCGCCGCCTCCCGAAACATTCGGGGGCGGCGCGTGTCATTTTTGAGCTTATGTGCACTTCGTACATGCCCCAAACCAGGCCCTACGGCTGCTTATCCTTGTCCTTGAGCTTGGGATCCCCCGAGAAAATGTCGTTGGCTGGAGGGCCTCCGCTTAGCGCGATGAGTTGTTTGAAGGCCTTCGAGAATTTTTCCTGAAAGAGCGGCCACTGCTCCGCCTTGGAAAAGGAAAACAGCAGGCGGACACGATTCTGTGGAACGCTGGTGTCAACCTCGTTAGCCTTGTCGTAACAAATGCGGGCGGGCTTGCCGGCCACCGAGACCAGCGTGAGTCGGACCAGCTTTTCACGTGTCTCGCGTGCATCACTGGGGTCAAACTGGTCCCAGACCGCATTCTGTGCGTCGAGTGCGTTTAGAAACTCGTCGCAATGGCCAGCGGGCTGCGTTACGGTGATCATGCTTGTGGCCGGATTAAACGTGACTTCGACGTTGTCGTTGATTCCGTCGTCGGGACTGAGCAGGATAAGCGCGCTGCGAACGTACTGAAATAACTCCTGCTGCGTGGGAGGAGGCTTGGGTGGAGTCTTCTTTCTGGGGGGTGCGTTCTGGGCAACGCATGCAGGCAAAGTTGCGACGAGCAGAACGGCACTGAAGATCGCAAATGGCCAGCGTGCTCGTAGCATCATGGATTACCTTCTCCTCATCCTTGCTCGCTCTGCTTCAACTCTATAGGTGAATTTACAACTCGTGCGGAGAGTATACCGCCGATTCATTCGACGAACCACCTGCCATGGCAAGCGGTCTAGTGCGATCGGTGCGCAGCGTTGGAACCGCCGCAAGGAGGCTGCGGGTGTAGGGGTGTGCTGGCGCTACGAGCAATTGCGAGCATGGCCCTGTTTCGACAACGTGACCTGCACGCATCACCGCAACCCGGCTGGCCACCTGGCCCACCACGGCGAGATCGTGCGAGATAAAGAGCATTGCCAAACCGTATTGGCGTTGGAGGCTCCGCAGTAACTCAAGGACCTGCGCCTGCACCGTAACATCGAGGGCGGTGGTTGGCTCGTCGGCAATGAGCAGTCTCGGCCGGTTGATGAGCGCAATGGCGATAAGGATGCGCTGACGTTGGCCGCCTGAGAACTGGTGCGGGTAGTCACTGTACCGCTCGGCCGCATCGGACAAGTCGACAGCCTCAAGCGCTGCTACGGCTTTCCTTTTCGCTTCACGCCCAGTCCACGAGGGAAAATGCGCCTGCGCTGCTTCAGCGACCTGATGGCCTATGGACATGACGGGATTGAGCGCGGTCATCGGCTCTTGGAAGATCATGGCGATCTCGCGCCCGCGCAAGTGCCGGAGAGCCTTGGGCGGCTGGCCAAGAATGCTGGCGCCGCGCCACAGGATTTGACCTGAGACCTGGGCAGCGGCTCCATGCAGACCAAGGATGGATAGCGCGGTGGCGCTCTTGCCCGAACCTGATTCGCCGACAAGGCCCAGCACTTCGCTCTCGTCGACCTGAAGGCTGATGCCACAAACGGCTTCGACCGCCGCGAAGCGAATGCGCAGATTGTTGATTTGGAGCAGAGGGGCCATGCAATCATCGTAGAGCATGGGCGCTCGGATGACGTCCAGGAAAACCTCCAGCGGGCAGGGCATTCTCGATTCATGCGCCTGCCCCGAAAAGTCGTTCAGGAGGCATGGCCAGGGGCCTGACTTATCGGGTTCAGGGTAGGCGCAAAGGCAATAAATCCATTGCCCTAAACGGCGGTTTGAATTAACTTCAAATACTATCGACTTTTGTCTCTGGAGGCGACCGCGATGCCCCGTACCGTGCGCTGTTCCCTGATTCAGGCTTCAAATGCAGTCCCGGCAACCGAGCCCTTGGCCGTTCAGAAAAAGGCCATGATCGATAAGCACCTGGGGCTGATCCGCAAGGCTGCTGCGGATGGCGCGCAGATCGTCTGCCTGCAGGAGATTTTCAACGGCCCCTACTTTTGCGCCGAGCAATCCGTCAAGTGGTATGAGACCACCGAGCCAGTTCCATCGGGACCGACAGTGACACTGATGCAGGCACTGGCAAAAGAACTGCACATCGCGATGGTTGTGCCGGTGTATGAAGTGGAACAGGAAGGCATTTTTTACAACACCGCTGCCGTAATTCAAAACGACGGCACCTACCTTGGCAAATATCGCAAGACACATATTCCCCATGTGGCGCCTGGCTTCTGGGAGAAGTTCTATTTCCGTCCGGGCAATCTTGGGTATCCCGTGTTCGATCTCGGTTTCGCGAAGATCGGCGTCTATATCTGTTATGACCGGCATTTTCCTGAAGGCGCGCGTTGCCTGGGATTGAACGGCGCGGAAATCGTGTTCAACCCTTCGGCGACGGTGGCGGGCCTGAGTGAGTACCTTTGGAAGCTGGAGCAGCCGGCGCACGCCGCGGCGAATGGCTATTTTATTGGCGCTATCAATCGCGTGGGCACGGAGCCGCCCTGGAACATTGGCGAGTTTTACGGATCGAGCTACTTCGCAAATCCGCGCGGACAGATTATTGCCCAGGCCGCGCGCGACAAGGACGAAGTGTTGACCACGGATTTGAACCTGGACGAGATTGCCGAGGTACGGCGAACATGGCAGTTCTTCCGTGACCGGCGGCCTGACCAATACGGGCCGATCGTGGCTTCGTAGAACAAGAGTGCATTGCAGAGTTTGAGGGATCGAACGAACCGATTCGAAAAAGGCTCTGAGCAGAACCCATTTTCTATTGAGGTGTGAATGAGCACCGCAACTTTACCCGACGATCCGAAACTGCGTGAGCGCTTTGGCGATTTAAGACCGCCGCTCGCGCCCCAGGCCGCTGTGATTGAGGCCGACCGCTGCCTCAACTGTTTCGACGCTCCCTGCACCGGCGCCTGCCCGACACATATTGATATCCCCGGCTTCATCAAGCGCATTGCCTCAGGCAATTTGCGCGGCTCGGCGATGCGGATTCTCGACGCCAACATTTTGGGTTCAAGTTGCTCACGCGTTTGCCCGGTGGACGTGCTGTGCGAGGGCGCCTGCGTAATGCACCGGCAGAATCACAAGCCGATTCAGATTGCGCTTTTGCAGCGCCATGCGATGGATGCATTTCACCACTCGGGTGAGCCGGTTCCGACTGCTCCTGCCCGCTCGCGCAAGCTTCGTGTCGCCTGCATTGGCGGAGGGCCGGCATCGCTGGCATGCGCGGCGGAATTATGCCGTCAGGGAGCACAAGCCACCATCATTGAACGACGCCAGCTGCCCGGAGGCCTGAACACCTACGGAGTGGCCGAGTACAAGCTGCGCGCCACCGACAGTCTTCGCGAAGTGGAAATGATTCGGCGGATGGGCGTTGACTTTCGCTTTGGTGAGACCATCGATTCGTCAGCAGCGCTGGATTCGCTGGAAGCAGAATTCGACTACATCTTTCTTGGCCTGGGATTGGGAGCGATGCAGCAACTCGGCATTCCCGGCGAGGACAACAAAGGTGTGATCAACGCGCTGGAGTTGATTGCAGCCTACAAGGTGGGACATATTCGCGAGATGCACGGAACTGTTGTTGTGGTCGGCGCGGGGAATACGGCCATCGATGCAGCGAACGCCGCACGACGGCTGGGCGCAGAGACCGTTTATCTCCTTTATCGTCGCGGTGAGAACGATATGTCTGCCTTTGACTTTGAGTACGAGCATGCCAAGCAGGAGGGCGTGCAATTTTTGTGGCGCCGAC
>Ga0364873_10442_pt1 | contig 19950 bp, 16 predicted proteins | sample ExccelAu500001D3_2_FD_206928 | JGI IMG/M metagenome (GOLD analysis project Ga0364873, IMG submission 206928) | Enriched cells from Trout Bog Lake Hypolimnion, Wisconsin, USA - BchlTB.Aug07.5000.01.D3 | ecosystem: Environmental > Aquatic > Freshwater > Lake > Hypolimnion/Profundal zone | place... | reverse complement strand
CCGAACTTCATCAACGGATTTGGCGGCGGCTTTGTGTTTGTGCCGCTCACCACCATGGCTATGGGCCTGCTGAAGAAGCAGGAGATTGGCAACGCCGCAGGTGTCTATAACCTGATGCGCAATATCGGCGGCAGCGTAGGCATTGCCATGCTGACCGCGATGCTGGTGCGAGACGCGCAAGGGCATCAGAACTACCTGGTGGCGAACGCAACGTCGAGCAATCCGGGGTTCATGGCGGCTGTGCAGGGGCTGATGGCCAGATTCATGAGCGGCGGCGCGGACTCTGCGACGGCGAACAGGCTTGCACTCGGCACGGTGTACCACGGCCTGCAGCAGCAGTCCGCGGTGTTGGCCTATGCGGATAATTTCCGGCTGCTCGGGTATTTGTCGCTGGCTTGTATTCCGCTGGCGCTGCTGCTGATTCCGCCTCGGCACGGCGCCGAGAAGGTAGTTGAGTTAGGCGAGTAGGAGCGGGCTGAATGGGGCAAAAAGGGGTACAAAAAAGTACAAAAAATGCCTAAAAGTGCCATATTTTATGCAAAAAGCGGCATTTCTTGTCATAAAGCGCGATTTTTTGTACATGATTTTCAAAAGTTTACTAGTTTGACAGTAGTTTTGCGTTGATTATAAATGAGTTAGTAAAAGCGCATCAAAAAATGTCCTTTTTTGATGCCTTTTTCTGTCCGGCCCTCCCCGTCAAGCGGACAGAGTTGGTTGAGGGCTTGACCTGAGATAAGTATGCGCCAAGTGGGGATAATTATCTGCAAGCGCCTTGAGGTGCGGCAGACGGTTTTATCGGGGCTTTGTCGGCATTTCAGGATTGACTAACTTATGCATGAAGCTTGCCGAAGCACTTATTTGCATGGAAAATCGTCGCATTAAGGAGTAACATCTAGGTGGCGAAGCGCATGAGAGAAATTCTTGCGTTGCTTCTTTTGAAAGATTGGTACGACCGTCATTGGGGCTGAGCAGCTGAGATTCGTTCAGTTCATATGAAATCTAATCCCGGCTGAGTTGCATTCCCGGTATTCTGACAATACCTCAATGATAGATCGTAAGTGTATGGGTCGTTTCTCTCCTGACCTGCTTCTTTACGGTTGGCAAGGCATTTAGTTTGGAGCCGATTGGATGAAAGCCGCGCAACTGACGATGTTAAAGTTTTTCGCCCTCCTATTCCTGCTTCCGGGATTAGCGGGTCTTATCGTCTCTGCGATGGTATCGACCAATTATCTCTACACAATGCCGAAGTATCCTGTTCCGGAAGAGGATCGGATCGTTCCCCGCGGCATTCATGGCCAGACGGTTTACCAGACAGCGCAAGAAGATCGAGAGCTCAACTTGCTGGAGTATGGCTCGGTGGGAGTATTTGCAGTTGGTCTCTGCCTCAGCGTGGTCTACCTGGAAAAATGGAGCAGTTCACAAGTGCGCGCCCAGGAAGACGAAGCTGAAATGCAGGAACATACCACGTAGAACTGAATCCGAGTAACAGTGCCCGGGGCTAGATTGTGCGGCGTGGCCTTTTCCTGATGAAAACGCTGCTCAGTTGGCGTGGCATTGGGGGCATCTGCGCGGCTTGAGCTATAGTCTTATCGAGACGGGATCCATCCTTCGATCCTCTACAATTGACCCATGCCCGAACTGCCTGAAGTGGAGACCATTGCGCGTGGAGTCCACGAGCGGGTCCGCGGCGACCGGATCCAGCAGGTTTGGTTTGGCTCCCATTCGGAACCCTTCCGAACGCCCCCAATGGAGCAGGCAAGAGGCCTCGAAGGACAGTTCCTCCTAGGCGTTCAGCGGATTGGAAAGCACATTGTTTGCGATCTTGGCCCCGTGCGCAACACGGTTGCAGCGAAAGAAGTGCCGGGCGCAGACCTTGCGGTGACGCCAACCGCACAGTGGATCGTCCACCTGGGCATGACGGGGCGACTGCTGGTTACCACACCCGATGCTCCGGTAGCTGCCCATACACACGCGCGGCTCACCCTGGCCAGTGGCCGCGAGTTGCGCTTTGTAGATCCACGGCGTTTCGGCCGACTTGAGTATCGCAATCTGCAATCGCAACCGGCTTTTAAAGGGCCAGGGGCCGACCCTCTGACGATTGGACAAGAGGAGTTTGCTGCGCTTTTTCGTCGACGGAAACTTGCCATTAAGGCTGCACTGCTCAATCAAACGCTGCTGGCGGGAGTGGGCAATATCTATGCCGACGAGTCGTTGTTTCACGCCGGCATCCGTCCGCGGCGCGCAGCCGGTGGGCTAAGTCGCGCCGAGTTAGAGCGACTGAGATTGGCGCTGTGCAAGATTCTTAGGCACGCAATCCAGCTTGGTGGTTCCTCGGTGTCCGACTACGTGGACGCGACTGGGGTGCGAGGATTCTTCCAACTCGAGCATCGGGTATATATGCGTACCGGCGAGCCATGCCTAGAGTGCGGAACTGCGATCAAACGCATTTTGCTTGCCGGACGAGGCACACATTTTTGCCCGACCTGCCAGCACTGATTGGTCAAGGGATATGGTTTTGTGGATTTTTAGCGCTTTCGACTTCAGAAATCGAGACTTTTTGCGATCGGCCTTGGACGTAAGTTATTGATACTACTAGGCGCAAGAAACGGCCCCTTGATTGCTATAAGAAGGGTGCCAGTGATGAATGGTATGCCAGAACTTGGCAACCAAGAAGAACAGCCGGCACCCGGTGTGAGCAAACGCCAACGAGCGACCCTCAAAAGGGAAAGCCAACCGGGACAGCCAGGCGATTAAGGTGGTGGAGCTACTCCACTGCAAACGCTCCACTGGGAGGCCAGTGACGAGCAACCGGGACCCGAGAGCCACTCCGTAGGAGTGGCTTTTTCGCGTGTGCGCCCAGCATGGGCGCACTCTTACGGGTGTAAGTCCCGTCGTAAGCAGGTCACAGCGAGCGAAGCGAAGCGCAACTGCATATACGACAAGGGACCGGTAGATTTGAGTTGGTCCGTGGCACGACTGAATTGGGACGGATCCTCTGTTTTGGCAATTCGATGGAATGGCGATAACTCCAGTACGAAGGGACTGCCTTAAGCGCGCGGCAATCCTACCTGGTTTGTTGTGCCCAATGAGCTTGCAGATGCTGTTCTGCTATGCATTTGAACCGCGTTGAATTGTCTGAGCCCGTTGAATGCTTCCCGGCGAGCTCGCTCTTCCGGGTCCGTAATGATTTTGGCGTCAAAGGCGCGACTGTGCCGGGTGTGATCGTCCATTACCTGCTCATGATTGTTGCTTCAGCAACTCAGCTTGCTCATCGATCATCTCGCGCGTGATGCGGTCATTCTCGATATTCGTGTTGCCATATGCAAAACTACGCCGCTGTGCTTCACGTTCGTCATCCGAAAAGGGAGCACGTTTCGCCGCTTCAATCAACTTCTGAAGATAATCTGTCATGGCTTAATCTCCTCTCCAATGGTTGGACGCCATCAAATCTTCTCACGTTTCGCACATTGTGCAAGAAGTGTGTCGAGATTGCAAACCCCAATTGGCGTAAACGCATGTCGCAATTTGAGATATTGGTAAATCGGTTACGCTGACTTTGTAGGCAACGGATGGGGTTACGCCAATACTCCTTCAGCCCGAGCAAACGTATAGGGCCCATCCGGTACCAGCACCACACGCGCATCCGCCCCAAGTCCGGCGAAGAGTGCCGCAACCGCCTCATCCAGACTGCTGAAGGCTGAAGCCGCAAAGCAACCGAGTTCGTTCATCGCCACACCGGGCGTGTAAAACAGCAGTGGGTTTCTCTGTGCAGCCAGCGTGAGCTTCTCCATCTGCCACTGGTCCACCTTGACGGGGGCCTCGCGAATGCTATCAAGAAATTCAGACGGCGCTTTGCACGACTGCATCATCTGAGCGAATTCTGGTGCGCCAACTCCCTCGGCGCACCCAGCAAGGACCAGAATTTTTCCACCAGGTTTGACGATATGCTGTGCTGCCGTAATGCCTTTTACGGTTTGATAAAACGTGAGGTCAAGAGGAAACCCGGCCGCGCTTGTAATGACTGCATCCGCAAGATCGGGTAGCGACACAAGCGAAGTGGTTTCGAGAAAATCGACCGCTGCCGCATGCGCCTCGACCGGGTGGCCGGCGAAGACAGCGGAGATATATCGATCCTGTGTGAGTGCGACATCGAGGATAAAGTCGTGCCGCGCCATGGCTGCAATCTCCAGCAGTTCCACATGCAGCGGATTGCCTTGGATCGAACCCTCTGTCGCCAGAGGCTCACGCATAAATGGCGACGAGTGCAGCACCTTGATCGTTTCCTGCGCCGCCAGGCCCGGTGCAATCAACTTGCGCCCACCTGAGAAGCCAAGCATCAGATGCTGCTCCACAAAGCCGAGGGTGATGTGAAGATCGGCGGCCATGAAGCGCTCGTCAATGAATACCGGCGTGCCGCGGCGCGTGGCTCCGAGCGATCGATGCGAGGCAAAGTTGCGCGCATCGTGGCTCACGACGCGATACGTCCGGGCAATCTCGGGTCCAAGGATGATATCCAGCTCTTCGTTGGTTGCGGCGCGATGCAGGCCTGTGGCAATGAGCAGCGTAACCTGCTCTGGCGGGATTCCAGCAGCATGGAGGCGGCTCAACAAGGGCGGCAGCGTAACGCGGTTGGGTGCGGGGCGGGTAATGTCGCAGATGGAAATAGCCGCACTGTGCTTGCCCGCGGCCATCTGCACGAGCGGCAGGCAACCGATTGGGTTGTCGAGCGCAGCAGCAATACTTTGCTCCGCGTTCTTGAGTGCAGGCGCAGAGCGCGTATGCAGCACAGTGCACTCACAACGGTCGGGGAGCGTAACGTCAATGCCGTCTTTGCCAAATGCGAAGCGCGTCTTCATAGATTTAGCGGCCTGATTTACCAGCCTGCCGCCTATTCTATCGAGATTACCGTGGTGTCGCAGCGCCAATTGCCAATAGTTGCCGCGCGGCGAATCATCCCTCCTTCATTTACACTTTCGGTCAAGGCGTGCCGCACGCTTTGTTTGCGGCCTGCCAGGCCGGATCATCCCATGCAGGAGTATCCATTTGACGCGATCAGCCGCCCTATTCTTGCCCACCCTTCTTGCGTTGCCTCTTGCCGCAATTCCTTGTGTAGCACAGGCACAGCAAAAGCCGCTCACGGTTGACGCAATCTACGGCCATGGCACCCTGATTGGCCAGCCACCGGTTCAGCTTACCTGGTCGCCGGATGGCAAGCACCTGACTTATCTCGATGGCGGCGAGCTGATTGATCTCGATCCCGGAACAGGCAAGCCGCACGTTCTGGTGAGCCGCGCCAAGATGGCGCCGCTTGAAGGCTCCGACGGCACAGAGCAGGACCGCGACCATCGCCTCCGCTACAAAATGGCGGGCTACATCTGGGCACCGGACTCCACGCACATCCTTTTTGATTCCAATGGCCGCCTCTGGCTCTATGACCTGCGCAATGGCACGGGCGTTCAAGTGGGCTCCTCGGGCGCGGCCTCCGGGGACGATCCGAAGTTCTCGCCAGACGGCAGATCGATCTCCTTCATTCGTGAACATGGCCTTGCTGTTATACGGCTCAATGATTTTGGCGAGCCCGCTAATCAGGTGATAGCAGCCCCAAAGGCATTCAGCGGCCAGGCCGTCATCAATGGCGAGGTTGACTGGGTCTATGAAGAAGAGCTGGACGCGCGAAGCAACTACTTCTGGTCACCGGACTCAACGCATCTTGCGTTTTTGCAGTCCAATGAATCGAACGTTCCTCTCTACCCGATCGCAGACTGGATTCCCACGCACGCCACCGTGGAACTGCAGCCGTATCCGCAGCCCGGCGACCCCAACCCCGATGTGCGCGTCGGCGTAGTGAACGCAAATGGCGGGAAGACGGAGTGGGTGCGCCTGCCCTTGCAGCCTGGGCAGGACTACATTCCCCGCTTCGGCTGGCTCGACGCAAAGACTGTCTGGATTGAGACCCTCACGCGCGATCACAAGCATCGCGCAGTTTACTTTGCTGAACCCTCATCCGGGCAGGTGCGCAAGGCTCTTGAGATCGGCGACGACAAGTTCATCGATGAGAACTACGATGTCTCAGCCGGCGAAGGCTTCCTTGTACTCACGCAGTGGAGCGACGGCCACAACCATCTGTATCTCTATAGCTATGACCAGAGCAATCCAATCGCCTCGCCCGCAAAGCTGGAACGCCAACTTACCAGCGGCGACTTTGAAGTAGGCAAGATTGACCGCGTGGACTTCAAGAACAAGTTTGTCGACTTTGAGTCCAACGAAGGCGATCCGCTGCAGCAGCAGCTATGGCAGGCGGGCTTTGATGGCACGCGAAAGAAGCTGAGCAACGGCCAGGGATCTCACGACGGTAACTTCGCTCCCGCCGGCACCGCATTCACTGACAAGTATTCATCCTTCGGCACTCCGCCCATTATGCGCCTCTGCGAGTCCGCGGATAAGTGCAACGTGTTTTGGCAAACGCACGCCACCGACGCCTATCGCATTCGCGTGCCGGAGTTGGTGCAGGTCAAGGCAAAGGATGGAACCACTCTCTATGGCACATTGGTGCTGCCGGAAGGGATCACAGCAACAGCTAGCGTACCGCTGATCCTGAACCCCTATGGCGGACCCGGAGCCCAAACCGTGCAGAATCGCTGGGGTGAAAGTGTCGAGACCGATCCGCTCTTTGACCAGCTTCTCTCCGAGCACGGCTTCGCTGTTCTGCGCACTGACAATCGCGGCATGGGTTTCCGCGGTCGCGACTTTGCCCAGGCTTCCTACCGCAACTTTGGCTCCGTTCAGCTTGAAGACCAATTAACCGTCATGGATGCGGTGCTTGCCAGGTATCCGCAACTCGACCCCAAGCGGCTTGGCTGGTGGGGTTGGAGCTGGGGCGGCACCTTCACGCTCTATTCCATGACCCACTCCGACCGCTTCCGCGCCGGCGTCTCCGTTGCGCCTGTCACCGACTGGCGCAACTACGACTCTGTCTATACCGAGCGCTATCTGGGCCTGCCCGCGGAGAACGCTGCCGCCTATCGTGACGATTCCGTTGTTAACTCAGCGGCGAAATTGAAGGGCCATCTGCTCATCGTCCATGGTACAGGCGACGACAACGTGCACATGGAAAACACGGTTCAGTTTGTTCAGAGCCTCATTGAAGCCGACCTGCCTTACGACCTGCAGATTTATCCCCGCAAGACCCACTCGATCGCCGGAGCTGACGTTCGTACACACCTTTTCAATCGCATTCTGGCCCACTTTGAGCAATACCTGATGCCGCCGGTGACAGCGAGTCAGGCGGCGAAATAGCCAGGCAATTGCTTTTGACAGGAACAGCCGGATGTCCGAGGCCTCTCTTTTTAAGAGAGACCTCAGGATGCGCAGTTCCGCGCTTTCCCAAGCCTGCATGGGATGTTTGAAATGAATGGGTCCATTGAGGTGCAAAGAAAGTGAGGCGCGAAGAAAGTCAGACTTCGTGCCGGCCGAACACATCGTCCTTTTCGCGGCAACTGCAGTCGCAGCACTCCAGGCAGCAAATTAGAAATACAGCTACGCCCACCGTCACCAGAATGGCGAGAACGCTTTCATTGACAATCAACCAGTGCATGAAGCTACTCATAATCCCTGAACCTGATTCCTGATCGGTATAGGAAACCCCAAGGGAGCCTCGCTGCCGTGCCCAGTGTCACTCTATTCCATTTGGACGCTTCTGATGCTCCAGAGGTTTACTCATGGAATATATCGGCGTTTTTCGGCTTGTAATTAAGAGAATAAAAGGCGAAACTATTACCAAAGTGGAGCAAACTTCCATCTCGGCCCCCAACCTCGCTTCCCAGAGCCCAACCGTCAACTGGCTCTTCGTGGACCTGAACTCCTACTTTGCCTCCGTCGAGCAGCAGGTGCGTCCGGAACTGCGCGGACGGCCCGTCGCCGTGGTCCCCATGATGGCCGACACCACCTGCTGCATCGCCGCCAGTTACGAGGCCAAGGCCGTTGGCGTTAAAACCGGAACCATCGTGGCAGATGCAAAAAAGATGTGTCCCGGCATCGTTTTTGTCGAAGGCCGGCACGAGCTTTACACGGAATTCCATCACCGCATTGTTGAGGCCGTCGAAAGCTGTGTCCCGGTTGCGTCGGTGCAATCCATCGACGAGATGGCGTGCCGTCTCATGGGCCGCGAGCGCCCCCTGCTGGCCGCCATGGACTTGGGCCGCAGAGTAAAGGAACGCATCAAGGAGCGCGTCGGCGAGTGCATGCGCAGTTCCGTGGGACTTGCAACCAATCGCTACCTCGCCAAGGTGGCCAGCGATATGGAGAAGCCCGACGGCCTGGTCGCCCTGCCGCTCGATATTCTGCCGGAGGCACTGCGTCGCCTCACCCTGCGCGATCTGCCCGGCATCGGCGCACGCACCGAGAAGCGCCTTAACGACAAAGACATCCACAGCATGGAGCAGCTCATGGCTATGGACGCCGAGCAGATGGGCCAGCTCTTTGGCTCCGTGTGGGGCGAGCGCCTGTGGCACTGGATGCAGGGCGAAGACTTCGACATGTCGGAGACCGAGCACCTCAAGTCGCTCAGCCACTCGCATGTACTGGCGCCGGAGATGCGCAATGAGGAAAAAGCCTGGGCCGTGGCACACAAGCTGCTCCACAAGGCCGCCATGCGGCTGCGTTCCCACGGGCTGTGGGCAGGGTCGATTGGGTTGGCCGTGGGCTTTGCCGTGCCTCGCAGCCAGAACGCGCCGGTATCGCGGTTCGGCGTACCCACCCGCGGCTGGCATGGCGAGTTGCGTCTTAACGAGTGCCAGGACAACCCAACGCTCATCGCCGCGCTTCGCCGCCTGTGGGAGTCGCGACCGTCAGGCGCGGAGTACGGACACCCTTACTTCATCGGCGTCCATTTGAATCATCTGGTCCCGGACCGCCTGCACTCGCTCAACCTCTTTGACTCGCTCGAAGACGAGCAAAGCCGAAGCAAGCTTTTAGTTGCGATGGACCAGATCAACAACAAGTACGGCATGAGCACCCTGGCCCCGGCTACCATGCTGGCGGCGTACAAATCCGCGCCCACCAGAATCGCCTTTCACAGCATCCCGGACCTGTTCTAGGGGTAGTTCCCGGTTTGAGGTTCCCCGCCAGGATGGACCGCATCGGAGAAATCCCACCGATCCTCAACAAAGGGGGAATCCAATCTCAGAATTCACGCTCGCCAATGCCGGTGGCACACCATCCATGAGTCACTCGTCGATGAAGAATTGCGATTATGCCCGGATAACCGCATCAGCGGCGGGTAATTTTTCTTCGCACACACCCGCGAGTTCGCATGAGTCAAAGGCCTGACCGTAGAGGGCTGGATCGTGTAGCTGTTTTCAGAAATTCCGGGATCGCAATTGACCAGCACGGCGATACAATGAAACAGGGCGTACGAGTATGGATAAGACAATCCGTAAATTCTCAAGCAACGCTGAGCAGAAAGCCGAAACCTACCGCTACTGGCGGAGCAAATCGCCCGAGGAGCGTTTTCTTGCCGTTTGGGAAGCAACCGCGATGGCCTACGCCTTCAAGGGAGTAAAGTATGACCCTACCCGAAGATCTCCGGCAACTCTTACTCGCGTTCAACGCGCACGGGGTTGAGTATTTGGTTGTCGGAGGGTGGGCGGTTGGATTCTACTCCGATCCGCGCTCGACGAAAGATATCGATCTCTTCATCCGCTCGGGAGTTAAAAACAGCGAGGCGGTTTTTCGCGCCCTCGCTGAATTTGGGGCGCCTTTGGCAGGTCTCAGTCCAGCGGATTTCCGCGACAGTCCAAACTCCGTCTTTCAACTCGGCCATGAACCTGCCCGCGCCGATATTCTGCAGGGCATAGATGGAGTCGATTTCGACGTGGCTTGGCCGAAACGCGTAGAACTGTCGCTCGAAGGCGTGCCAGTGCATGTTGTCTCCGCCGAAGACCTAATCCGGAACAAGCTGGCGTCGGGAAGGTTGCGCGATCTGGCGGATGTTGAAGCGATTCGGGATGCGGATAAGGCAAACAAGGAAAAGGGCAAGCCATGACAGTAGATGAATCCCTGTTCCCTTACGGCTACGTGCCGGAGCACCTGAAGGAGAGAATCGCGAACTGGAAGAATCTCTCTATCGGTGAACGGCTTAGCCTGAGTTTCGAGATGAGCGAGGCTGCGTGGGCAAGGATCGGCGTTGTCCGCGATCCGAATAAGCCGATGGATAAGACGATTCGGCGGGTGGAGCGGTAGCGGGATTGAATTTCCAAAGAACCCTATCAAACAGCGGAACGAGGTTAACTTGTTGGGTAACAATTCTCAATTCGTGATTAACGCTGTACTTCAACTGATAACTATCGTAGTCCTAATTTTTACGTGTGTTGCAGCATTCAAGCAATCAAAAGCAGCCAGCATGCTGACTAAGGCAACTGAGCTACAGATCAAAACGGGCGCAGAACAAGCAGAAGCCGCCAAGCAGCAAGTTGCAGTTGCGAAGCGTCAGATCACCGAGTCGCTGCGTCCGATCCTGACATTGAGGGTCATTCATATCGAAAAGATGGAAGATGGCTCGGAAGAGCTCGTTGTGAAGGCAGTGAATGATGGCGCTGGAGCTGGATTGGATGTTTGGTGGATGTACGGGAGACCAGGCATTGATCCGGATGAGAGGCATTACGTCCAAGATGGGATGATTCCGCCCAGAGTCAAGCGATTCTTTAGGGTTCGTGCCACGAGGGCAGTGAATGAGGGGGTGCTAGTTGTCTACGATTCACTTTCAGGTATTAAATCTGGGACCGGCATTCATTGGACTGGGGGAGACCCTGTACTCACCTATCACCCTGAAATCGATGACTGGGCAAAAAGCTTGCTAGGCCGGATCTTGAGGCCGACGCGAGGAGATAGCTAAGAACAACGTAGCGAGCCGCCTCAGGCCTCGCTTACGAAACCTGAGAAAGCACTCCCCATCGCCTGCCTCAATCAACAGTTCACTGTTCACTGACAACTGATCCTACTGCAGCAGCGACCCCTGATCGTCGTCTTTCAGCTCTTCCGGTGGAATTATGACTGCAGCGGCCACCTTATCATCCGGCTCCAGGTTCAGCAGCCGAACTCCCTGCGTTGCCCTGCCGGCGTTGCGGATCGTCTTGGTATCCACGCGGATGATTTTGCCGAACTGGCTGATGACCATCAACTCGCTGGTTTCGTCGACAAGCTGAATGGTGTTCACGCGGCCGATGCGGTCGGTGACTGCCATGTTCTTGACACCCTTGCCGCCGCGCGTTTGCATGCGGTATTCCTCGACATCGGTGCGCTTGCCGAATCCGTTTTCGCTGACCGAGAGAATGCGGTAGTCGCCGGGAGCGTGTTCCTTCGGCGTGATCGCGGTGCCCACTACATAATCGTTCTTGGCGAGCGCAATGCCGCGTACGCCGTAGGCCGGGCGGCCCATGGAGCGCACGTCGCTCTCTTCAAAGCGAATGGCCATGCCAAGATGCGTGGCCAGGAAGACAACCTGCGAACCATCGGTGATGTTCGCCTCAACCAGCTCGTCGTCCTTGTCGATGCCGATTGCGATAATGCCCCGCGCCATCACATTCGAGAAGTCCTTGAGCGGAGTCTTCTTCACCGTTCCCTTTTGCGTGGCGAAGAAGATGAACTTGCCCTCTTCTTCCAGATCGCGCACCGGCAAAATTGTGCGTACGCTTTCGCCGGGTTGCAGGTCAAGCAGGCTCTGCATGGATTTGCCCTTGCCCGCCGCGCCCACGTCTGGAATTTCGTACACCTTGAGCCAGTACACGCGCCCGGTGTTGGTAAAGCAGAGCAGGTAGGCATGCGTCGAGTTCACAATGAGCTGCGAGACAAAATCTTCCTCGCGCGTCTTCATGCCCGTGCGCCCGGTGCCACCGCGCCGCTGCTGGCGATAGATGGAGATAGGCGTGCGCTTCAGGTAGCCCTGGTGGCTCACCGTTACGGCAACCTGCTCGTCGGCAATCAGATCTTCGAGTTGAAGCTCCGCGCTCTCGTCCACAATCTGCGTGCGGCGCGCGTCACCGTACTTGTCGCGAACCTCTTCGAGTTCCTTCACGATCACCGCGCGCAGCTTGACCTCGCTGGCCAGGATCGACTCGTACTCCGCGATGCGCTCGCGAATCAGCTTCAACTCGGCGAGCAGTTCGTCGACCGAGAGTTGCGTCAGGCGATAGAGTTGCAGTTCGAGAATGGCGTCAACCTGGCGAAGCGTGAGGCCCTTCTCTTCGTGCGGGAGCCGCTGGCGGTCAAGGGTGATAACAATCTCTGTGCCCTTGCCCCACGCATACAGGTTCTCGCGCGCCTCTGCCCTCGAGCCTGATGCACGAATGATTCGGATTACCGTGTCGAGGTTGTCGAGCGCAATCTTGAGGCCTTCTAAAATGTGTTCCCGCTCGCGCGCCTTGCGCAGCAGGAAGACCGTGCGGCGCTGCACCACGTCCACGCGATGGTCAATGAAAGCCTGAATCGCCTGATCCAGACCCAGTTCCCGCGGCTGCCCGTTGAGCACCGCGAGGAAGATCATGGAGAAGCTCTCCTGCATCTGCGTGTGCTTGTAGAGCTGGTTGAGCACAATCTCAGGCTGCGCGCCGCGCTTGAGCTCGATGACGATGCGCATGCCGTCGCGATCGCTCTCGTCGCGTACATCGCCAATATCATCGACGATCTTGTCGTTCACCAGTTCGGCAATGCGTTCGATCAGCTTGGACTTGTTTACCTGATAAGGAATCTCGGTGACGATAATCGCCTGGCGTTCCTTGGTGAGAGCTTCAAGCGCCGTGCGCGCGCGCATGAGGAAGCGTCCGCGCCCATGCTTATAGGCTGCGGGAATGCCGCTCTTTCCGTAGAGGAATCCGCCGGTTGGGAAGTCCGGCCCCTGCACGTGCTTTAACACTTCGATCAACCCGCCCGCGGGGTTCTTCACCAGCGCGATGGTGGCGTTGATTACTTCCGTGAGATTGTGGGGCGGAATGTTGGTAGCCATGCCCACAGCAATTCCATTTGACCCGTTCACAATCAGCGTGGGAATCCGCGTGGGCAGAACCGTCGGCTCATTGGTGGTCTCATCGAAGTTGGGCGTCATATCGACGGTTTCCATGTCGATGTCGGCCATCATCTCTTCGGCAATCCGCTCCATGCGGCACTCGGTGTATCGATACGCCGCCGGCGGGTCGCCATCCACCGAACCAAAGTTTCCCTGTCCGTCAACCAAGGGGTAGCGCAACGACCAAGGCTGCGCCATGCGCACCAATGCGTCATACACGCTCGAGTCGCCGTGGGGATGGTACTTCTTCAAGCACTCGCCCACAACGCCGGCGCATTTGGAGTAGCGCTTGCTGTGCTGCAGGCCTTCGCGGTCCATTGCGGTCAGGATGCGGCGATGCACGGGCTTCAACCCGTCGCGTGCATCGGGCAGCGCGCGCCCAATGATCACGGACATGGAGTAGGCCAGGTACGAGCGCCGCATCTCCTCTTCAATGTTCATGGGGAGGTAGTTTGTGCCACTGCTCGGCGGTGTGCCGCCATCAAGAGGAAGCTGGGGATTCTTATCGTCTGCCATAGGGTTTTCTTGGGCTCACTGGAGGGCGGCAAAGAGGCCGGTGAAAACGGGGCCGGAATCCGCAAGCTGTAGTGCTATTTTAACCGTTCGAGTGCCATTTTAGCAAGGCGTAAATATCCAAATAAGTCTTTATTTTGCTGCTATTTATGGGCATTTCAATGCAGCTTTCCCAGCAAAGGGAAACCGAAGTGCCAACAAGTGTCCATTGCGTCATTGACAAAGATTTCTCGACGGGCCTATTGTGTGGGAGGTTTAGAGCAGTTCTCCAGCTCGCGCGGCGTCACAGACATTGCGGAAGGGGCTTTTTCATCAAGATATGCCCTTTCGCTGCTTTCGATCCCCGCTGCTCGAACTGGGGAACTGCTATTCGGAAAAGGATGGAAGAAAATGGTGGCATACTTTCAGCTGCAGCCCTCTGAGACAGACCTGCAGCAGTTAGCGGACGAATACTGGCAAAAGGCCGGCGAAAAGGAACACGAGCTGGAAAAGGCCGCCTTTGAAGCCGGCGAATCGATCCGCAATGGCGACTATACGCTGGCCAATTTAGAGGCAATCGTGCGCTGGAAATCCGAGCGTGTCGTTCATTATTTAATCGGCAACAGCAACGAGAAGATCAAGCGCGCTCTTGCTATTGCCGCAACCCCAGACAACTCAACTGACCTGGCCGTTCGCGCGCTGCTGGAACTGCACGGCGTAGATCTCCCCGTAGCCTCTGCGATTCTTGCAGCCATCTTCCCCGAGCGATACACGGTACTGGATTTTCGCGCCCTGGAAGCCCTGGGCCACGCGCGCCACGATGTGCAGTTCTACGAGGAATACCTGGCATTCTGCAATCGCCTGGCGGAAAGCAACATCGTGCACCCGCAGAGCGGCCTGCCCGCACCCACACCGCTGCGCACGCTCGATCGCGCGCTTTGGGAGTGGTCAAGGAACCATTCCGGCTAGCCGTCGGCTGCTCGATCTGTCGGTAAATTGTGTGCCCCATCCATGCTGCGTACTTTGCGGCATGGGTGGGATGAGATACCCTCAACTCGCCTTGGGTACGACCCCCTCAAGTACAATCACCCTCGTGAGCAACTCCTTTGAAATCGGCCCGGTTCAGGTAGGCGAAGGGCGGCTGTTTCTTATCGCCGGACCCTGCGTTATCGAAAGCGAAGCACACGCCGCAAAGATGGCGGACGCCATCCAGCGCATCGCTGCCGATCTCAATATCCCTTACATCTTCAAAGCTAGCTACGACAAAGCCAACCGCACCAGCGTTAAGAGCTATCGCGGTCCGGGCCTTAAAGAAGGCGTGCGAATCCTCGGCAAGATCGCCCGTGACACTGGCCTGCCCGTTCTTACCGACGTGCATGAGGCCGCCGACTGCGAGCCTGTCGCGGAAGCCGTAGACGTGCTGCAGATTCCCGCCTTCCTCTGCCGCCAGACCGATCTGCTCGTAGCCGCAGGCAAAACAGGCCGCGCCGTCAACATCAAGAAGGGCCAGTTCGTCGCGCCTTCTGACATGACGCACACCGTGGAAAAGGTTAAGTCCACAGGCAACGATCGCATCTCGCTCACCGAGCGCGGCTCCAGCTTCGGCTATAACAATCTCGTGGTCGATTTCCGCTCGCTGGCCATCATGCGCAAGATCGCCCCCGTAGTCTTTGACGGCACCCACTCCGTCCAGCAGCCCTCAGCGGCAAATGGCGTAAGCGGCGGCCAGCCCGAATTCATTCCGCTTCTCGCCCGCGCCGCCGTAGCGGCAGGCATCGACGGCCTCTTCCTTGAAGTCCACGACGACCCAGCCAACGCCAAATCCGACGGCGCCAACGCCCTCCGCCTCGATCTCCTCAAGCCTCTGCTCGAAAATCTGCTGGAGATTCACGCTGCTGCGAGTTAGCGCGTCGGATACACGTCTATAAATCCGACCCGCAACTCTTCCTTCGGGACAAAATTATTAGCATGAGCGGAGAAGTGTCCAGCGTCGATTTGTACGATTGGGCCGTCCCAACATAAGCTCACGTAATCCGCGAGCGATCCTTTGAAATGCGGACGGTCGACGATCAGCGTGAAATCCTCAATTGGTGTCTTCCACGTATTGGCAGTCGTCAAAATGAAGTCGACGTAAGAATCAGATGCATCCTTGTCTTTGGAGTCTATTACCTTCTCCAAAGCATGCGACAGGGAAGGACTGATACAAAGGCTCGTCAGCTCTTTCTTCATAGCTGGGTCGGGCGCTGGCCCCATTCCATATCGAACGCTATTCGTAGATCCCAAAGATGGTGTGTATTCATGCCGAATATGCACTACTCCATGCGCTGGAAATCGCTGTTTCCAGTAATACTTCTTCCTGACAGTCCAGTTTGGATAACCGAATTTCTTGTCCAACAACCCTTCGCGCTCAATTAGTCGATGGTCCGGCAGACTAAGTCTCCTTATGTCAGGAAAAATGAAGCTATCGGAAGCGTGCCCAAACGAACCAACATCCACCCTTAACCGATTCAGCAAGTCCGTGTAATCCTGATTCTTGATGTAAGCCCGCGCTTCAACTTGAAACTGGGATGGCCTTTCATCGATCCAAAGCCGAAAATCGTCAAATCCGTGAAGCGCTAGAGGGGTCTCATCCATCCCGAAGGAATAATCAGGAATTGGAAAGGCAACGGTCGTCGTTATATCTTGATCGCTATCGTTACGAAAATCGTAATCTACGGTGACCTTGGTGGTAGAAATCTCAAGCCGCTCTTTAGCCATCGTGATGCCAGTCTCGCGAGTCATAACGATCAGGCCACCTGCAGCAATCGAAGCAGCACCATCGTCGGCAAGCGCGTAGCTGCCGAACAAACCGAGGATCAAAGCCAGCAATTTCGCGACATTCTGCATGATGGTCTCAATTCTTGCACATCATTGGAGTGCGCCCCGCCACCCGCACCCCAAATCCGTCGTCACACTCTTCCCATCCAGCACGAAGCACGATGCCCCATTCACGTCTGTGCGATACGTTCTGGCCCCGGCTGCTTGCAACTCCGCCAGAACCTCAAAGCGCGGATGCCCGTAGCGATTCCGCAGCCCACTTGAAATCACTGCCCACTGCGGAGCCACCGCCGCCACAAACTCCGGCTGCGAAGATGTAACGCTCCCATGATGGCCCACCTTCAAAAGCGTGCTCTTCAAGTTCGCCTCGGTCAGCATCTCTTTTTCAATCGGCGCTTCTGCATCGCCTTCAAGCAATGCGGAGGTCCCGCCATAGGCCACTCGTAGGACCATCGAATCATTGTTGCCAGCCTCAAGCGCGGGGCGGTAGTCAGCGAATGGAGCCAGCACATTGACCTGCGTGCTGCCGAATGCGAACGCCTCGCCCGCATGAAAGCTGCGCAACTTTACATGCAGATCGCTTGCTTCACTCAGCAGCGCCTCGTAATCCGGCGTGTCAGGATTGTTCCCAACCCACAACTCATCGGGATGGAAGTTCCGCAACACGGCAGGCAACCCGCCCATGTGGTCGGAGTGTGCGTGGCTCAGGGCCACTGCGTCTAAATGTCGAATGCCGCGCGACCACAACGCCGCCGACACAACCTCCTCGCCAATGTCGAAGTCCTGCGTAGCCTGTCGCGGCCCGCCGCCGAATCCACCTCCATCCATCAGCAGAGTCTTGCCGTCCGGCGTAATCAGCAGCAGCGAGTCGCCCTGCCCCACATCAATGGCCTGCACCAGCAATGCCCCGCGAGGCCTATCAATTGGACGCGGCACCACGGCTGCCACTGCTGCCAACAACAAGCAAGCCCACGCCAGTCTGCGCCCGGTGCGGCCCATCCACTTTTCAGGCGGCGCAACGGCCCATTGCGCAAATGCAATCGACATGCCCAGCAAGACGCAGAACCCCGCAGACTGCCACAGCGACGGAATTGGAATCCGGAAGTCCCCCAGTGCGAGCGAACCGAAGCGGTGTACCAGTCCGACTCCGAAGTGCAGCGCCAATGCCACAACCATCCCCGGTACAATAGCCGCGGCGGGCCACGTGACGAGCGCAACCAGTGTCGCCAGCGCGGCAGGCATCAGAACAATCAGCAGTGGCAGTATGAACAAATTCACAGGCAGTGCAAACACTGTGATGCGATGAAAGTAGATGGCCATGGGCAGTGTCATCGATAGCTCCACTACGCAGGCCACTACCAGCAACTCCACGATCCGAAGCACAAATCGCACCGCCCACGGAAACACCTTCCACGCGACATAGCTATTGAAGGCGTGCTCCATCTTCGCGGCAACCATGCGCATCAGCACGCGAGCCTGCGCGAATCGCGGCTCCAGCTTGATGTCGATGGCTGTCAGGCGCAAATTCCGAATCGCCGATATGTAAGGATGAATGGTGCCCTGCAACAGCGGCGCGGCCACTCCGGCCAGCGCTATCACCGCCAGCAATGTCATCTGCAGGCTTGAGTCAAACAAGCTGCGCGGGCTCACCACAAGCAGGCAAAGCGACGCGAATCCGATTGTGTTCATCGTGTTGCGCTCGCGGTAGAGCAGCCGCCCAAGCAGGTAGATTGTCACCATCCACAGCGAGCGCTGCACCGGCGTTGCGAAGCCTGTGAACATTGCATACGCGAAGGAAGCGGCAATAGTGACGAACGTCGCGGGCACGCGCGGAATGCGCAGGCAACGCGCAATCCAGAACAGGCAACCAGCTACAATGGCCAGGTGAAACCCCGACACCACCAGCATGTGAAACGAACCGGTGCGCTCAAAGCCAACGCGCAACTCTTTGCTCAGGTAGGTGCGGTCGCCAGCCACCATTGCGGCCAGCATGATGGCATCGTCTTGCGAAAGTCGCACGGCCGGTGGGAACCCACGCATCTTCGCGGGCAAACTCAGCAATCGCGTCGTCGTAGCGTGTTGCCATCCGCTCAGCCTGCACCACAACAGGCTCTCATGCGAAGGCCCCAGCCGCTCCACCCGATCCAGAGCCACCGTCGCCGACGACGAGATACCCGAATCGAGCAAATAGTCTGTCCTGCTCCATACGCCGCCGTCGTGATACTCCTCCGGCGGAATCAGCCTCACGCCGGCGCGAATGCGATCGCCGCATTGCAATGCCGGTTTACTGCCTGCGGCCTCACGCGGCCAACGCACGGTCAGACGAATCCCGCCCTCGACCGGAGCCTGCACGTCTTCCTCGTCATTCACCTTTTCAATGCTCGAAACCCGCACATCGATGCGCTGTGCCGGCGCAGCGGTGCTTTGCTCGTCCAGGTTCTGTTCAAGCTCGGTCCGCAGCGGCCCCGCATCGGTTACAGTGCCCTCAACAGCGCGCATCAACCCGTCAGAGAGCGTAGACAAAGCCTGAGCAGGAGCAGGGTGCGGCTCAACTTCGGCGCACCATGCGCCAAGCAATATCCAAAGTACAGCAAATGGAACCCAGCGCACGCCTTGTTCGCGGCCGCCGCGTCGAACCGCAATAACGCACAGCGCTGCCACCAGCGCAATAGCAAACAGAGTCATAGTTGGCCGTAGCCAGATGCGGCTCGCGACCACAATGCCCAGCGCAAACAGCCACGCTGCATGGAAGAGCGGCACGGCGCTGAGGCCGGCCGCCGAACGCACGGAGATGGGGGTGTCCGATTGCATCGCGCCTGCAAACTGGAAAGGAACTATGGTGCAAAGCCTATCAGGAGCGGCGCAAACGCACCACTGTCTCCAAATGGAAGGTCTGCGGAAACAGATCGGCGAGGGCGAGGCTCTCGATTTCGTACCCGCGGCCTATGAGCGCGCGCAGGTCGCGTGTCAGCGTTGCCGGATCGCAGGAAACATACGTCAAGGCCGGAGCGCTCACCTCAGCCAACAGCGTCGTCGTCTCCGCGCCCAGTCCATTCCGCGGAGGGTCCACGACAATCAAGTCGGGCCGGTCTCCCTTGCGCGGCCGCTGCAGGAATTCGAGCGTCGCCGTCGTCGCTGGCGAGCCATTTACTCCAGCAAGATTCTGCACCAGAGCAGCCCTTGCCACAGGTGAGGCCTCTACAGCCAGAACGCGATCGAATGTGGAAGCAAGCCGCCGCGAAAACAGTCCCACACCTGCAAACAGATCCCATGCCAGCGCGCCTTTGTGTCCCTCAGTCACCCGCTCTACAAGCGCATCGACGAGCCAGCGATTCACCTGGAAAAATGACCCGTGATCCACGCGATAGTCGAAACCGGCGGCATGGTAAGTGAGCGACTCCTCACCGCACAGAGCCACTCGTTCCGCGGGTTGCGGTGTGCGACCCTCGCCCACGACTTCCATGCCCTTGAGCGCGGGAATCTGCTCAATCAGCAAACTCGCGAATTCTCGAAATCGCTTACCAATCCCTGCCGCCGTATAAACAGTGATGAGCAATTCACTCTCGTCCGCATTGCAGAAGAGT
>Ga0364873_10441_pt1 | contig 19982 bp, 15 predicted proteins | sample ExccelAu500001D3_2_FD_206928 | JGI IMG/M metagenome (GOLD analysis project Ga0364873, IMG submission 206928) | Enriched cells from Trout Bog Lake Hypolimnion, Wisconsin, USA - BchlTB.Aug07.5000.01.D3 | ecosystem: Environmental > Aquatic > Freshwater > Lake > Hypolimnion/Profundal zone | place... | reverse complement strand
CTGAAGGTTCCGTCCGGACACGCAAACGGTAACCCAAGACGTACATTCCTCAGGTAGGTGACCATTCCCTTACTGCCATGAACCGAGGCGCCAACCACGATCTCGTCCGGGGCGCCCCGAGGATCGGCACTACGCTCCGGCCGTGCCCACGCCTCAACTCGGCTGCCATCAGGTGAGGTGAAGCTCGTGACAGACTTCGTACCTGTTGAAATGATGTGCGTCTTGGGTAGGTGCGACGCGATCCAAGTCGTGAGCGTTGCCCCGTTTCGGATCCGTTTAAAAGCGATCTTCGCTCGCTCAACTCCAGGGGGATACGCAACCGGAAAAGATATGCTGAATGCTCCCCGCGTATCTCCCAACACGACGTTGAGCGGGATTGGCCGAACTCCGGTGACAATCAACTCCGCTTCAAGTTGGATAGGTAGGTCTTCCCGGTAATCCTGTCCATCGCGTTGGATGTGCTTGCGCTTATCCCATTCCAGTGGCATCCGTCCGAAGAGAACGACCCACTCGCCGGGCCTTTGGTCGGTACCGGTACCGTCGAATGACATGCTGTTTCCCGACTGGTGCGTAATTTGAGAACCGGTACAGGATAAGCTGCCACTGGTCTCGACCTTCACGGATTGTCGGCTCAAAACAAAAAGCGAGGCTAAGGTTATGCAGATCATAATTCGACCAAGTTTTGTCGTTGGCGGCATCGTATCGCTGCTCTGGGTATCGGCCGGGTGTATTGGACCAGCCGGCAGTCAATCGACAGCAGCCAAAAGTCTGTACTTCTCGAATGAAGATGCTCCAAAGCAAACGCCCCGTTCCCCAAACGACGGATGGTCGCAGCTTATCCAATTAGGCAAGGATCTGGTGGAGACAAGAAGAAACGGTGGCTACACTGGGCAGCAGATATCCCAGACCTTAAGCGACGATCCAGAAGCGGCAAAATCCATGCTGAAGACAATGGAGCCCTATGTAAAGCGTGCCCACTTGGCCCTTGAGGCTAAAGTTGCCCCATTTGTCGTCGATGAAGAGCAGGCTGACATGCGTGACAACAAGCGCCCAAACGGTCTCCCTTGGATCGCGATGCTCCTTCGCGCAAACGCCGAAGTAAAGGCTCACTATCACGACCTTGAGGGAGCCAACGAGTCATTCGAAGACCAGATGCGGTTGGGCAATCTGATGGGCCAGAATCCATCCTCGCGTGGCGTGATGTTAGAACGAGCTGTGCGAGGGACGGCTCTAACCGAGCTTGAAAGGATCGCTCCTGCGTACCATAACTCTCCTAAGGCTCGTGCCGAGTTATCAGAGATACTGAGCAGAAAGCGAACTCGCATACCCGTTCTCGACCGTGTTCGAAACGAAGCATTCTTCGCCGTCCAACGCACTCTAGCTCCCGACTCAGGAATCGATGCCGGGCATCAATCTTCGGTGATTGAAGGACAGAAGCAGGCCTTCCGAGAACTCGCGGACATTGCATCCGGCTGCGGCGATGACTTCGCCGAATTTGAGACTCGGCTTAAGAACCTCTCTGCGAAAATTCAGGCCGGGGGGATGCAGCGAAGACCGAACGACATCTACTCTGTCGAGGCATCGAAAGACGGGGAAATCCGAAAATTCATCGGTATTACGTTCCTGTCCGTGAATAACGACAATCTATTCAAAGTCAGCGAGGATCTCGTCTCCATTTGGCTCGCCGCCGAAGCCTATCGAGACTCCCACGGGGCGTTTCCGCCGAGCCCTGAAGCAGGAAACATCCCTGTCCGCCTTGACCCGTTCCTCCACAAGCCGTACGGCTATTCAGCGTCTGGAGCCAAGCTGAAGGTCTGGTGCGACAACCTGTGGGGCAGCCCTGACCGGTCCGTTGGCAGGCCCCCGCCGGAAGCCACAATTGCCGTCGGACCGTAGTAAGTCCCCAACAGCACCTCGGCGGCAACAAAAAAGCCCCCTCGCGGGGGCTACCTAATCCTAAATCTTGGCTGCCGGACAAGGTCTCGAACCTTGAACCTTCTGATCCAGAGTCAGACGCTCTGCCAATTGAGCTATCCGGCAACGAACATAGATTTTACCTTCGAACGCGCGAAGATCGCTGAAGAGATTTTGAAATCCGGTTGATTGGTGTGTTTGGCAACGTTGGGATCTGTCGCCCCTCCGGGGCTGGGGGATGATCGGCAGCATAGCCGGGGGCTCGCTTCGCGGCCCCCGGCTATGCTCTGGTCACCCCTCCGGGGCTGGGAGAGTGATGGGTTGCCGCCGGGGCGGGGGTTATTTTGGTTTGGTTGCGGCTTTGTCGATTTTCGCCCAGGAATCGCGGAGGGTGGCGGTCCGGTTGAAGACCAGCTTCTCCTCGGTTGAGTCTTTGTCGACGCAGAAGTAACCGATACGCTCGAACTGGTATTTCGTGCCGGGTTTGGCGTTGGCGACGCTTGGCTCGATGAAGCACTGGCCAACTTTTAGCGAATCGGGATTCAGATTCTCGAAGTAGGTGTGGCCCTCTTCGACGTCCTCGGGATTTGGCTTGTCGAAGAGATGATCGTAGAGGCGAACTTCGGCAGTGAGGGCGTGAGCGGCCGATACCCAATGCAGCGTTGCCTTGACTTTACGGCCGTCGGGGGCATCGCCGCCTCGGGTTGCGGGGTCGTATGTGCAATGGATCTCGGTGACCTCGCCGTTTTCGTCCTTCACGATGCCGGTGCAGGTGATGAAATAGCCGTATCGCAGTCGAACCTCTCGTCCTACCGTTAGGCGGAAGAACTTGGGTGGCGGCTCTTCACGGAAATCGTCTTGCTCGATGTACAACTCTCGACCAAACGGCACCGAGCGGGTGCCGGCGGTCGCGTCCTCGGGGTTATTGATCGCCTCGACGAACTCTTCCTGGCCTTCCGGATAGTTTGTAATAACGACCTTGATCGGGTTTATCACACCCATCACGCGTAGAGCGTTCTTATTGAGGTCGTCGCGAACACAGTCCTCAAGAGCATGGAACTCGATAACGCTGTCCGCCTTTGTGAGCCCTACGCGAATGCAGAACTCGTGAATCGCTTCTGGGCTGTAGCCACGGCGGCGCATTCCTGCGAGGGTGGGCATTCGCGGATCGTCGTATCCGCTCACATATCCGCCATCGACGAGTTCGATGAACTTGCGCTTACTCATCACCGTGTAGGTGAGCTTCAAGCGAGGGAACTCGATTTGGCGAGGGTGATAGATCCCCAGTTCGTCAAGGAACCAGTCGTAAAGCGGACGATGGATCACATACTCGAGCGAGCACAGGGAGTGGGTGACGCCTTCGATGGAGTCTTCGAGGCCGTGAGCCCAGTCGTAAGAGGGGTAGATACACCATTTGTTGCCCTGTCGATGGTGTTCGGTATGCCGGATTCGATACATGAACGGATCGCGCAGGTTCATGTTCGGCGAAGCCATGTCGATCTTCGCGCGAAGGGTCTTGGCGCCATCCGGAAATTCTCCGGCGCGCATCCGCGCAAATAGGTCGAGATTCTCTTCGACGCTTCGGTTACGGTAGGGGCTCTCGGTGCCAGGGCTGGTCAACGTTCCACGGGTCTGAGCCATCTCTTCCGCCGTGAGGTCGCAAACGAACGCCTTGCCTTTACGAATCAGTTCTTGAGCCCAGACGTACATCTGCTCGAAGTAGTCGGACGCGAAGAACAAGCGGTCGTCCCACTTGGCTCCGATCCAGGCCACATCTTCGATGATGCCGTCGACGAACTCTTGGTCTTCCTTGAGAGGATTCGTGTCGTCGAATCGGAGGTTGAATTGCCCTCCGAAGTCTTGGGCGATGCCGTAATCGATCCAAACTGCCTTGGCGTGACCGATGTGCAGGTAGGCATTTGGCTCCGGCGGGAACCGCGTGTGTACCTTGTTGAACCTGCCTTCTCGCAGGTCTTGCTTGATCGCCTCTCGTATAAAGTCGGTTGAGGGCTCAGGCGTCCCTGCCTCGCGATTGTTTCCTTCTAGCGCGTCGTCTGTAATGCTGATCTACCTCGGCCCCGGTTAGGCTACTGCTAAGAGTATGGCTTACGCGGAGGTTCTGTTTATTGCTTTGATGGGGCAAGGCGGTCCGTGGTTCACCGTCATTTCCCAGAATTTGAACGGGAAAGAGCCCGTTCGAGAATGGCTATTCGGCGGCTTGCATACGGCTCAACGATCGTGGCGTGGCGCTGAAGCAGTTGCTCGCACGTCGACGCTGCGTAACTTAGTTCTCGTTCAGCCCCTTCGACGTCGAGTTCAGACAAGGTTAGCAAGGTGTAGTAGAGGGGAATGCTGCCCCATCGCCCCTTGCCATCGCGCTTTGTGCGCAGGTAATTCATGCCGAGCTCAAGGCGCCGTTTGCAGTCGCCGTATCCACCGACAGCGAGTGCTCGCCAAAGGGCAACTGAACACGGACCGCAGCAGTATCGCCCTTCGTACTCATGCTCGATCGATGCTTTGACGCCGGCACTCATTGCGGTGGCGGGCTCCATGTCCGTGTTGCCTGCCCAGGTCGACAGGACCAAAAACGCGCGATAGGCTTCTTCCCCCAAAACGTGCAGCGTCTGCGCCCCTGGACCGAGTCTCTCGCCCGTGAAAAGGTGTGCCCCTTCGAAGCGGTCCTTTTCGGTCGGCGCGCACATCGAACGGCGATAGCCGTTTGAAGTCGCATGGCGCTCAATCAGCCAAGTCAACACGTTTTGAGCTTCCTTGCGACTCGGAGTATGCCCAAAGAACTGAGCGTCCTCCACGGCAGCAACGGTCTCGGCAAGACTGTTCACGACAAGCAACGAAGACCGTTTCTTCACACCGTCTTAAACTTTAACATTCAAATCGGCGCATCCGCCACCCGATTGGGGTGGCGTTTGTATTCTGTTGTGGAAAACGCAATGATTGGGCCAAAGGGCCAGTTTTCGATGAGAGGAAGAAGTCCGTACGTCAGGTATTAATTGCCTTCTTTGGCAGTTTCTTCGATCTGTATCCTCTTTTCGTCGGCATTCGGTGATTGCATCCCCGGCTTCATTGCGCTCTTGGGTATCTCGACCGTGATCATTTTCCTATCGTGATCGGCAATGGATCCATCGGGCAGTGTGTCGCCCTTTTTGTATGTCGTCTCGTGCTTAACCGCGCCAGGCGGTAGGTTCTTGAGGTCCGGCACTCCCCCTGACATTCCGCCTCGTTTTTGAACTCTTTTGGCGACTTGATCGGGAGAAACATCGAATTCGCTGTGGTGGCATCCACATGCGAGGAGGGCAAGGGCAATCAATGATAGGTTCTTCATGGTTTTGTCGCTAAATGCATGTTGTGGGCTGCGTCGCCCCAGGTCTTGTAGAAATCCATTGCCGCCGAATGACCGTCGAGGAACGTGTAGACGGCGGTGTTGCCGGTGTATCGGATCGGATCGATTTGGGTGGCGACTGAAATCGGGTCGACCTTTCCAGGCAACTGCGACTCGGTGAATGGTTCCGAATCCAAAAACTGCCACCATACGTAGGTGTCGACGGGGCCCTTCGGTGTCGCGGATGCTAGATCGGTCCGGTCTGTTAGGTAAATCGCTTCAGCGGGGCGGGGGATACTCGACATCGGCCAAGCGAAGGCGAGTTGCTCGTTGAACGCGAAGCTTGTGTATCCCTTAACCGGGAGGCGGTCTTCACTGCTGAACCAGACTGCGGAGTTAGGCAAGTACTGATTGAACAATGCGCTGTATCCCGGGCCTGTCTGAAGGAGAATCAACCCATATCCTTGCCAAGTCGGCATGATCGGGAAGCGTGGTGGCAGACGATCGTCGTTGTCGCCTAGGTAGAGGTGGGTCGCTTTGCCAATTTGATTGACGTTCGACAACGCATTCGTTCGCTTTCCGGCTCCTTTTGCCGCCGCAAATACCGGAAAGAGAAGTGCGGCGAGAATCGCGATGATTGCGATAACGACTAGCAACTCAATCAGCGTAAAGGCTCTTGTTCGGCTCATGATCTTTGAACGAGGCATCCAACATCAATCGTTACCGATCTCATTTCCTTCTCATATTTGCGTGTTAACTTAAATAGGAGCCCATGCGTATCCTGCTCGTTGAAGATGATCCCGATATGTCGGCAATGATCCGGCACGGGCTATCTGCGTCCGGATTCGTGGTCGATTGGGCATCGGATGGCAAGACCGGTTTGAATCGGGCGTTGCGTCGCCCCTATAGCCTTGTCGTTCTGGATCTGATGCTCCCGCAGATGAACGGATGGGAAGTGTGCCGTGAGCTTCGAGCTAACAAGTTTCTGACCCCGATTATCATGATCAGTGCTAGGGACCTCGTTTCCGATAGGGTGGTGGGGTTGGAGACGGGCGCCGACGATTACTTGCCAAAACCATTTGACTTCAGCGAGTTTCTGGCGAGGGTTCGTGCCCTGATTCGCCGAGACCGGGTTCTTCGAGCAAGGGATCTTAGCTTTGCCGATGTCACCGTCGATACGGGGCATCGCACCGTTCGACGCGATGGAAAACTCGTTCCACTCACACGGTTGGAGTACGACATTTTTGAGATTCTCGCGACTCAGGTCGGTCGAACGGTAAGTCGAGAGACTTTGCTTGAGCTTGTCTGGCAGGATCGCGATCCTGGGTCAAACAAACTCGAGGTGGCAATCCGATCACTTAGGCGGAAGCTCGATTCGGCAAGCGACTTGAAGTTAATTCGGACGGTATACGGTTTCGGGTATTCCATCCAGCTTGAGGATGAGGCCGTGCTGCCTTGAAGGGGATTCGTGCACGGTTGGTGGTCTGGAATGTTCTGGCGATCGGGATCATTTTGGCTGGAATGGGGCTTGCCCTCCGATTTCAACTCCGCCGCAACTTGCTCGCTCAGATTGATTTGGATCTGAAGCAAGAGTTAAGTCGAGTGACTGCCATCCACCATGAGGGCGATAAGGCAGTCGAGAAGATCATCGACGGACTGCAAGGTCACAAGATGCTGAGCAACGTGATTGAGCAAAGGAAACTCCGACAGTCGAGTGTTCAGTTGGCCGAGATATTCAAGACAAGCACCGATGAGGTGAGCTTACAGAGAGATCCCGAGGCGGCGATGCTGTATCCGGTTAGCCTGTTCGAAAAGCACGACGTTGCTCTCCTGAATCCAATCGATCCGGACGGGTTTAGGGCTTCGACTACCGGTTCGAGGGCACTAAGGACGTTCAAAAAGGATGGACGATGGCTTCGTTCTTTATCCGAACCTGTTAGGGGCGATAACAGAGTCCTAGCCGTCGCCCAAGCGACACGGGAACTTGCCCCTGTCGATAGGCAGATCCATCAACTCGATATTTCGATCGCAACGATGATCCCATTTGTCCTTCTCGTGGCGACAGTCGCGGGAGCGCTTCTCGTTGGAAGCACGATGCGGCCTTTGCGGAGGTTAACGGAATCCGCTCGGCTTCTGGATCCGACTCTGTCCGCGAAACGCCTCCCCGTCGCTGGCAACGACGAATTTGCGGACCTGGCGGAGGCATTCAATGAGGCCCTTGACCGAAATGCAGCCGCATTTGAGGCCCAGTCGCAAGCTCTCAAGCAGTTGGAGCGGTTTACTGGCGATGCTGGGCACGAACTTCGAACTCCGCTTGGCGCGATCAAGGGAAGCGTCACGTTTCTGCTTCATGGGCGGAAGTGGGGCAACGACGCGAGAAAGTCGCTTGAGATCATCGATCGGTCGAGCGATCGAATGACTCGCCTCATCGGGGATTTGCTCTTGCTCGCCAGGCACGACGGCGGGCAGGTCGCGCTCAAAAACGAGCATTTGGCGCTATCTTCACTTGTAAAAGAGGCTGCCGAGTTTGTGGGGCAGCCGCATCACGTTTCGTTGCGTCTCGACGTCGATCCTGAGCTCAAGGTGGTTGGCGATTCTCTTTCCTTGATACGGGTGCTCACGAATCTCATTTCGAATGCATTCACATACGCTCAATCAGAAGTCCTAGTCACGGCAACAGCTTGCGCAGGCGTCGTAAAGGTTACGGTTGAAGATGACGGCGAGGGAATCTCTCCAGAACATCTGCCGCGGTTAGGCGAACGGTTTTTCCGGCCCGAGTCGGCTCGAACGAGAGAGCAGGGCGGCACCGGATTGGGCCTCGCGATCGTCAAGAGCATCCTCGAAACGCAGGGTGGAACCATGAATATCGAGAGCAAGGTCGGAGTTGGCACGAAGGTCCACCTGGAGCTGCGCTATGCGGGAGTCATCGTCAGCCAATAGCCATCGAGCGGTTGATCGACATAGGCCCACTTGATAATGATCGTCTTCCCATCGTACGAGTAGGTTGGCGCCTGGAAAGGCGATAGCGCCGTTCCGTTTGCATAGATCACGGCATGTAGAATGGTGCCGTCGGCTTGGAACGTGCCCGTGAAAGTGTAGACCGAGTCGGAAGTCGACGTCGTTGCACTAAACTCCCCCGTCGGTAGAACCGCCCCGTTGATCGTTCCGATTCCAGTCACGCCGCCATTCCCGAACGATAGTTGTTCTCCACCGAAAAGCCCCTTTGGAGGAATAGACACGCTCGTGCCAAGCGATGGGACTTGGGCCCTTCTCATCGTTCCAGTGGCGATGACCGTCGAATTCTGGATAAAGCTGAATTCGGTGCCGTTTGGAGTGTCCTTCTCTTCGAACGCTCCAAACTCATACATATCGCTAAACGCGATGTATCCTTCTCGGCTCTTGTTCCACCGCGTAATGCTCGCGGCAAAGTTGGTTCCCCAAGTGTAAGCTTTGAACCCGACACCCGGTGTTACGTTCGCGACCATCGTCGCAGAACCTGGTGCGTAATACTTCACCTTCTTCAGCGTGAACGTTCCTCGGTAATACTGCGATGGAGACTGGTACGTCAGCGACGTATTGCCGCCACACCCCACAATCAATCCAGCGCATAGCGTTGCTAATGTGAAATAGCGGCGATTCATTTGGTTTCTGATCGTACTTCGGATTGAAGTGGAATGCCAAGTGAGATCGCGTTATACTCGGCTCGGAATCATTCAATGCAGAATTTCACGCGTCGAACATTGCTAAAAATGGCCGGTGGGGCCACGTTAAGTCTTGGTATGCCACTAAAGGTGCTCGGTGTCCTTGCTGACGGCACGATGGTCGTGCAGGACCATCGAGTCCCTGCGGAAAAGAACCTGTCTACCGATTGGAAGCAGATCCTTGTAACTCGCGGCGAGAAGGAGATTTGGACAGGCGAAGCGCTCGAAGCGATCGGCATGCCGGTCGGTGGGATCGCGACCGGCCAGCTTTACCTGTGCGGGGACGGATCGCTCGGTTGCTGGGAGTTGTTCAACCATCACGAGTATCAGAACCACGGACCTTATAGCTATGCGAAGCGTCCAATTCCGCACATCGTCAAGTTCGGATTCACCGTTTCGGTGGATGGCAAGACGCATCGGTTGAACAAGTCTGGGTTTCGGGATATTTCGTTTAAGGGCGAACACCCGATCGGGACGATTTCCTATCGCGATGCAGATTGTCCTGTTCAAGTCGAGATGGTCGCCTATTCGCCCTTTATCCCCCTTAACGCAAAGGACTCCGGTTTGCCGGCGACGATTTTTGAGTTGACGGTAAAGAACGACAGCGGCAAGACCGTCGATTTGGATTTGGCAGGATTCCTTGAGAACGCATGCGCACGTTCGGCCGAGGGCCATCCAGGAGATCGCAAACGTCATACGCGCGCTCTGAATCTTTCGGGATTTTGTGCGATGACCCATAGCGCCGACTCGACGACCGACGAATTTGGGTCGCCGCGACTAAATCCTCGCGGGGAAGTCCTTATCGCCGATTTCGAGGGGGACAGTTACGGCGACTGGAAGGTCGAAGGGACAGCGTTTGGAACGCACCCCGCACGGGGAACGCTCGACGGTCAGCAGAACGTTACGGGGTTCGTTGGAAAAGGGCTTGTCAACAGCTTCCTTAGCGGCGATGGCAGCACTGGGCGACTCACGTCACCGGAATTCACGATCGAAAGGGACTTTATCAACTTCAAGATCGGCGGCGGAAATCAGCCCGGTCAGGAGTGTATCAACCTGTTGGTCAACGGTAAGGTCGTTCGGTCAGCAACGGGACGCGACGAGGAGCGACTGCTTTGGGATTCATGGCAAGTCAAGGATCTAGCTGGGAAGAAAGCCCAGATCCAAATCGTCGATGAGGCCACCGGAGGCTGGGGGCATGTCAACGTCGACCAGATTTCGCAGTCCGACAAGTTGCCGCCCCGCAACGATTTGAACGCGCGTCATGGCGTGCTCAATCTCGATACAGGATCGCTGACTTTGGCTCTTCTTGCCGATGGATCTGCCGACCAGAGCGAGTCGTACGGCTTCGATGGCGCCTATGTAGGGAACGTTCAGGCGGGGACCGTTCACCTCGACGCCGGAAGAACTCACTCCGTAACATTCGTTCTCGGCTGGAATTTCCCCCACCACCCGAACGGCCACAACTACTCCAATTTCTTCGAGGATTCGACGGCGGTCGCCAAGTACGTTGCGGATAATTACCTGCGCCTGAGTCGCGATACCAAGCTATGGCGCGACACGTTTTACGATTCCACGTTGCCCTACTGGCTTCTCGATCGCCTTCATTCGACGGTTGGGAATCTTTGTACAGGAACGACGGAGTGGTGGAAGTCGGGCAGATTTTGGTCTTGGGAGGGGGTTGTCTGCTGCTCGGGAACCTGTACCCATGTTTGGAACTACGAACACTCGATGGCGCGGCTCTTCCCCGAGCTTGAGCGAAACGTCCGGGATCGCCAGGATTTTGGCGCCGGCTTCGATCCTGCCACAGGCATGGTCGGAATGCGGAGTGACAAGGAGTATGCCGCCGACGGTCAGTGTGGAACGATACTCAAGGCGTATCGCGAACACTTGACGAGTCCCGACGATAAGTTCCTCAAGCGCAACTGGGCGCGGATAAAGATGGCGCTCGAATTCCTGATCCGGCACGACGGAAACGGCGACGGAATTATCGAGGACGCTCAGCCGAATACGTACGATATAGACTTTTTCGGGGCGAACACGTTTGTCGGTTCTCTTTACTTGGCCGCCTTAAGGGCAGGCGAGGAGATGGCAAAAGAAGTCGCCGATAAGGAGTTCGCCGAGAAATGTCGCAACCTGTTCGTGAGTGGCAGCGAATTCACAATGAAGCGGCTCTGGAACGGCGAGTACTTCATCCAGGAGGTCGACGAATCCAAATACAAGGAGTATCAGTACGGCCCAGGATGCCTTGCCGATCAGTTGTTCGGTCAGGGATGGGCACATCAAGTTGGATTGGGCCACATCTACCCTCAGGACAAAGTGGTCAAAGGGCTGCAGTCGATCTGGAAGTACAACTGGGCGCCGGACGTGGCAACTCAGAATAAGCGCTGGCCGCCGCAACGTCCGTTTGCGCTACCCGGCGAGGCCGGCCTATTCACGTGCACCTGGCCGATAGGTGGTCGCGAAAAGGACCCGGTCCTCTATCGCGACGAGATCTGGACTGGAATCGAGTATCAGGTTGCCGGCCACATGATCTGGGAGGGGATGGTCGAGGAAGGGCTTTCGATCTGTCGTGGGGTCCATGAGCGGTACCACCCGACCAAGCGGAATCCGTATAACGAAGTCGAGTGCAGTGACCACTATTCGCGGGCAATGGCCTCGTGGGGCGTGTTTACGGCGCTATCCGGATTCCAATATCACGGCCCCGCCGGTCGGATCGGCTTTGCTCCGCGGACGACGCCCGAAAACTTCCGATCTGCGTTCACAACTGCTAAAGGCTGGGGGACGTTCAGTCAAAAGATCGCCGACGGCAAACAAGTCGCTTCAATTGCCCTGACCTGGGGAAGCCTAAGCCTCAACCAGATCCGCCTGAAGTCCGATGTGACCGGCGATGCGGCAGTTCTCGTGCGAGGGAAGAAAGTCGCCGCGAAGTTCGAGCGAAAGGATGGCGCCCTAATTGCCACCTTCGAGCGCCCGATGGAGTTGCGTGCCGGTCGTTCGTTGGAAGTGCATATCGGATAGCGGTTAGGTCCGCTACAATCGCCTTGTGGTAACCGCTTCTCTTTTACTCTTAATTGCTGTCAATCGAGGAGCGGATGCCGATCTTACGTTCTGCTGTAAACCCGACAACGACCTTTACCGGATGGTTCGCCAAACAGGTAAGCACTGCGTCCGTTTCGATTCGCGCACCGAGGCGTTCGAACGGGCGAAACCCGGGTCGAGCGTTTTGCTGCTTGGGGATCAGGACGCCGAGGGGTACACGGATCCGAAAGCTCCGTCCAAAAACCTGAAAGTCTACGTCGAAGAGCCGATTCATAAGGAGCGGACGAAGGGCGGATTCGTTTTGGACACGTTGTGGCTCAGGGTGATCGTCACATCCGACCAATTCGGTCCCGAACTGGAGCAAGGCAGGATCCTCTCGATCGGAAGTCAAATGATTCCTGCCGTATCGGCGAAGGACCCGTTGCTATCAATAGGACGAGTAGCCGGATTCGACAAGCTTGCCTTCGGCATGCCTTCCACAACGAACGCTTTGCTATGGTCACCCGACAAGAGCACGTTGAAGAGTTGCGCCACGTTAAGTTCGTTTGGCACTTCACGATTTGCGCCTGCCAAGGCGTGGAAGCCAGTGATCCAGACAATCCTGCGATGGTTGGGAGCGCCAGAAACCGCTTCCCTTCTGCAGTGGAACCCGGGAGTTCGTCCCACGTTCAGCGCAAAGGAAGCTCTGCCAGGCGACGTCGAACGCATAGCCCAGCAACGCGCTGCCGCATGGTTCTCTCGATCGAAGCTTCTCGTTGCCGAGAAAAGGGTTTACAACTACAACACCGCCGAGCAATGGCCAGACCGTGTCGGCCCGATGCCAGATATTGCCGGCGACGGAACGTACGGAATGCTCGAAGGTTATTCGTCTGCGATCGATGCGCTCGGAATGCAGCCGGTCAGGTGGTATCGTCGCGCGGACTGCAACGCGGAGTCGGCGATGGCGCTCATTCAAGCGGGGAACAGAGACCAGAGGCAGATCGGCGGGAACATCGCCGATTTCATTGCCGGTCGCAGCACGGTATTGCACGACGACCCTGCGAAACAGTCTTTCGGCCTCGTCGGCTGGAACGACTTGGGTCCCTATCGCGGCACGTTCTACGGAGACGACAACGCTAGGTACATCTTGGGGCTCATCGGCGCCTCGGGAGGTCTCAAGCAGAACCGCTGGGACGACCAGATCTTGAAGTGCATCCTCGCGAACTTCCGCACTTCCGGAGCAAACGGTTTCAGGGGAGATTCGCTCGGAGAAGGAGATATCGAAAGGCAGGGTTGGCGGCATTTTTACGATGCAGCAACCGTCAATATGGCTCCTCACTTCGAAGCGTATCTTTGGGCTTGCTACCTCTGGGCGTATGACAAGACTGGATACAAGCCGCTGTTGGAGAGAACGGAAAAGGCGATCGCGCGAGTGATCGCTTCCGGCGAAGATGCGTGGACCTGGACGAACGGTTCCCAACAGGAACGGGCGAGGATGCTTCTTCCGCTGGCATGGTTGGTTCGAGTTCACGACACTCCAGTTCACCGAACCTGGCTTGCCGACATGGCGAAGAAGGTGATTGGATATCAAGCGGAATGCGGAGCGATCCGAGAGGAATTTGGGGATCTTAGCCACGGAATCGCAGGTCCACCACGCTCGAACGAAGCATTCGGAACTGCAGAAGCGCCCCTAATTCAAGAGAACGGCGATCCATTGGCAGACATGCTGTATACGTCGAACTTCGCGTTCTTGGGCCTTCATGAGGCCGCCGCAGTGACACGGGACGCGAAGCTCGTCCAAGCCGAGAATAAGCTGGCAGAGTTTCTCTGCCGGATACAGATCAAGTCTTCGACCCATCCAGAACTGGACGGGGCGTGGTTCCGAGCCTTTGACTACGGAGACTGGGATTTTTGGGCGAGCAACTCCGATCTCGGTTGGGGCGCTTGGAGCATTGAATCGGGGTGGAGCGTTTCTTGGATTACGACGATCCTCGCACTGAGAACCAAGCACTTGGCGTTCTGGGACGTTCACCCGGGATTCCGAGTGAACCAGGGGTTGGTCAAGATGATGCTGCCCTAGCTAGGGCTTGAGCATAAAGATGTATCTCGGCGTTGCTGCAATTCCGCTCCAACTTGCCGGGTCGAACGTCTTCTCGAATACGCGCTTGAGCGTTGGGTCGTATGGAATCAAGGCGGACCAGAGGGCGCCGGGAGAGTTCTTCCAACGCGCATCGACGGGACCACCGTCGATGCGTTGGAACTTGGCAGTCGAAACTTCGTGGTTCCACATGAAGTCCCGGTTGGTGGCGACGAGTTTATCGATATCGCCTTTTGAGAAGACGAGGCCATGCTCGTATGCCTCCACTATCGCATCGACGTCGATTCCGTAGTAACCGCCGTTGGGGTGGACGCCAACCCAATGCTTCGTTGAACCGTCCGGCTTGTAGTCCCAAGGGCCGGCCGGTTCCCAGTAGTTCCAAACGAAGTACTTACCGCCCTCTCGCGTTTTGATTCTGGACTTCATGGTGCGAAACCACTGTTCGGCTCGGGCTTTGTACACTTCGCGTCCGGTAGCATCGTACATCGCAAGCAGCCACTCGGCGATGGCATTCTCCTTGTTGTCGGGATTGGAAAAACCGGAAGTTAGGCGATTCGAATACCCGGACGTCCATTGCCCTGACTTTTGGTCGATTCCAAAGGCGGGCACCACCCAGACTCCACCTACTCCAAGATCGCGCCAGCATCCTCGGCTCATCCACTTGATGTAAGTCTGTTCCGCCAGCCTCAGATAGCTGTCGGCCTTCGAACCGTACTTCGAACGGAGCGCGGGGTTGCTCTTGATCTCGGCGGAAATCAAAACTACCGGGCGGAACGCCATTGCTTCGCCGAGAAGGCTGTCGGTATAGAGTTCGTCCTCGATCAATCCACCGGTCCCAGATTTTGGCCAGCCGATGAAACCGTCGGGTTCCATGACCCCGCGTTTGATCCACGAGTCGGTCCAGTCGACCAGTCGATCGATCCAAACCTGATCGCGGGTGGCAAGGTAACCGTAGTAGTAGCCGTTTAAATACGGGGAAACCAGCCATCCAAGCTCTTCGCCCATCTCCTTGTCGCAGTAACGCGACTTCGACTCGGCAACGATGCTCTTCTGCCATCGGGCAAGCCAGTCCTTCGATAGACTCGAATCGGCCTGTGTTGCCGCGACCGAGGCAACTGCCACCGAGACCGTTCCCATCAATAAGCTGGAGATCCCAAGTAAGAACCGATTCATGGTCGGGTTTTACCTGTGAGCTCGGATAGAATCTACGGTCATGCACAAAGGCAGGTTGGAGGCATTTAGCGACGCAGTGATCGCCATAATCATGACGATCATGGTGCTTGACCTTCATGCGCCTCATGGAAATAAGGTTTCCGACCTTCAAGCAGTCTTGCCGACTTTGTTGGCCTACCTTCTAAGCTTCGTATTCCTCGGCATCTATTGGAATAACCATCACCATATGCTTCAGGTGGCTAAGCATGTCAGCGGTCCCGTCTTGTGGGCAAACATGCACCTGCTGTTTTGGCTGTCATTGATTCCATTTGCGACCGGCTGGATGGGCGGGCAGTGCACCAGTCAATGGCCGGTTGCCCTATACGGTGCGATCCTGTTGATGTGCGGAGTTGCATACACGATTCTCGCCAAGTGCTTAATCGCTGTCAACGGAAAGGACTCCGCCTTGGCAAAGGCCTTGGGGGCAGACTTCAAGGGGAAGATCTCGGTCGTAATCTATGCGGTCGCAATCGGACTGACGTGGATTAACCCAGCTTTCTCCTGCGCTCTGTTTGTCCTCGTGGCATGTCTCTGGTTCGTGCCGGATCGCCGGATCGAGACGCATATCGAACCTTAACTCGTCGAGGCGAACTCCCCTGGTGTCGAGCCCAATTCACGCTTGAACATCGCGATAAACGCGCTTGAAGAACTGTAGCCAAGCCTGAATGCGACGGATGCGATCGTTTCACCGGTCAGAATCTTCTCCAATCCGTCGAGCAGCTTGCGTCTTCGAATCCATTGACCGAGGCTCATCCCCGTTTCTTGAGTGAAGAGCCTCTCCATAGTCCTACGGCTGGCGCCGCATTCGCGAAGAACCAGGTTTACGTCGATTCTCGATTCAAGTCCGGTTTCGATCGCGTCGGCAAAGCGGCGACCAAGCACCGACCTTGGAAATGGAAGCTGCAGAGGCACTGTGCCGATGGTACGGATCTCGTGGTCAATCAGGCCGGCAAGATGGCAATGATGCGATGCCTTCGACTCGAGCGCCCCGATTTGAATGGTCCGGACGATCAGCTCTCGCAAGAGCGGGGAGACGCTAACGACGGCGCATCGGCTGCGATCGAAGCTCGAATCCTCTCGATCTCTCCGAACCTTCCTTACGTAGATCATCCTGAGCGCGGTCTGTCCCGACATCTCGAGGGTGTAAACGGTCTTTGCCGGCAACCAGACTGCGCGGTGGGGAGGGACGACCCATGCCCCGGCATCGGTCTTTACCGTTAGCACCCCTCTGATCGCGTAGACGAGTTGATCCCACGTTTCAGAAGACGGTGGAGCATGGGAGTTCGCGCTGAAGGTGACTCCGTAGCTGCGCACCAATACACCTTCGTCCAGTTGGCGCAAATTCGACATTAGTTGGCGTTATACCGTTATCGCGTCGCAAGGCCGACATTGGATAATACCGAGCATGGAATTCTTACCACCCCACGGTCAACTTGCCCATTTCTCAATCAACGTCGACGATATGCAGCGATCGCAGGAGTTCTACTCGGGCGTTTTCGGTTGGAAGTTTCAAGCCTATGGACCTCCCGGTTTCTTTATGATCGATACCGTCGCTGCCGAAATTGCCCAGATCCCGATGCGAGCTTCGATGCAGGGGCGTCGCGCCCTGGTGCCTGGAGTGAAAATGAATGGATTTGAGTGCACGATCTCGGTATCCGATCTCGATGCCGCGATCGAGGCGATCGTCAGGCTTGGCGGAAAGATCGTGATGCCCAAATGCACGCTTCCCGCAATCGGCCACCTCACCTTTTTTGAGGACCCGTCAGGGAATTTTGTCGGCGCCATGCAATACGATTCGACGGCGGAGTGACCACTTTTCATCGACAGAAGATACACTGGCCATAGGAAAGGAGGATCATTCTTATGGCCCGACAATGTCCCAACTGCTCGTCAACGATGTCGCCGGAAACGGCTCATGGAGCCCAGATTGACGTGTGCCCAAACTGTGGTGGAATTTGGCTCGACGGGGAAGAACTCCGCGCCATCCTCAGCAGCGACATTCAGACGATCGATGCGATCGAAGCTTCGGTACGACCTGAAATCGGTCAACACCATGCGGGAAGATCGAACCTATTGTGCCCCGAGAACGGCATCGCACTCGACGAGTATCGGTACCTGTACAACTCGCCGATTCCGATTCATGCGTGCCCGGTATGCGGTGGTATGTTCATTCACGCCGAGCAACTGCCCTTGATGCAGCAGTGGTTTGCGCGGACGCAGGAGCCGCCAAGTCACGACGAGGCGCTTCGGATCGCGATGGGGCAGGATATCGCCGAGCACGAGGCGTTTATGCTGCGTCAGCGACACCTGATCGGCATGTTCAACACTTTCAGATCCTATCGTCCCGGTTGGTGGGGATTGCTTTAGCACCGTTTGTGCGCATGCCTACTTAAATCTGAATCAAATCGAGACAATATACGGTTTGTACGCATTTGGCTTGCCTTTGCCACGGCTCATCGTTACACTTGACGAGTAACTCGTTAGAATGCCGTGGACGAACTGACTCAAAACTGCTGGAAATGTGACAGATCGAACCCGCATGTGGCGAAGTTCTGTCAATCGTGCGGTGCGCCCCTAACAATTTCGTGCCCGACCTGCAATTGTGTCAATCCGGCTAGCGCCAAAGTCTGCAGCGAATGCGGAGCGAGTCTGGGAAGCAGACAGTCGCTGGCCGTCAATGAGCCTAGTGCGCCATATTCAGCTGGCGAACGGCGTCAGCTAACGGTCATGTTCTGCGACTTGGTGGGATCGACCGCGATTGCCGAAAGCATGGACGTGGAGGATCTTCGCGAGATCCTCGAAGCGTATCAAGAAGCCAGCATTCAGGCTATCCGACAATACGACGGGAGGGTGGCAAAGCGGTTGGGGGATGGGCTCGTAGTCCTCTTTGGCTATCCTCATGCACACGAAGACGATGCCCAACGGTCTGTTTTCGCCGCGTTAGGCGTTGTGTCAGAGATTGCGCGTCTTTCCCAAAGGTTCGAGGAGGAGCGTGGGGTGAAGATGGCGGTGCGGATCGGAGTGCATACCGGTCTCGTCGTCGCCGGCGAGTCGGGGTTCTCGGATCAGAGGGAGATTGAGATTGTGGGCGAAACACCCACTATCGCTGCCCGCCTTCAGGAGTTAGCCGAACCTGGCACGATTGCGATCAGTGCCGCCACTCACCGGCTCATCAGCGAGGAGTTCGATTTCGTTCCGTTAGGGCCGCAGTCGATCAAGGGGCTAAGGCGACAATTGGACGTGTATCGGGTGCTTAGCCCAAGAGCAAGGGCGAGGACCCTGATCTCACGCCAACTCCTGCCCGAGATTGTCGGCAGAGAACTGGAGTTGCAGGTCCTCCGAACTCGGTGGGGTTTCGCCGAAGCCGGAGAGAGTCAAACGGTGCTGCTCTCCGGCGAGCCGGGAATTGGCAAGAGTCGGCTTCTCGACGCGTTCAAGGGATTCGTCCAGGGGCGCGGAAATGTCACGGTGAAGGAGATCTTGTGCTCTCCGTATCATCAAGGCACGCCCTTCTATGCCGTGGTTGCGCGATTGCAGCATGACTTGGTTGGACTGAGGGTAGACGACGACTCTGACACCGCGTTGGCCAAGCTAAGGCGGTTCGCGGCGGAGTACGGGATCGATTCAGATGAGTCGCTCTCAGTTTTGGCGACCTTGATGTCGATCCCGCTCGGCGAGGACCGACCCCCGATTAGGTTATCTGCCGAAGGTCAGAGGCTCAAGACCTTGGAACTGCTTGCCCGCATCTACGCAGGCGAGCCGTCGGACGGTCCTGTTCTTGTCGTAGTCGAGAACGCGCAGTGGGCGGACCCTTCGACCCTCGAGTTGATCGGCCGGATCATGGATCAGAGCGAAACGAATCGGCTTCTGACGCTTGTAACGCTTAGGCCATCTTTCGAGCATCCATGGGTGGGCAAGGAGCGGCTTTGCCACCTCGAACTCAGCAAGCTTGAAAACCGCGATGTGGAGAAGATCGTGCTTCAGATCACGGCAGGTAGGCGACTCCCCCCAGAGGTCCTGCAGCAAGTTCTTACCAAGACGGATGGTGTCCCTCTTTTCGTGGAGGAACTCACAAAAATGGTGCTCGAATCGGGGCTCCTCGTCGAGAAAGGCAAGAGCTACGAACTCAACGGACCGATTCCGGAGCTGGCAATCCCGACCACCCTTCACGACTCGCTTATGGCACGTCTTGATCGGCTCTCGACCGTCAAAGAGATCGCACAGCTTGCCTCAGTGATCGGACGTGGCTTCAGTTTCCAGCTCTTAAGAGTCGTTTCGGAGATCGACGCGACCATCCTGCGTCGCGAACTGCAGCGGTTGGTCGACGCTGAACTGATCTACGAGTACCAGGACGACAAAGGCGAATTGGCGTTTCGGTTTCGTCATGCATTGATCCAAGACGCTGCCTACGAATCGCTGTTGAAGGGGCGCAAGCAGAAATACCACAGCGCCATCGCCCAAGCGATCGTTTCCCAATTCCCAGAAACGGCCGATACTCAACCCGAAATTCTCGCCGCCCACTATCTTGCCGCCGGTATGACCGAGCCGGCGATGGCGTTTTGGATTCAAGCCGGGCAGCGTGCCCTGGTCCGGTCGGCAAATCATGAGGCGATCTCAAACTTCCAAAAGGCGCTGAGTCTGCTCACCAAGACACCTGAGTCTCCCGAGCGATTGGCGAGAGAACTTACCGTGCAGGCGAGCA
>Ga0364873_10438_pt1 | contig 20026 bp, 22 predicted proteins | sample ExccelAu500001D3_2_FD_206928 | JGI IMG/M metagenome (GOLD analysis project Ga0364873, IMG submission 206928) | Enriched cells from Trout Bog Lake Hypolimnion, Wisconsin, USA - BchlTB.Aug07.5000.01.D3 | ecosystem: Environmental > Aquatic > Freshwater > Lake > Hypolimnion/Profundal zone | place... | reverse complement strand
ACTTCAGTGTTTTCTTGATATTCGATAATTTAAGAAAATGGTTTCTTCCTTCTTCAATTATTTTATTCCAAATAAAAACCTTCGGCAACATAAATTGTCACAGGTAAATTGCCATAGATTATATCGATTTTTGAGGTATTTCCGCTCAGATGGGCAGTCAAATTCAACGAGGTGGCAAATTTGAATATTAAGAAATAACAGCAGGCATAAATCCACCTGCTGTTATTTCTTATAGCTTTGTGCTATTATCCGCCTGTTATTTTGTTGCAGTCTGACTTTTTACAATCTTTTCTGCCTGTAGCCAATAGTCTAAATCACGGCCTTGCTTACATCCGTCCTTCTCCCATAATTCTTTAGCTTTTACTTTAATGCACTCTGTCAAACTTGTATTACTGCATTTCTTAGCCATTGCTTCCTCCTTTCTGTTATATTTGAACGACAATATACCATAGAAAACTTCTCAGTTTTTGCGAATCAAGATATTATACAACGACCTTTGGGTACATATATGCACTCAGAAACGATATGGCAAATGTAACAATAACAAGAATTACGATATCAAAAGGAAGCCGCGATACGTTTCCGGTAACCAAGAGGGCGCGAAGACCATCAACCATATAACTGAGAGGATTCATGTTGGCAACCACTTGAAGCCATGAAGGCATAATTGAAATCGGGTAGATAGCATTAGAGGCGAAAAATAGCGGCAGGGTAATAATTTGCCCTATCCCCATGAACCGTTCGCGAGTTTTCACAATTGAGGCGATAATCATTGACAACCCGGTAAAGAAGCTGGCGCCAAGCATCGTTATGATCACTACTCCAAGAATCGAGGATGGTGTAATTCGGAGATGGATTTGTAAGATAAGGGTAAAAAAGAAGATGACAATCGCCTGGCTTAATCCGCGTATACCAGCCGAAATCATTTTCCCCCACACAAGCGCCAAACGGGGCGTCGGAGTAACTAAAATCTTTTGAAGCAATCCCATATCGCGTTCCCATATAATTGCCAAACCATAGAATATCGAAACAAACGTTATCGATTGGGTAAGGATGCCGGGTGTAATAAATTGTAAGTAAGTAAATCCTTGAGTCGGTATCGCCCGGATTTTGCTCATTGCTTCTCCAAAAATACCCAGCCATAAGATAGGCTGTATGGCTCGGGTGATAAGTTCCGTTGGGTCATGGAGAAGTTTTCTTATCTCCATTTCAGCCATCACCCATGTTTTAATGGTAAGTTGTAAGAGATAATTCAACATGTTTTACCCCAATCTATGGTGTATTTGCCTTGTCCTTTTTATCTCGCGGAAGTTGCCGTTAGCCTGGAGTTCATTGCCGGTAAAGAAAATAAAGGCGTCTTCAAGCGTAATATTTTTCTTGTTGGTTTTTTCTTTTAGTTCTGCAACAGAACCGATGACGGCAATTTCCCCAGTGTCCATAATCGCAACCTTATCGCAGATTCCCTCTGCTTCTTCCATGTTGTGCGTGGAAAAGAAGATCGTTGTGCCAAAGGTATCACGGAGATCAGCGAGATGTTCCCAAATATTACGTTTTGCTATAGGATCAAGGCCCGTGGTTGGTTCATCGAGAAAAAGTATGTGGGGATGATGCAGCATGGCCTGTCCAACCTCCAGTTTACGAATCATACCTCCGGAAAGTGTTCGCACAAGCGATCGGGCGTACTTATCCAACTTAAGAAATGCGAGTATCTGTTGAATTCGCTCATTGCATTCATGGTAGGGGACATCATAAAGACGAGCCATAAGCATCAGGTTTTCTTGTACTGTAAGCGCCCCGTCAACGGAAATCATCTGAGGCACGTAGCCGATGACTTTCCGCACTTCGGCTGGATGATGGATCACGCTATGGCCGTTAATGGTTGCATCGCCGCTTGTGGGCGCAAGCAGAGTAATGAGCATCCTTATTGTTGTGGTTTTACCTGCACCGTTCGGCCCCAAAAAAGCGAAGATTTCGGATTGCTTAACTTCAAATGAGATATTTTTAACTGCCTGCACTGATCCGAAATTTTTTGATAAATTATTAACCTTAATTACCATCTTATCCATCTCTTACCGGCTTCCTTCTCTTAATTTATGTTTTTTAAAATATCCGCTGATTTTTCCACAATAACAACTTTAACCATATTCTTTAAAGAACGTTCATGGGCTTCCTTATCCCTAGAAGAAACGCAATCCGATACTACTACCGGATAAAATCCTCTGTTGGAAGCATCACGCGCCGAAGATTCGATACCAAACTCGGTAGCTATACCTGTAAATATCAAAGTAGTTATACCGCGGTTACGCATTAGATATTCGAAATTCGTCCCGATAAAGATACTTGCCGTAGATTTTTCAAGAACTATATCGCTATCCATGGGTTTGATTATTTCGGGCACTTCCCGTTCTTTTGATCCGACGGCCATAAAGGAAGGCAGCTTATCTATATCGGATACGTTATAACGCCTCATCATCGAATAAGCGCTCCATGAGGAGATAAAACCCCTTGGCGGAGGGGTAATCAAGGTATAGACAATTGTTATCTTGTTTCTTAATCTTTCAATAAAATTTCTTAGCTTGATAATAAATTCTTCTTTATTGAATATTTTATCGACCAAACCGTTCTGTACATCCCAGACAACAAGGCAGGAATGATTCGGCTCAACTATTTCCTTAAGGTTTTTATAGACTCTTATTTCATTTATTTTCGCCATCTTGCACCTCCCTGGTAAAATACCGTTAATGAGATCAATCTATGAGGGCTACTTCCTCGGTGCTCTTGACAGTTTTGCTATGCGGCAAGAATAAAATAAAAATTGTAATAAACAGGAACATTAACATAAAAATCCACGATAAATCATTATAAGAAAGCATTGTCGCCTGTTGATTAACCAGGCGGTCAAAGAATGAAAAAGCTCCAAGCCGGTCATGGACGGGGCCATAGCCGTTCTTATGAAGATATTCCAGAAACATATGGTACGTACTCAAGAAACGTCCCCGCGTGGCAGAAATATTTTCAACCAGATTGTAACGGTGAAATTGAATTCTGCGTTCCAGTATGGTAACTGTCGCTGCATAGCCGATATTTCCGCCTATGCGCTGCATGAGGGTATACATACTTGTCGCATTTGTCATATCCTTATTTGCTATGGTAATTAAAGACACTGTCGAAAGAGGAACAAATATGAAAGCCATCCCTCCTCCCATCAAAAGTAATATCGGTACCAGGTTTGAAAATGCAACCTCAAGCGAAATATGGGAAAGTAACGCGTAAGACCAGCAGGTAACGCCTATTCCTGTAATAATCAAAATTCTGGCGTCGATACGGTTATAAAGCCGCCCCGCGATCGGCATAAAAATAAATATGGCTAACGCCCTTGGTAAAAGTGTTAATCCTGACTGATAAGCCGAATATCCCAGCAAAGTCTGGGTAAACTGCGGCAGAATAAAAGTCGTCCCGAAAAGGGCTATGCCATATAGCAACACTACCGTAGATCCGATCGCTAACGGCGTATTGCGTAATATACGCAAATTAATGATAGGCTCTTTGGTGTGCAATTCCCAAAAAACGAGAGTAAGTAATGCGATTGCAGACAATATTGACCAACCTATGATAAACGAAGAATCAAACCAGTTCTTTTCCTGTCCCCGCTCCAGCACTATCTGTAAACCGGTAAGGCCTATCGTAAGAAACGATATCCCAAACCAATCGACTTTCTTTACGCCTCGTTTCAGGTAATCGGGATCGTGAACATAATGATGGACCATCCATATTCCAGCTATGCTGAAAGGGATATTTATGTAAAAAATCCACGGCCACCCGTAGTTATCAATCAAAAATCCTCCTACGATTGGCCCCATGGCTGGAGCCAGAACAATTCCCATTCCGAAAATAGCCATAGCCATTCCGTGCTGCTTCCTGGGAAACGTCTCACGTAAGATTGCTTGAGAAATAGGTATCAGGGCTCCGCCCCCTATTCCTTGAATTACCCGGTAGATGATCATTTGAGGAAACGTCTTGGCAGTCCCGCAAAGAATAGAAGCTATCGTAAACAAAACAAAAGAAGACAAATAAAGTGTTTTCCTGCCTATAAGCGTGCTTAACCAGCCGGTCATAGTTATAACTATAATAGCGGCAATACTATAACTGGTAGCAACCCAGGTGATGGCGGATAAAGTCTGGGCAAAGTTTCCCATCATATGGGGAAGAGCGACATTGACTATACTGGTATCCATGACGGATAAAAATGCGCCCAACATCACTGCGGCCGTAGTCATCCATTTATGTTTCACATGACTGCCTTTATCCAAACTCACTGTTTCTCCATATCGTTTAACCATAAAATTTATCTTGTTTTAATAGTAGGTATTACGGACATCCCCAATGCAAGAGGATGCCCTGGGTCTGGCTTTTCATCAAATACGATTTTAACCGGTACTCTTTGCACCACCTTGACATAATTGCCCGTCGCATTTTCCGGAGGAAGAAGGCTGAACCTTGCGCCGGTGCCTCTCTGGATACTATCTACATGTCCTTTAAATATTTTTCCCGGATACGTATCTATTCTGATATCTACGGGCTGACCCGGCCGCACATTGGCAAGATCCGTCTCTTTAAGGTTCACTATGATCCATCTTTCGGGGGAGACTATCTCCATAAGCGTTTGCCCGACCTGTAAAAACGCGCCTTCTTCCACCGATTTTTGGGTAACTCTGCCATCGCATGGGGAATTGATCTTCGTGTATGAAAGATTCAGCCTTGCCTGTTCCAGGGCAGCCTTCGCTTGATCCTGTTCGGCCTGCGCTACCTGCGAACGAAGAATGACATGGTCAAGTTCCTGTTTCGAAATTTCATCATTCAGGATAAGCTTTTTATATCTCGCCACATCCTCAAGGGCCTGTGCCGCCTTCGCTTGGCATTCTTCGAGATTTGCCTTTGCCATTGCGTAATGTGCCTCGTAATCCCGCTCGTCTATTTCTACCAAAGGATCGTTTTCTCTTACCTCCTGGTTATCATCGATATATACTTTCAAGACGTGGCCGGAAACTTTGGGACTGATCGGGATGGCGTGCCCTTCTATAAAAGCATCATCGCTTGTAACATGAGTCGATGCATAAAAATAATAAAACAAGCCGACAATACCACACATAAACAACAAGATTACCATTATAAGGACTACTTTTTTGTTTTTGAATAAAGCTGCCATCTCTATATTCCTTTCTCTCGCGCAAGGGTAAAGGCTTCTATATTTCCCATGGCGGAATAAAGATTTACCCTGGCCTCGTTATATTGCGATAAAACAAAAATATATTCTTGCCGTGCCCTAGCAAGTGTTGCCTGGGCATCTACTACTTCCAGATTATTACTTAGACCAGCGGAAAACCGGTCCTTGCTCAATTCCAATTCCTTTGTGGCAAGCGAAAGGGTTTTCTTGGCCGAAGACACCCGGTCGACATCAATAGCAACTGACATTACAGACAGGCGAACATCCTCCTGCACTTGTTTTATCAAGTCATTAAAAAAAAGTTGCGCCTGATGCTTAAAGCTATTTGCTTCTGAAATCTCGCCTTCTATCATACCGCCTTCAAAAATCGGCATATTCAAGGAAACACCGGCTTCGGTTACGGTACGCGCTGTATTGTTCGGATTTTCACCGCTTAAACCGCCGTCCGCAGTCGCCTCAATCTTAGGGAGCCTTTCGGCTTGAGCTTCGCGTAATTTAAAATCGCTGCGATGGATGCGCTCCTGGGCAATCTTCAGTTCTGTCCTTTCGTTATTCGCTATGGCCGTCGCTTTTTCAGCGGAAGTAAAATGTTCCGGTCTAAAATGAAGGGTATCGGTCAACTTAAGACGCGTAGTTAGCGGTAGTCCCACAACACGGTTAAGCTCTATATAAGACCTGTGGAGATCCGTCTTCGTTTGTAGATACTGTGTTTCTTCTTCGGCGACACGCGTCTCGAAACGCGCCACGTCAAGGCTTGTGGCAAGGCCGACCAAGTTCTGATGACGGCTTAATTTCAGGAGCTGCCGCGCCAGATTAAGATCGGCTAGGGCTGCTTCAGTTTGACTTTCGGCGCGTAAAGCCGCTAGATATGTCAGACAAACCGCGACCGTCACTTGTTTCGTAGCAAGCTCTACATCTAGATGTGCTATCTTACTATTTACTTTTTCAGCTTGATATCCCTCGATTGCGCTTAAGTCAAATATTTTCTGAACCAGTTTTATCCTTCCATCAAAAGAGCTATAAGGGCCGATAAGGCCGAATTCAGGAAAGCCCATGGCTGAAAGGTTTTCCCGACCGACCCACATTTGACTGACATCTATCAGGACATGCGGCAATAGTTGCGAGGCCGATTGCAGGACGCGGCCTTTTGCCTCTTCGGTCCTAGCCTCTGCCAAAAGAGTCGTGAGATTGTTTTTTAATCCCATACTTATGGCGTCTTCAAGGCTTAAATTTATACTCTGTGGGCTAACCGCCGATACGCCACGGACTTCATTGACAGTTTCGTCTGAGGCCCATGCCATCGAACACAATAAAACCGCAAGTACCAAATTAATTATTATTCTAATTTTTTTGCAGATTGAAAACATTTGACCTTATCTTATTTAATAGCCGATCCAATTCCGTCATCTCGCCGGGTGTTAGAACCGACACAAGCGTTCTTATCTCTTTGTAATATAAAGGCAAAACCGATTTGATCAATTTTTCTCCTTCGCTGGTGAGCACTACGATACTCAAGCGCCGGTCTTTTTTGGAATATTCGCGCCTTACAAGATTTCGGCGTACAAGATTATCGATTAAACCAGTGACATTCGCCCGGCTTACAAGCAATAAGTCGCTTAAATCCTTATGGGTACAACCCTTCTTCTCGCTGCGACATATAATATTTAAGACATTGAATGTCGAACGCGAAAGGCCTGTTGGTAAAAGTATTTTCGAAAGGCGGTTAGACAATACATCGTAGGTATAAATTAAATTAAGAACCAATTCGATGGAATCCCAGTGAAACCACTTGAATTGTTTGCCATAATTCCGCAGGCGTTTCAAATAATAAACTTCGCGCTTGTCCTCGTTTTTATTCATATCGTACCTCCCACACTTGATTATATATCGAAACTGTTATTTTTGTCAATGTCTTTAATGTTAATATGTTAACTAATTATATAAAAAAATAGGGGTGGCGCAAAAATTATATCCCGCCTAATTTTTCAATATCACGAGTTCCTGTGGCTTTATATACGCTGCCGGCACACAAAAATAACAACCACGCCCTAGGGACACCGAGAGATAAAAAAGCCCTGATTACATCACGTAATCAGGGCTAACGGACTATCTCATCTGTGTATGAGATAGTAATTACTGGGGTCCCTCTCGTATGAGCCGAGGGGAAACCTCTCTCAATTTTACACAGGTCAATTATACCGCATTACCTATATTATCCAGCATATTCTGGACTTCCGAGATACTATTCCTCGGCGCATTTCCGACGGGTGAGCGGACATAAATGGCCGAAATCGTGTCCGTTTTGTCCGGTCATTTTTGGCTCTAAATTACGTAACTCTTTGAGAGGTTTAGAGATATCGTTGTCCACCCGAATTTGTCCGGACATGGCTTATTATAGCCACTATCAAAAGTAGCTGGGTTTCGGTACCTTAACCAGCATACCAAACCATGAGGCAAAACCACCCAAAACCAGTCTTAAAAAAGTGAGAATTTTTAAGTGGAATTTGGAGTTTTTTGCTCCCAGTGGGGTACGGTAATTATGAGACCTGTCAAATAACGGGTTGGCCTATATCCTAAGTAGCGGTAAAATATAGGCTTAACTGGCATAACTACCAGTTAACTTTTCAAAGGAGAAAACCAATGGACTACACTAAATCTTATACCATAAACGGCACCCTTTTCCAAGAGTTTTTGGGGCTCTTGGGAAGGATGACGCATTCTAACCTCTTACGCCAGATTGAATACATGAAAGTTGAAAACGAAATCCTGCGCTCTAAGCTGCCTAAGAGAATCACTACCACTCCTAGCCAGAAGCGCAGGCTGATCAAATACGGCCTGCCTTTGCGTGGACAGATAAAACATGTCATAACCATTGTAGGATATTCGACCTTTAGAAGATGGGTAGCAGAAGGAGTAACTAATAAACCGCCCGCGCGCGGCAGGCCCAGGAGAACCGCACAGGAAATTGTTGATCTAATTGTGCGCATGGCCAGAGAGAATAAACTATGGGGTTATGGCAGAATCAAAGCTGAGCTAAAGAAACTCAATGTCTCAAGGATATCTCTAAGTGCCATAAGTGCGATCTTGGCTAGAAACGGCATTGAACCGGTTCCTAAGCGCAAGGAAGATTCCTGGGATAGCTTCATAAAAAGGCACTTTGAAACCCTCTGGGCGTGTGACTTCTTCACCAAGACAGTCTGGACGGCCTTAGGACCGAAAATGTTTCATGTTCTATTCTTCATCAATATAAGAACTCGAAAGGTCCATATAGCTGGGATTACCGCAAAGCCGGATAGAGAATGGGTAATCAATGCCACAAAGAGCGTTTCTTTCCTCTTTCATGATAAGACTAAGAAACTCCTCATCCGGGACGGCGATCTCAAGTTCCCGAAAGAGTTTGAAGAGTTATTCAAGCCCCACAATACCGAAGTCAGAAGGATTCCTTACCGCTCCCCTAATCTGAATCCTTATGCTGAATGCTTTGTCGGGACTATAAAACGAGAGTGCTTGAATCATTTTTTCGTGTTCGGAGAGGAACACTTAAAATATCTGATTCGGGAATATGTGAACCATTACGATACCAAGAGACCGCATTCAGGAGTAAATAACGATCCTCTTGGATATAGGCCGCGAAAGGCTGAGGGTAAGATCAAGTGCCAGTCTCGGCTGGGTGGGATGATAAAGCATTATTATTGGGGGTAATTTTCGATAGACAGATCACAACCAATGAAAATTATTGTTTAATATAAGCCACGAATCGTCTGGTTTATGACCAGCATCAACAGCCATTTTATAAAATCTTCTATAGCCGTCCAATGCTGAATTAAGAGCTTCTTGCTCATCATGACCCCAGGAATGATCTGTCATATAGGGCCCTATCTGTTCTGGTGTATGAATAAAGTAACTTTGTTCAAAAGCTACTTTTCCAGTTTTTTTTATTTTATTAAGTCTTATATCAATTTTCGTAGAAATCCCATGTAGATTAAATTCATACCCTTTCATTGTTCTATGTAAGTTCTCAATTATATCGTCTTTTTTTATGCCGCCATTAGATTCCATAATCTCTTCTCCTTTTTTTGTTGCAACAAGCATCCTAAAATTAGTGAGGTGTGTGCGTAACTTATTCTATTTATTGTACCACTAGAATTTATAGCATCCAATTTATTCTATCGCAAAGCTTACGTTTACCACTGCCATAACCTTTTTATCAAGGGAAGTGGTATCATTCACGCCATAATCCGAGACATCGGTAGACGTAGTTGGTGTAATCTGGAAAACACCCATCTTTGCTGAGCGCATAAATCCAATCTTATTACCCGTTGCTTTGACCATGTTCTCGGCTCTTTCTTTGGCGTTCTGCGTGGCCTTACCAAGCATCTCCAGCTTAAGCTCATCCAATTTTATATAGAAATACTCCGGGGCCTTTGACTCAAGCTGTATGCCTTGGTCTATTAAATCCGTAAATTCCCTTGAGATCTGCGTTATTTTGTCAACATCGTTAGACCTTATTTCTACATCTTGGCTTAAGCGATAACCTTGTATGTCATTAGTATCGTTTCCCTTTTCATTCTTCTTATAAACTGTCTCGGTCGTAACTGATGAAATGATAAGCTCTTTTTCGTTAACGCCTTTTGAGAGAAGGTGTTGTTTTGTCTTCTCAAGATCATCTTTTAAACTCTTGTACGCTGTTTTAAGATCTACTTCGCGCCTCGTAATAGTTCCCTTCCAAACAATGTAATCGCTCTTTATTTCTTTTGTTGCTGAGCCGGTAACTGTGATTTGCTCTCTTGTGAATTTCATTACTTTCAAAAATCCTTGAGATAAAATGACACTAGATGCTATTGTTGCTACTGCAATACAAATACCTAAAATAATAATCTGCGAATTCCTTAAAATCCTTCCACCCTCCATACTTACCTCCTTAGTTTTCTTGTTCGGGTCAATTTCCTTATCCTTCGATTATAAAAATCTATCTTTAAGACGCTACCCTTAACAAATCCTGCGCTATGATCTGTTCGGCGGCACTGCTAGTTTTAACCCCCTTCGCTTGAACACAAGTATCCAGCTTAATACATTTCTGGAATTTCTTAAAATTCTTCGGCAGTATCAGCGCTTTGTACGCCCCTGTTATGGGCAATCCGTCTGGATGCTCCAAATATATTATCGCCATTTTTTCTTTTTTCTGCCTTGTAAGGGTGTAATATATCCCGTAAATCCTTCCTGAAATCTTTATTTTCTTTTCCTTATTTTGCATTTTTAACCTCCATATTTTTTCTACTATGACCCTTTAATAATTTGTTCTGCCTGGCGTATCAAAACGACTTTGTCAAATTCCTCATCTAGCATCTGACGATACCACTTGCGATCATGGAGTCTCTCGCAATACCAGATCTCAGCCATTCTACCCGCGAAATACCCGGCCAGAACTAGCGTAGATACGCCAATTGTAGGGTGTTGCGGGGCATAGGCTAGGGCGACACAAGACATGAGGCCAAATAAACAGGATAAAAACAGGTTTGACATAGTCTTTGGGTATTTTTTATAGAGTTGTTTAAAATGAGTACGTTTGCATTTCAATTTAACCTCCTTATTTTTAATTCAAAAAATATAGGCGCCTCCGAGTATCATATATATCACTCGGAAGCGCCTATATAGCAAGTAGAATCTTCGACTATTTTAATCTCAATATACCAAACGGATTGAATATCGCTTTACCATTTGTTATAACTCTTTGGGATATTTCCTTGCATGAGAAGACAATATCTTCTTTTATATTATCCAAGTGACCATCTCACACCTAACCGTATAAGGTAGCCAGAGAGCCACAAACATAGCCAAAGAATCACTCCAAATATAGCAGCATATAAACACATTAATCCTTGGTACTTTTTTATTTTATTAAAAAACAATCTAGTTATTATAAATATAATAACGCCAACTATAGGCAAAAGCATACTCATTATGACTAAAATCCAGGTCGTAACTGGAGCAAAACCACCATATCTTTCGTGAACGATTCTTAAACCACTAGAGATCTCCCCGAATGATAGTTTCTTCTTTCCCTCTAAATGTAATTCATTTTTTATTATTTGGCCAATTTCTTTAACTGACAAATCTTCTCTTACCTTACACCTCGCTTCTTTTGGCGGAGCTAATAAGATAGATCCGCAATGCTTACATTTAATAGCTTCATCCTGTATTTCTTCAGCACAATAAGGACATTTTTTCATACATAAACCTCAACTTCCATAAACACGCCACAGCTCTTATGGCGTTATTTTCCTATTGACTCGTTAATAATACTTGCTCAACAGAAATTTTTACCAGAAAGAACCCTTACCAGCCCAGATAAGTCCAATAATGAGGCCAATGAGTCCAATAATAACAAAGATAACCGCTAGAACCTTAGATTTACCCGGAAGGATATCCTTTTCACTTGAAGAAGTCTTCGAGGTATCAAAACTTCTTCCGCTACTTAATGATTCGCCGCAATGTTTACACTTAATCGCTTCATCCTGTATTTCTTCGGCACAATATGGACACTTTTTCATCATACTCTCCCATTCATTTTGTAGATTACTCTTACCGTTCACCCTGAAACCACTCACCGGCTTTTGACTGTCCTTTGAAGGCGTCCCAAAGACCCATGCCAATTCCGATTATGCCAGCCATAATTATCAGAACTTTTATCCATGTCGGATATTTGCTCCAATACCACTTCGACTGCTTTGAATTTATACCTTTATTAATGCTCTGCGATTCCATGCTTTGAGAAAATCCTGTGTTTTTATTCAGCGTCTCCCCACAGTACCTGCATTTAATTGCCTCATCTTGTATTTCTTCAGCACAATAAGGACATTTTTTCATACATAGCCCTCCTATGGCAATATTAGACTACCTTCTGAATGAGCTGAAAATTAGCGCAGCCCAAATAGAGCCCCATAATATAGCAACTAATATAGAGCCAATAATTACAAACCAACCCAACAACATTCCCCAGCCTGCTAATGCGCTATATTTTGAATCTCGGCCCCCAGGACCTAAAGATACGGCTATTATTGCCAATAAAAACCCTATTCCAAGCGCACTAGTAATAACTGCTAAGATCCCCAATACGAATGAAGTAATAGCAAGCCCATTATTTCCGCCTTGTGGCGGTCTGTATGAGTCTGCATGGCTTGGATTAGATCGAACATTAGAAATATAGGTGGGTTCGCTTCTTTTTAATAGATCCGATCCGCAATGTCTGCATTTAATGGCTTCGGGCTGTATCTCTTCAGCACAATAAGGACACTTTTTTAGCATTGTATATTTTGGAGCGGCTTTTTCCTGTACTTCTAATATCTCAATTAACTGGCCTCCGTTTGCTTCCACATGACGCCTCAAAGAAGCTTCGTCGTCGCAATCACGGCTTCCAATAATTTCATTATCGTGCATCTTCCATTTATATTTGAATGTTTTCATAGAGACTGTTAACCCTAATATACTAGTCTTGAAATCTTTGCTGTCCGTCTTGAAACCATTCAGGGGCTTTTTGACATATTCTTAATAAGTTTAACTCAATATTCATATCTATTCGTAGATATATTTTAACACTGCTGTCCTTCTGAGAATCCACGTATACTTATCAAACTTTGCCTCCGCCATATATATATCTATCTTCGCTGTGTTCCCTCTATCATCATACGTATACTTAACAAGAACCGAGGAACCATTTTTACCAGTCTCGATTCTTTCTACTGGGTAATTTTTTTCATTATATTTATAGCTTGTTTCTTGGAATATCGGATTACCATTGTTAAGCTCATCGAACCTTATTTTAGTAATATTCCCTGAGGAATCATATTCATAAACTTTCTGCGTAGTGTATGTACCAGGACTAAGTGTTGAAAAAATCTTGGTGCTGACCTCTTTAACTACCTTATTCTTATTATTATACCTAAAATTAATGCTTTCGATTGCATTGCCTTCAATTGTGGGGTTAGAATGATACTTTGTTTCTTTGAATGCAATCACATTGCCTTTATTATCGAATTTACGCTCGTATAAATCCTTTTCTAACACTTGTCCAGAGACATCAAATACTGTCATTTTGGATCGGTTACCTTTATCATCATATTCGAATCGAACAATTTCTCCTTCATTAAATTCGTTAAGAAACCCTTGGTCGTTATATTTATAGAATCCGCCATTTATATAGCCCGATTTTTCAAAAAGGCCTTGATTTTCAATCATTTTGCCATTTTTATCAAAAATAATATATGCACCTTTCTTGTTAGCTGTTTTGTACTGTTCAAATTCTTGAATAACATCATAGGTAGTTATGTCAATTTGCTTTAATCCTTTATTAATGAAGTTAATGCCAACCCATTCAAACGGTAAATAATTACCTGACAATGGAATAAATATATTTGCACTATCCTTAATTAGGCCTTGTTTCTGAAATATTAAGGCTTCATAACCCATATTAGCACAAGCAGTATATATCGGAGTAAAAGGAAATTGCCGCCGCGATTGAGATTCTATCAATGACAACATAACGCCATATGCTATTTGCCACGAGTTTACATTTCCATTCTCATCCTTACACCCTTTTATTATACATGTGTTACTATGTAAAGGATCCGTGCCAAAAATAAACTCTATAATCCTACCCTTACCTAAATCTACTCTAGTGGTTATATCCCATTTATTTTTAATAACTTCAACTTTTATATTTTCGCCGTCTGCTGTCTTTTTTTGCTGCACTTTCTCAATAAAATCACCTAACGTGATTCCCATATCAGCAGGTCCGACATCACTCATATATCCAACTTCGTACTGTTTTAATTCATCTATTAATTCTTGCGGCAGGCCACTTCCCTTGGATTCGAATATCTTTTGTGATATGGACCCACTACCTTGCTTTGTTTCTTGATTGATAGAATCTTTATTTTCGCTGAGATATTTTCTTCTTTCTTCTTTTCTCTTTTCTCTTTCTTCTTTTCGTTTCTCCCGCTCCTCCTTCTTTATTTTGTTAGTTACATCACGCCCTACCTTATCAGCTAATGTATATGTCTTAATTACCGCCTCTTTCTTTCTATCCTCGTCGTACTTATAAAGAACTGCGACTACGCCAGTTTTGTCTTCTTTTAACTCATCATTCGCTCCATAACAACTTTTTTCTACCGTACCATCTTTATCATTGTACTTAAAACGGCGTGTGGCAATTCCATCGCTACCCTCCGCCAATTCTTCTTTTGAATCATAATGACTGATTTTCAGAGGCTTACCTTTTTGATCATAGCTATATCTGTTAATAGATATCAATTCCTTATTAATGCCGTAATAATCACATTCTATTATATTACCTTTGTCATCATACTTTGTGCGATATACCGCACAACCAAATAGTTTGCGTTCTTGAGTAGGATTACCGTCTGAACCGTAGAAGCTTCTTTCTATTAAATTGCCTTTGTTGTCATATATGTACTTATAGATAGCCACGCCATTTGTGTCTTCTTTTAATTTTTCGTCTTGCCCATAGAAACTATTTTCTAGTATTTTACCTTCGCCGGCGTATTTAAATTTATAAATTGCAAAGCCATCCTTATTTTCCACTAGCTGGTTATTGGGGCCGTAAAAACTTGCCTCAATAACTTTACTTTTAGAATCGTATTTATTACGCTGTATTGCTATTCCATCCATATTACCTTTTAGTTCGTTGCTAGCTCCGTAACCGCTATTTTCTACTAAATTCCCTTTTGCATCATAGCTAAAACGAGTTACCGCTGTGCCAGTTTTTGAATCCTCAGTTATTTTGTTGTCTTTATCATAGTTGACAGCCTCAATTAGGTTACCTTCTTTATCATAACTATAACGGATTATTGCTACACCTTCCTTGCCGTTCTTTGGTTGATCATATGCACCATAAACACTAGTTTCTATTAAATTACCTTTATCGTCATACTTATAACGAACTATTGCCGCTCCATATTCATTGCTTTCGGTTAAATCATTGTTTTGTCCATAGCAACTGCCCTGAATAGTCTTACCATATTGATCAAATTGAATCCTTCGTATTGCAATACCTTGCTTGTCCTTAACTAATTCGCCGCTTTCCTTATGCGCCGATATTTCTGATACATTGCCTTGTTTGTCATATGTAAATCTAAACTCGTAAGGCACGCCATCTCTATTTATTACTCTGGAGTGATTTTTATCAAACAATTGAATTATTTTGCTTATCCTTCCTTTGTTGTCCAAAACACTTAAGCTTTCAGCTATACCAGTGATAATAGTATCCATAAGCTGCCCTGTTTGGTCATAAGCAAATGTTTGTGCTTGATTACTATTGCGATCGATTTTTATTCGCCAACTATATATACCTTTTTCGTCAGGAACAGGATTGTCATTTGCATCTTGGAAAGATACTCCTTGAACGTAACCAGTATAGTTTATGATTATTTTTGCTACAGACGATAACGGAAGTTGATTTTTTATCTTCCCATCCTTGAGATATTCAATGACAACAGGCCTATTGTTTTTATCATAAACAAAGTAGTAACAGTTAACCTTCTTTGCCAGCTCTGCAGTAAGTGGATATTTGCCTTTAAATAGATGTCCTGAGAAATCTATTTGCCTATAATAATTCGCTCGCCTTTCAGCGCATCCATTTAAAATTGTTAACAACAAAGCTCCGGCCAAGAAATACTTCGGTAATTTATTCATTTTTTACTCCTTCCAATATTTCAGTTACTTCTTGTAATGCTGTCTTGTGCTTTTTATAGGTAAAATTTTATCTTCTTCTCCTAAAAGACTCCAATACCCTATCTCTTAATTCTTTCTCTGTCTTTACTTCAGAGACATTAATATCAAATGTCTTTATCGCTTTTAATATTGCTCTCAAGATTGAGGTTCGAGACAGTTTTCTTCCTCCTGAAAACTTAGATGTTTTAGATATCCCATCAAGGAAGCATATCTGCTTTTTATTTAAAGCTACCGTTGTCCAGTTTTTCTTAATCATTGCTTTCCTCTATAATGTTCAATTGTGCCTTTCAACTGTAAAAAAATAAAATAGCTTATCTAAAATGCTTTATCGCCTTAAGGATCCTTTTTACAAGCTCTTCCTCCGTCTTTATCTCGGTTACGTCTATATCAAGCTGCATGGCGGCATCCAGTAATGCCCTTATGATGTAGGATTTGGGCAGTTTATAGCCTCCCGATGACTTCATCTTGCTGCTCAAATCCTGAAGCCACGCCTCCATACCCTTTGTTATGGATATAGGCACCCTAAATAGCCCTTTCGGTACTTCGCTCCTAAACCTTGCCATAGCTATATTTATAATGGCTTATGGCATATTTGTCAAGTGTATAGTTGTGCGTTTCAAACGGCTAAACATAGCGCTTCCGAGCATCATATATATCACTCGGAAGCGCTATGTTATCAAGTAATATCTTAAGAAATAATTGACTGAAGCTTAACCGAAAAATAACCGATCTATCTTATTAAACGGTTTGCCATTTACGCCAATTATCCCCTTACCCTTTTTTGCAGGAATCCCATACTTCAATTTCTCGAACATCCGTTTATACTTATCCATATCTAGCCTTGAGAAATTTTCTGCGATGTCGATTAACATAGATAACGCATCCACCAAGTCATCATGCGCACAATTAGGATATTGTTCTACTTGTCGTATCAACTCGGTAAGTCGGCGCGAGAGTTTTACCTCTCTATTTCCGATTAATACCATGAGTCTATTAATCCGCGCTTCTTTTGGGATAGCGTTAGTAACGGGCTTTAAGGGAATAGTTGTTGGGGCTTTTTTAATAATGTCGCCCAGCCATGCTTGGGCGGCGTTTGCCTCAAAGACAAAGGTAGCATAGCTACGCGTCTTATGTTGTATACAGATTCTTTCGACCAAGGTGTTTACGTCCCACCTTCCCGCATCTGCATCGATTACAAAGATTTTCTTGCTGGTACAATCCATAAATACGCTTACGATCGCGGAATAATCACTCTTTTTCTTCTGCTTAACGGCTGGATCGCACGCGCCTAATACCACTTTACGATTTGCTAAGAACGTTTCAAGGTCCTCGATAGTCGGATATTTGTCTTCCCAATATTCGACATTATTCATATCAACTGACTGGCCGCTTGTATCTCTGGGCTCATTCTGCTTTTCGGAGTCAAAGCTTAAATTGCCCTTTTGGGCCTTCATGACCATGAGCTCGTAATAGGCCTCTTTCTCGGGCCACAAAACCTCTGTGCCTTCAAGCATATCCTTCTTATTATCTTCAAAGAACTTCTTTGCGGCCTCGGGACCTGATTCTTCGTTATAGAGATTTTTATCGCGATAAATCTGTCCCCAGTTATCCCAGAGGACCTGATTGCTTGCAAACTTGATAACCGATTTGTAGATTCTCTTCTCCCAACCGGGAAACTCCTCATTTGAAATGAGCTTGGCAAGCAAAGAATCGTAATGCAGGACTGTCCCCACCACGATATAATTCGTAGTTTCGGAGCCCAGATTAAGGACTACTTTAGTAAACCACTCGTAAATCTTCTCTCTTTGATCCTGACTACGCATACTCTCGGCGACTTCTGCGTCATCAAGAATTACCAAGCCGGGACGATTTTCCTTGTCACGAAGACCCCTAATTCCATGTTCTATGCTGGACGAAACAACGTTTATCCCGTTCTTGGTGACGATATCATCGACCCTCCACCGTGGATTTGGTTTTTCGCATACCTCGGGAAAATCCCTTTTAAGCTCTTCATTAGAACTTAGCTCATCCTTAATGTGTCCTAACAGTTTCTCTGACTGTTTCCGTGTGCTTGAAAATATTACGATGCATCTCTCGTAATCATAGCATAAACACCAAAGAACGTAGATAAGGCTAACGATGCTACTTTTAGCATTGCCTCTGGGTGCGGCAATGGCAAGCTGCTTTCCGCGTTTCAAGGTAATTTTGGCTAGATAATCAAACAGCTCTAGCTGAAACGGTGCAAAGCCACATTTACAATAGTGTTTAAAATACACCTTGGCGAATAGTTTCAAACTTCTCCTTGCTAAATATTTTCGTAATTCTCTTATGCCCGACTCAATTTTCTTTTGCATGATCTTCCTCCTTATTTAATATGGTTTCTTCCAACTTTTTTATATCCACAGTAATCTCTGATTGCTCGACTCTCTTCCGCAAATCTTCTATTTGAGTCATCGCCTCCTTATCTAGGGCGCCTGCTTCTTTTGCCATCTCTTCAAGACTGGAGATGGTTTTTCGCATTTCTTCTGGCGATTTTTCAGGCTCCTCGTTATGGTAGAAATTCCCTACAAACGCAGTGGGTTTGAGCGGTAAATATCCAGTGGTTTGTAATTTCTCTACGTACTCTTTAAGCACTCGCCAGGCAGCAAATTCAGCCTGAATCTTCTCTGCAGTTGTCGTACCCTTATCACGCGCAATACGCATTAGATAGCTAATGTGGATGGTAGCCTGCCGATTTAATTCGCCGATAGTTTGTTTGGAAAACTCGGTATCAGCGGTAATGGCATTTTGATCCTTTAACGCCTTCCAATCTCGCCTAACAGTTCTTTCAGAACAATGGAGAAAATTGGCAATTTGAGGTAGTGTTCGTCCTTCATCTTTAAGCGCTTGGGTGCATCTCTGTCTACTTGATGCATCAAGTAGTTTTGGATCAAGAAGGCCTGAGCTAATTTCTTGCAACAACTCAATTACAGAACGCTCAGGGTCATTTGTTTTTGTATCATTATTATCCATATCAATTCTCCTTTAGATATTTGTGTTTAATCTCACTAGAAACTTTCTGGGGCGCATATGCACAATATTTTTTGACGATCAAATCACAATATTTCTCACTCAGCTCTAGACCATAACAGCGGCGATCTAAAAGATCACAAGCATGTACTAGGTTTCCACTACCTAGAAACGTATCCAGAACTATCTCATTTTTTCTCGAACTGAACTTTACAGCCATAGCTCCGAGCTGGCATGGCTTTTGTGTTGGGTGTGAATATTCTTTTGTTAAATCGCGATGGACTTCCCACACATTGCTAGAGCCAGGTTTGCCAGCAAAATAATGAGGGGCGCCCTCTAGCCATCCGTAAAGCGCATGTTCGCTTCGGAACGAGAAATCTGCGTAGGAAATTGCAGCGGACTCCTTAAGCCAGCAGATAAGCGATCCTACGTGAAAACCTAACTCAAGAAGAATACTATATGTTGGTGGTATCTCCCTATGCCCTTGCCATATATAGAACGCCCCGCCTGGCTTGAGGTAGTCCTTGATATTGGTAAGAACTTTCCGCATCCAAAGTTCATATTCTTTCTGGGGCATGTTGTCTGAGTATATTTGTTCCCAACGTTTAGATTTTTTTGGACGGGTATGGGAATTTGGACGATCTCCTCCCATATAATTTACATTGTATGGAAAATCGCAGTCCAATAGGTCGGCCTTTTCATCGCCCATGAGGATCTTAAAATCCTCCGGGTTAGAAGAATCGCCACATAATATCCGATGCTGTCCAAGTTGAATCAAGTCACCTTTCTTGGTAATTGGCTCTATTATAGAGTCGGCTTCTTTATCAAAATCATCGTCATTTGGCATATCCTTATAACGATCGATGATCTGGCTCATTTCTGGTAAATCAAAACCGGTAACAGAAACATCGAAATCTGGAATTTTTGACATCTCATCCAACACGTTTGCTAACTTCTGAAAATCCCAGGAGCCGCTAATCTTATTCATGGCTATTACCGCAGCGCGCTCCTTCTGTTCATCAAAATCAACTATTACAGCCTCAG
>Ga0364873_10415_pt1 | contig 20159 bp, 15 predicted proteins | sample ExccelAu500001D3_2_FD_206928 | JGI IMG/M metagenome (GOLD analysis project Ga0364873, IMG submission 206928) | Enriched cells from Trout Bog Lake Hypolimnion, Wisconsin, USA - BchlTB.Aug07.5000.01.D3 | ecosystem: Environmental > Aquatic > Freshwater > Lake > Hypolimnion/Profundal zone | place... | reverse complement strand
CGCCTTCGCCGAGCGGCGTGGCGATGGCGGCAATGGTATCATCGAACATGGTCACAGGTTACAAGCTGCGGGTTGCGGCCTGCGCGCGATTCTGAATTTCGGCCACACCATCGGTCACGCGATTGAAAATAGCTCCGGCTACGGAAAATTTTTGCACGGCGAGGCGATTGCCATCGGCCAGGTGGCGGCGGCGAAGCTGTCGCAGAAAATTCTCGGCCTGCCATCCGGCGACGTGGTGCGGATTGAGAAATTATTCGTCCAAGCCGGCTTGCCGGTGGAAATCAAAGTAAATGCTGCCCGGCGCAAAAAACTCTTTGCCGCCATGCTGCTCGACAAAAAAGTGAGCGGCGGCGAGGTGAAATTTGTGCTGGCGGAAAAAATCGGCAAGGTGAAGTTTGGCTGCCGAGTGGCGCCGGAAGCCATCAACGGCGTCCTTTGATCTTCACGTTTACCGGCGCGGGAGACGCTCAATCCAGTTGCCGTCCGGTTGCGCGTAAGGCCGGAAAGTTTCAAGGCTGCCTTCGCGGTCGTTGTAAAACAGCGCGCGGTTCAGCCCCAGCGTGGCGGCGTTGGGCGAGTCAATCAGGCTGGCCGAATCGCTCGCGCTCATCTGGAAGACAACGCGCATTTCAAATTCGCTCAAGGTTTTCCGGCCGAGGAAGCGGTTCACGTTGTTGTAAGTGTCGCAGGTGACGATGACGTGGATGCCGCGCGCCGAACCTTCGGTGATGAGATTTTGCAGAATCGCCGCCGGTGTGGGCGCGTCGCCGCCGCCGCTGGAAAAGCTGAATTCATCTTCCTGCCGCAGCTTCTTGAAATTCTGCAAGCCTTGGATTAGCACAAAAATCTCCGGTCCCGCCGACTCGTTTTCCGCACGACGTTTCAATTCCTCCGCCAAGCCGGTCATCACCTCCGCGAGATTGCTGTTGCCGGTGAAATGGATTTCGTGCGGCACCGTCTTGACGATGCGTTCCAAAAATTCTCGTTGCGGAAAAGCCGGTGGCGTGCTGTCGAGCAAAACAAACCGCGCCGCCGCTTGGGGAAATTGCGCCGCCAGCGACACGAGCGCCACCGCCACAATCGTCGTGGTGCGTTCCTCGCTTTGACCGACGACCAGCAAGTTGCCACCGCTCTGCCGCCGGAAAATCGCTTCGGTCGGGCCTTTGATGGAATTCGGCGCGCCGAGCCAGACGCCGGCTTGCGCGGGAACTTGCGTCGCGGTTTTTTGCAGCGCCAGCCGCAATGGAATATTTTCCTGCACATCCGCCGGTGCGTTGCCTTCAAACACAATCGGGCCGGGATATTTTTCCGCGCTCTGATCGGCGCGGGCGCGGATGGTGGCCAGATAACTGTCGCGCGTTTTGTCCGAAAGCCAAACCGCTTGGAACGGCGAGTTGCCTTCCAGCGCGCCAGCGGCGTCGTTGTAAATGCCTTCGCCGGGCCGCGAGAGCAGGCGCGGCGCGGGATTGTCCTGATCCATGATCAAATACGCGTCGGCTTCGTTGCACTGGAGCGCGATGCGAATGACCATTTGACCAATGGTCGCGCGCGCCAGCGTGTAAGCGCCGCCGAGCGTTTGCGAGCCGAGCAAAACGTGAATCCCAAACGCGCGGCCCTGCCGGACGATGCGATCCAGCAACACCGCCGCGCCTTGCGAGATGCGGTCTTCTTCGGTGAAAAATTCCTGAAACTCGTCAATCATCAACAGCGTGCGCGGCACGGCTTCCGTGCCACCGGCCCGCCGGTAGCCGGCCAAATCCTGCGCGCCGACTTTGCGGAACAGATCACCGCGCCGGCGCAATTCATCATCAACGCGCTGCAAGACGCTCAGTCCGAATTCGCGGTCGCTCTCGATGGCGACGACGCGCGCGTGCGGCAACCGGCGGCTACCGTAGCATTTGAACTCAACGCCTTTTTTGAAATCCACGAGATAAAATTCCACCTGCTCCGGGGTGCACCGCAGCGCGAGATTGGTGATGATGACGTGGAACAAAGTAGATTTGCCGGAACCGGTTTTGCCCGCGATGAGCGCGTGCTGCCGCGTGCCGCTGCCGATTTCCAGATACTGCAATTTCGTTGCGCCGGAACGGCCAATCGGCACGCGCAACAGCTCGGCGGTATCTTCCGTCCACATTTCCGGTTCCGCCGGCGCAATCTGGGCGAACGGCACTTCCACGCGGTTGGCGCCTTTGCTGTGCTCGCCGATACGCTGGAGAAATTCCGTGGCGAATTCCGCCACCGGTGGCGGATCAAAAATTAATTTTACGCCCGGCGAATTCCCGTTGGCCAGTTCAAACCCGCGATCGTGGCGAACGAGGCAAAGGCTGTTTTGGCGCAATTCGTCCGGCACAAAATCTAGAGGCAGCGCGTTCCGCTGATCCCAGTGGATGAAGGTGAAGACGCCACAGCGCGCGCCGTTGGCGGCGATATTGCGCAGCCGCTTCGCCGCCGTGTCGCTGAAATTCACCGGGAACGACGCGATAACGAGGAAATGATATTTCTCCGCGACGCTGCCGGCTTGCGCGTTGTATTCGGCGATGGTGGCGTATTCGTTGCGGAGATACATCTGGATGATTTTCTCCATGTGCTCGTTCAGCTCCGCGAGCTTCTCCTCGAACTGCGCGGACTGCGTCCAGATGCGGCTGTTGATGCTGCTCGACTCGTAATCTGCGAGGTGGGTCAGCGCGGCAAAATTTTGGCCGAGGCCGACCGGGTCAAAAATCGTGAAATTTATTTTCCCCGGTGGCGTGGCGGATAACAGGCGAAAAATGAGGTTATTGATCGCGCCGAACGCCTCGTCGCCACCGGTCTTGCCGGTTTCAAACAAAATGGAGCCATGCGTCGGAAACACCAATGACAGCGGCACGGAAATAGTCGCCGGGCCGGGCCATTTCAAACGCGAATCCTTCGGCAGCGCCGGAAATAATTTTTCCACGCCCGCTTCCAGCCGGCCGAATTTCGCGGCACTTTGAAACGCCGCCGGTGGCACCCAATTTTTCCAGGCGGCGGCATTCCAGTCCGGGGAAATTTTTTCTGCCGCGTCGTTGGCCACGCGCAATTGGTCACAGAGCGGCGTGAGCGTGTTTTTCCACTCGGTCGCCAAGGCCTGCCACCGGCGCTGGTGGTCGGCTTCGATCTGCGTCATCCGGGTTTTGTGCGCGGCGGCGATTTGCTGGAATTGCGCGGCGTCTTCCGCTTTCAAGCGCGCCAGCGTTTCGGTGTGGCGCTGTTCGAGGTGGCTGAGTTCGCGCTGCCGCCACTGTTCGTTTTCCTGCATGAGCCGGGCGGCTTGGTCGTTGGCGACCGTCGGTTGGGTGTTGCGCACGGAGCGAATACCGCGCACGGCCTGCCGCCAGTCCTGATTCAAATTCTGCTTGCTGGTTTCAAACTCAGTTTTGATTCGCACCTGTTCCGCTTGCAGGTGGGTGACGGATTTTTCGACGCAGACATCAAACAGTCGCCGCATTTTCGCCAAATCACCGGCAATGGTGGTGGCCAGCGGCGCGGCGGCGCGGCGGCCGAGAAAATTAATGAGGGCGATAATAATAAACGCTGCGAGTGCCGCGCCGGCGATTGTTGGTGAAACGTCGTGCCGCCCGAAATGTTCCAGCACCGGTTTCGCCGCGGCTACGCCGAGCAACGGCACAGTCAACAGCCAGACCGGCAGGAATTTGAAAACCACCGGCAGCGGCTTTTTTTTGAATTGTTTCAGGTTGCCGGTGATTTTTTCCTGAAGCGTTTGAAATTCGCGGAAGAGAACATTTTCATCCGGCGTCAAATCTGGTTCCGGCCACGGGCGGTCGGCGGCGAGCAACCGCCGGAATTTGCCATAGCCGCGCAACGCGCTGTGTGCCGCCACTTCCAGCCGCGCCAGTTCGTCACCGGCGGCAACCAGCGTTTGCTGGAAGTTATTATAATTCGTGGTGGCGGTGGCGATGGCTTCGTCGCGCTGTTGCTCCGCCGCCGTGACACTTTGCTGGGTGAATTCCTTCCACTCGGCATCGCGCGCGCTGATTTCGTTTAAAATCCATTTGCTGACGGCGGCGTGGGCGCGGTTGATGCGGGCTTTGCGTCGTTCAAACCAGGCCTGGAGTCGGCTTTTCTCCGTTTCCAGCGCGTCGGCGGCCTGGGCTTCTGCCGTGGCGGCGGCCAATTCCTGCGCCTCGTTCTGCTGCGTCAGAAGATTCAATTCGGCGGCGGATTGGACTCGAAATTCGCTCTCCAGTTTTTCTTCGCGGGCAACAAAATCGCGAACGGCATTTTTCAACGCGTCCAGCAGCGCGAGCATTTCTTTGACGGTCGGCAGGCTATTCACAATCGCTCCTCACTTTTTTCATCAGCTCTTCGAGTTGTTCCAATACTTTGACGGTGCGATCCACATGGGCGGACAGTTCCACCATGAACCGGCGTTCGAACTCCTCGCCTTTCGCATCGCGCCAGGAATTTTTCGTCTCGTCCCATTGGAGCGAAAGCTCGCGCATCAGTCCGAGAATCCGGCCTTTGTTGCCGCTCATGCTCATGCCGGTGGCTCCGTGGTGGCCGGTGCGTTGGTGACGGCGGCGGTTTCGTGGCGAGGTGAAGCGGCATGATGATAAGCATCCAACGTCGTGAGCATCTGGTCAAGATAGGTGACGGCGCGAATCATGTCGGTGGCGAGGAAGCCCTGCATTTGCTCAGTCTGCTTGAGCAGCGGCGCGGCACGGTTTTCGAGTTCGCGATCCCAGCGTTTGATCATGAGCAGCTTGGCTTCCGCCTCGGCGACGGCGCGCTGCATTCGCAGCACGGTCATGTGGTGTAGCGCCATGGTTTCGTGAAATTTCGAAAGGGTGGCGTTGAACAGTTCCTGTTTGGCTTCCTCCAATTTCCGGGCGCGGCGGCGGAGTTCCTGTTCCCAGATCATGCGCTGCGTGTTCTGCAGCCACAGCCGCATGTGAGACATCTCGTTACTGACGGCGTCCATCACCGGTCGCGCCTGACCCAGAAAAACAACCAGATTAGCGCGAAACGCCGCGATGGCTTCAACAGAGGTAATCTGGGCTTTATCCGCCATGCGTCAACGCTGGTTCAGATACTCCTCGATGCGTTGCGCCTTCCGCAGCAGGAACGGCGTGTGTTCTTTTGAGAGTTCAACGAATTTTTTCAGCGCCTTCATCGCCTGCTTGAATTCCTCGGCAAATTTTTCGTGCTCCTGATCTGACCAGGTATCGCCGAGCGCGACAAACCGGGCTTGCAGCAGGACGATGCGGTTTTCGATTTCGCTGTTGAAGCGTTGCAGTTCCTCGGCGAACCGCCGGACTTTTTCCGGTTCCATGATTGCTTGCGCCATGTTTTTGCCTTGGTTAAGGGTTGCCGGTGACTATCGCAAAACCGCCGGGGTTCCGCAATGCGGGGTTGCAAAGTTATCGCAGCTTGAAGCCGCCTTGAAAAATCACTTCCACCGCCACCACCACCAGAAAAATGATGCCCACCAGCGCGTTCAGCCGGAAGAAGGCGACATTGATCCAATTCAAACTCCGCCGGCGCGCAATCCAGTGTTCCATCACCAGACAGCCGAGGATAATGAGCCAGCCGATGAGATACGCGATGTGAAACCCGCAGAGCAGTCCGAAGCCGAGCAATACGCCGCACATCGTCATGTGCGCCAGAAACGCGGCCGCCAGCGCGTTTTGCGGTCCCCACGCCACGACGAGCGAGCGCAATCCGTGCGCCTTGTCGAATTCGTAATCTTGCAGCGCGTAAATAATATCGAAGCCGACGAGCCACAGAATCACCGCGGCAGCGAGGACAAATGGCGCTAAAGCCGTTCTTGCACTGTCAAACCAAGCGGCGTTCATCGAAAATTCGCTTGCCGGTGGAAATCCAAATTGACCTTTCACCGCCAGCCACGCGCCCACCGGCGCGAGCGCCAGCGCGAGGCCGAGAAAAACGTGCGTGTAATCCGTGAAGCGTTTGGTCAGCGAATAAAAACAAACCAGCACCAGCGCCACCGGCGAAAGGTAAAAGCACCGCGGATTTAGATAATAGCTCGCCACCACCATGCCGACCGCTGCCAGCGCGCACAGGGCGATCGCGCTCACCAGCGAAATTTGCCCGCTCGGCAAATGCCGGTTTTTCGTGCGCGGATTCAGCGCGTCAAATTTGCGGTCCACAATGCGGTTGAACGCCATCGCGCACGTCCGCGCGCAAACCATCGCGGCGAGAATCAGTCCGAAAGTTTTTCCGCCCGGCCAGCCGCGGTGATCGCGTGCCGCCACCAGCATCGCCGCCAGCGCGAATGGCAGCGCAAAAACCGTGTGCGAGAAGCGCACGAACGAGGCCCATTTTTTGATGACTGAAAACATTTTCTTGCTAACCACCAAGACCCCAAGACCCCAAGAAATTCTTTTTTGAAAGCTTTGTGCCTTTGTGCCTTGGTGGTAAAGATCTCATTCCTTTTCCTCGCTCCAGCGCGGCGCGAGCTGGTTCGGCACGCCGATATGGTCGAGCACGCGGGCGACGACGGTGTCCACCAGTTCAACGATGGTTTTCGCGCCGGAATAAAAACTCGGGTTCGCTGGAATCAGCGTCGCACCGGCGAGCAGCAGCAATTCCATGTTCTTGACGTGAATCAGACTCAACGGTGTTTCGCGGGGCACCAGAATTAATTTCCGTTTTTCCTTCAGCGTCACGTCGGCGGCGCGGAGCAAAACATCCTCGCTGTAACCGTGCGCGATGCGGCCCATCGTGCCCATTGTGCAGGGAATCACCACCATCGCGTCCGGCGGATTCGAGCCGCTGGCGAACGGCGCGTTCATGCTTTTCAGGCCGTGCGGCTTCACGCCGGCGGGCAGGCGCAAACCACCGGGGAGTTCTTCGGCAATCACTTGTTGGGCATAGTTGCTCAACACCACATGGATTTCGTGGGCGCGCGGATCCAGACTGTCCAGCAACCGCTGCGCGTAAAGCGCGCCGCTGGCTCCGGTGATGGCGACCAAAATTTTCACGTGGACAGGATGCGGCGACCAACCGTTTCCAGCAAGCACAAGAAAGCTTGGACAGCTTGGTCAAAGTTGAACCTTACGGAAGCCCGTCAAGGCTTTCATATTTGTAACATCACCATCTACAAACGGACAAAGCTCCGTTCGGGAGCGACATCGCAGTGTCCGTCTTAAGGACTATGCTGCCTCGATGGGGGTGAAACATTCTCCGAATCCTTCACTGTTATGGGCTTGCCGTCCTTTCCGGAGATGATCACATCGGTGAAAGTCCAGTTTTTAGCATTGCTGATGGAGCCAGCTTTATCAGTCTGCATTTTGATATTCCGAAGCGTGACGTTCTCCAGCGGCGAGTTTGGCAAGCCTTCGATACTTAAGCCACCCCCTGACTTTGTGGCCTCGATGTTTGCCAGAGTAATATTATGGAAATGAGGCAAAGGCGTTCCTTTGGGATTGGGCGCGGAGAGGATTTTCCAGACGGGCGGAATTATCTTTTCGGTATCCGGTATTTTAGGATAGCTGAAACTGGGGAACCAGTTCAGGTCGGCGAGGATTGCCTTGCCCACCCCATGCAATTTGACGTCGTGGATGTAAATGTCCGATACATCACCTCCGCGAACCCGGGCCGATTTGAACCGGATGCCAACCGCAGTGCCGAACGCTTCAAGATTGTAGGCCTCGACATGGTGAATACCGCCGGACATATCGCTGCCCAAAGTCATCAACCCATGCCCACGCCGCGAAATATTATCGTGAAAAACAGTATACTGAACCGGCAGGTTGACCCGCAGGCCGTCGGCATTTATGCCCGACTTAAAGGAGTAGTTATCGTCGTTATTGTCAACGTCGCAGTTCGACACCACGCAAAAGGCGGAGGAATCAATGTTAATTCCGTCGGTGCTGGGACCTTTGCCTTCAAGGTTGTTTTGAATGGTTATATGATCCACGGTGACATTCTTCGAGAAGACGACATGCACCGTCCAGAAAGGTGAATTTTGCAACGTTAGACCTTGGATGGTGACATCGCGGGATTGATAAACCTGAAGGAGATGCGGGCGGCTGATATCGTAATCTACCGCCCAACGCAGTCCGCGTTTCGAATAATCGGACAAGGCATCGAAAAATTCCTGCCAAAAGTGACGGCCGCGCGCGTCGAGCGTGCCTTTGCCGGTGATGCTGACATTTTGCTGGTCGCGCACATTGATCAAGGCGGCGCGCCATTCGGTTTCGATACCTGCCGCCCGGGTGTGGACCTTGGGCCAGTCATCATCGTTGGTGGAACCGAGCAAAGTGACCGCCTTGTCAATGCGCAGGTGGACGTTGCTTTTAACAAAGAGCGAACCGGTAACGTAACTGCCCGGAGCAAAATCAACGATGCCGCCACCGGCTGCCGAACAATCGTCAATGGCCTTTTGAATCTTGTCCGTGCAAAGCGTCTGGCCATCGCCTTGCGCGTCAACTTTGAATTCATGCGTGCCCGGTGGCTGCGTCGTAGCGCCGACCTGCTTCTGCCAATCAGCAATCACGTGGCCATTGGCGATAGCGCGCAGTTCCTGGCGTATGGCGGCTTCTTTCGTGTCGCCCTCCGCTTGGGCCAATGATGACGCAAGCACGAGAACGAAGGCGGTAAGAATTTGAGGGTGGTGGAAGAGCATATGATAATTGTTTTCTGCCGACCTTTCAGCTAAGCGCCAAGGTTAATAATGATGGTGGACAGGATGCGGCGGCCAAGCGTTTCCAGCAAGCACAAGAAAGCTTGGATGGTTTCGGGCTTCTCCGTCAGCACCAACAATCCTTGGTTTAACCCAAAGGTTATTCGAGATTGCTGCTTAAGGGTTGTTTGATAACCAGTCCCGTGTCATCGTAACTATCATGGAGCATGGCGAAGTTCGACGCGGGTGCGATGGTCGGAAGGATTCACGCTGAATTTAAGAATGTCCACATTCTCTCCCGTATTGATGGTTAGTTCCGTGTGATCAGCGTTCCAACTGGTCTTAGGCAATGCCTCGCCGGTTCGGAAGGGGAAGAGCAGAACCTTGTATCGCGGATCAACCACGTTGTCCCGCTCAATGAAGAGCCGATTGGCGTCCTCGGCCAAGTAGAAGTCGTTGATTTCTTTGGGAACCTTGAATCTGGTTTGATCCATCCGGATGGCCGGTTGCCTGCTGTTGTCCACTTCGGAAACGTCGCGAACCAGCAGGCGCGGTTTGCCCGGCTCGGAGCCTTTGTCGTTGGTGTGGTAGAGAACCGCATCGGTTGACGTGGCCCCCAGTTCCATGGTCAGCAGGAACTCTCCTTCCTTGTCTTTCTTGCCATCCTCACCCCGGCTGGGATTGTTGAACATCCAGCGGTAATTTGCCGGCGAATCCCCCCTTCGGAAATCGTCGATGATCAGGACATATGGACGCTTGCCTCGGGACATCAGGATCGTGCGCGTTGCCATCTTCACTGCGGTGTTGGGTGAAGGAATCAGGTAGGCGTGGTAGCCGTCAGGTTGATCGACGAACATCTCCTTGGTCTGAGGCATGCGCCGCAGGACATCAGGCAGGAGTCCCGGATACATGAACTGCGCCCTAGGAATCCCGACACGTTTCCCCTCGGTGGAGCACATGTAGTTGTAGGCCAGAGAGGCATCCCCGACAGCCAGAGCCCACGATTGATCGGGGGATTCCTTCACCTCGAGCATTTTGCCGGGAGGGGTGGGAAAGCTGCGGATGTAACCGGAATTGGGCAGGTCGGGTGGGTAATTGGGGTTTTCCCCGACATAACCCTCCGTCAGGGGGCACTTGGCCCAGCTTGGATTCTGGAACTGCACACCTGCATGCCATCCGCTGAAGACCTTGTGGTAGCCTGGTGGCAGAGCCCAACTCCGCCCAAGAGCGAAAAAGGCGAAGGAATTCTTCTCCGCATTCATGTGACCGCACCCTTTCCACCCGTCGTCGAGGTCGATCATCAGGGCATCATCGTTCCAACCGCTCCTCATGGTCACGAGCGCCTCTTCAGGGTCGAACTTGGTCAATGGCATTTTTTTGGCTTCGGCCACCTGCCCCAAAGCGTTCTTCATGTCGCGGAGGCTCGGATCCAATCCGAAGATACAAGACTCTATGTCTCCGTATCTCTTTTCAAGTTCCGGGGCCCGTGCCGCGTAGAAGTAATCGATGGCGGGATCGTCGGGATACATGTATTTGAGCAATCGGACCTGGGCAGGGCTCATCATTCCCGCCCCGCAGTGATGGTTGAACGATTTGTTGTTCGACATGAAATGGGCGGATGTCGTCGGCTCGCCGAAAGGATACTCGTTGTTCAGGTAGTGGTTGATGTTGTTGTAGAAGTTGCAAGTCACGAACTGGTTGTTGCCCCCGAAGCGCGCGAAGACGAGCGCCGTGACCCACTGGCCCGCGCAAGTGCTGTGATAGGCTTCCCGCTCCAGCAAGGATCCCCACGGGGTGGTGAACCCGTCCTCGTTCCAAAGCATCCCACGCAGGAGGTTGTCGGAATCGACCTTGCGGGCATTTGGCCACGACTCGGACTCGGTGTATGGTTGACCTGTGAGGCATTTCCGTCCGGAAGCCTCACTGACCGGCCGAACCCAGTCGTAGGCCAGCACCTTCGTCAGATCGGTCAGTTGCTTCGGGTCCTTGGGAGCCGGAGGGGTGAGGAATGTCTTGATGATCCTCGGATCGGCCCCCGATTCCTCCCCGGCAACCACGAGCGCCTTCGGGATGACGCCATCGTTAAACGCGGCGAAGTTCCCGTTTTGCATGTATCCACGCGAGATGCCGTGGTTGTCCGCGATCCCGTTGTGCGACAACGCACCGCGACTGCCCGTGCTCCTCCCCGCACCCGTGGCAAAGAAGAAATCGCGGCAGTCGCTTAATTGCTGCTCGGTCATCCAGGGTGCGATGAAATCGTAGGCGAACGCCAACGGCGCCCTGAGCGTGCAGGCACCACCGATATCGTCAAGGCCGGTCATGTATCCCGGTGCATCCTTGTGGAAGGAGCCCGTCTGGCGGTCCCAGGAATTATCGAGGCTGGAGCGGCAGAAGGAAGCGACGAGTTTGGCAAGACGTTGATTCAATGCGCGGTCGCTGGCGGGGACCTGAACATGAGGCGTAGCCGGATCGTTCTTGAGCCACTGCAGGAAGCAAACATCGGCGAGTTCTCCGGACATGGCGTCAACCGCCTGCTCGGCAAGGTCAATTTTACGTTTTTCACCCTTCTGGGTCGTCCCTTTGAATGCTTCGGCCCCCGTGGCCATGTTAGGCATGGCCTCCGGCCTATACCCTGAATCGGCGTATTTCTCGAGCTGGGCCATCCATGGGCCCGTCTTGGACTTGGAATCGAAGAGATGGCGGGTCCCTGTGGTCAAGGCAGCGTAGGCTTTCCCCGCCAAAATTCCTTTTCCCTCGACACACCGCTCGTGAATCTCTTTCCAATCGGCATCGGTGCAAAACAGCCGTGGATGATGGTAAGGTCCGGGATCAGGACTCAAATCACGAACGTGAGGCGGCGGCGTTATGCCCGGAGCCACCGCCAAGGGGTCTGGCTTGCCATCAACGATGATGTGAGACCGATTGTCCCAAACACTGATCCAGGCATTTCTGGTGGCGGCATTTCCACGGGCGCTATCGGTGACGGTCACCCGAACCGCATAAACGCCCCATTCGCGAAAGGTGACGGTGGTGGTTTCAGCCTTTGGGTCAGAAAACTCGACGGGATGACTTACCATGTTGGCGGCAATGGGACTCATGGTATCCTGAATCTGCTTCCAGGAGTAAATGAGTTTGGCGTTAGCGGGAAACCGCTGCGGGATCACTTTGAGAGTGGCAGAGGCGGTTCTCCCTTTTCGGTCATCCAGCACCACAATCGGATGATCTACGAGAACCGACAAAACCGGAAAATCGGCGGGAGCCTTGTTTGCGTTGTTAGTGATGTCACCGGCCACCGCCAGAAGCGGCGCAACCGCCATGATCAAAAAGGTTAAGAGTCGCCGGGGCTGAACGTGGTTGAAAAACAAGGTCGTCATAGCATTGGGTTTATTCTGAAAGTCGATCAATTGTCGCCCCTTGTCGGCTGGCGACACCGGTGGTGTTGCAAATCGTGCAGTCAAGCACTCGCTCCAATTTCAGCAGGGGAACACCGGTGGTTCTTGGAGATTGAAAACCGTCAATGGTCAATCCTTTGACCTCGGACAACACCAGCGGGGGACGTTCATCCTGAATTGCAAAGGTGAAGGCCACATTACGCAGGGTCAGTCCATCAATGTTTCTGGCATACAATCCTGAAGCCGGCCGGTCGCCGTATTTTCCGGGCGCATATTCCTTGGAATATCCCGGAGCTGTGTTGGTCAACCCGGCGTGACCACCGCCCGGATAGTTCACGCGAATATTTTCAAGGGTAATCTTGTGGAGAAACGATTCCGGCCGGCCGGAGATGGTAATCGGGTTCACCGCGCCATGATGAAGGCTTGGGCGACAGTTGGAAACTGTGACCCCGGATATGTGGATGTTGCGGATGGTGCCCGTTCGTTTGGCCGGATCACCGCTTCTCAACCGGTCGGTGACCAGAATGAACACCGGATTCGCCACTCCGCTCATGGTAATGTTGCGGTAAGTAACGCCATCAATGTCGCCCCCGTCATTGCTGGTGATGCCAATGCCAGCTTTCTCCGCGCGCTGAATGCGAATATCCCAGATGTTGATGTTGTGGAAATCTCCGGCCGTTTCCGAGCCGAATTGCAGGGCATTGCATCCGGAGTCAAAATCGCAATTCCAGACATAAACGTTTCGCGTCTCGATTTTTCGGCCCAGTGCCCAGTCGCTCTTGATGCCCAAGGTATCGTCAAGGCAGGCGGTGAATTTACAGCCATGCACCTGCACGTTGCGGCACCCCATCAGGTCAATGGCATCTCGGCTGCCTTTAAGAGTTATGTCGGCGATGGTCACATTCTCACAGTCGTTCAGCAACCAGGTAAAATGACCACCATTCTTTAATGTGAGGTTTTCAAACTGGATATTTTTGCCCGAAACGATGGCAATCATCTTGTCGGCCACATCCGATTTTTTTGGGTCAAAATTAGCCAGGTGCTTCCCATTAATTTCACCGCCCCCGACAATCGCGCAATCTTCCACCTTGACGCCCCAGATCAAGGCGTTGTGGAAATGGCTGTGCCCGAAATCCTGATAACGGTCATAAGGGTTGGGTTCTGGAGCATCGTAACCGGATTCCGCCCCCTGGATGACCGCTTTCGGCTGAACGACGAGCCGGACATGACTCCGGAGATGAATCGAAGTCGTCACATAGACTCCGGTTGGGAAAACCACCTCGCCTCCTCCCTCGGAAGAACAACGCTCGATTGCCTGGTTGATGGCCAGAGTGTCTATCGTTTTGCCATCACCCACTGCGCCAAAATCCCGAATGTTGTAGGTGGCAGAACGGAACGATGGCTTCGGAAAATCAGGAGGCTCAACAGGATTCGCCGCCAGCGAGACTTGGAGGCCAATAACCCAGAATATGGCTATTAACCGGGAGTTCCAATTAGCCTTTATCTTCATGTGGTCGGGGCGGGTGATATTCAGCGATTATCCGTTTGTTTCAGCGTTTTTCAAGTTTGATTCATTATGCCGGTGGCAATTTTTTCTCCCTCTCCTCCCCGTCCTTCGCTCGCGGGAGCGGGAGAAGGTGGTCGCAGACCGGATGAGGGTAGTCAGGGAGAAAACAAATCAAAAACAAGGAGAGGGCAGGGGTGAGGTGCAATTCAACTGTTTCTTGCCACTGCCATATTTTAGGCGCAAACTCGCCGCTGACCGAAAATAAAAAAGACCAAATATATTAATTAACAATTTGCGTAGCTACGGCTACGGGCTGCTCCGAAAACCGCTAATTTTCAAGCCCGTTACACGAACCGACCGAGCGCGCCCAAATGGGCGCGGCTTGGCGTGTTTTCGTGTAACAGGCGCTTAGCGGTGCCTCGGAGCAGAGACGCGTTAAGTCCGCGCCTCTTCTTTTTTAGATTTCCCGTTTCCGCCTGCTCGCAGCGGAAACATGGCAAACAGCAATCTCACAAACGCAAAGCGGGCAAAGAACGACGAGTTTTACACTCAATACGCCGATATTCAAAAGGAGATCGAAGCGTATGTGGAATACGACGCCGATGTGTTCCGAGGCAAGGTGGTTTATTGCAACTGCGACGATCCGTTTGAGAGCAATTTTTTCCGCTATTTCGTTCTTAATTTCAAGAAGCTTGGTTTGAAACAACTCATCACCACCAGCTACAAACCTTCACCCGTTGCCAACACTCAACTGGCCTTGTTTGGCGATGATGAAACTCTCCCCAAAACAAAAGGCCGCCCGAAGGTTAATGCCAATAAATTTATCATCAATGAAGTCCATGACATTGATGGTAATGGTGGCGAGTTCAACTTGAAGTCTGTAGCCAGAAAACTGAAGGCAAACAAAAACAACGAGTGGACGCCGATGGAAGGTGATGGCGATTTCCGCAGCACCGAGTGCATTGAACTGCTGAAGCAATCTGACATCGTGGTTACAAACCCACCATTCTCCTTGTTCCGCGAATATGTGAAGCAGCTTTTTGATTACGACAAGAAATTCATCATTATCGGCAATAAGAATTCTGTAACGCACAAGGAAATTTTCCCGTTGATTAAAGAAAATAAAATGTGGTCAGGAAAAACCGGGTGGGCGGGTGGATTGTGGTTCGCAACTATGGACGAAGATGATGTAGATCGGGTGATTGACGGTGTAAACATGAAGAATGTGTCATCAGTTTGGTTTACTAATGTTGAACATGGCCGTCGTCATCAGCCATTACCGCTGATGACCATGAAAGAAAATTTAAGGTTCAGCAAACACAAGGAAATTAAAGGCAAACGTAGGTATGACAAATATGATAATTACGATGCCATAGAAGTGCCGTTTACTGACGCCATACCGAGTGACTATGGCGGAGTAATGGGGGTGCCAATTAGTTTTTTGGATAAATATAATCCCGATCAATTTGAAATTGTTGGTATAACCAAAACCTGGTTTGGCACGGCAAATAAAACATATCCCCCGCAAATTCAGGTCGGCATAAATGGAAAAAGAACTGAAGTAACAAAGCTCAATGACGGAGCCACACTAAAACTAGACACTCCACCCAATGGTCAAACGTATTACACGATTGGAGAACGCTATTACATTCAGCTCTACGCCCGAGTTCTAATAAAACACAAAACACCTGCGCCATGAACACAACTCTGAAAACCGACATCACTGTTAAGGGCATTTGCGAAGGGTTTGTTTACAACGAACTGGAAGGCAAAGGGCTTTTCGGCTTGTCAGGCAAGCTTACTATTCAGCCAGAATATCAGCGCAATTATATCTACGCTTCCGACGGCGGTAAAAGAGAGGTGGCGGTCATCGAATCCGTTCTCAATTGCTATCCGCTGGGGTTGATTTATTTCAACAAGGTGGGCGACGACAAATTTGAAGTTTTGGACGGACAGCAGCGCATCACCAGCCTTGGCCGTTTTGTCACCGGCAAATTTGCCGTCAAAGATGATGATGGAAATGAGCAGTATTTCAGTGGCATGGCAAAGGACAAGCGGGACAGAATTTTAGAAACCAAGCTGACGATTTATGAATGCGAAGGGGAAGAAAGTGAAATAAAAAAGTGGTTTGAAACCATTAACATCGTTGGCGTCCCGCTGAATCGGCAGGAATTGCTCAACGCCATTTTTTCCGGTCCGTTTGTGACGCTCGCCAAGGCCGAATTCAGCAACAGTCAAAATGCCAACATCCAGAAATGGAGCGCGTATGTGCGTGGCAGCGCCAATCGTCAGGACTTTTTGGAATGTGCATTGGATTGGGTCAGCAAAGGTGACATCAGCGGTTACATGAGCCAGCATCGCAAAGCCACCAACATCAAAGAGCTTAAAACCTATTTCAACACGGTCATTGACTGGGTGGCCGGGGTGTTTACCGACGTTGAGAGCGAGATGTGCGGGCTGGAGTGGGGTCGGCTTTACGAAACGTATCACAAGCAAGCCTACGATCCGGCGAAGGTGTCTGCCGCAGTGCAAAAGCTCTACGAAGATTCCTATGTTTCAGACAAAAGGGGGATTTTTGAGTTCATCCTTGGTAATTCAAAAGATACCAAGTTGCTGAACGTCCGGGTCTTTAATGAGGCCATCAAGAAATCCGTTTATGCCAGACAAACTAAAAAGGCCGAAGCGGAAGGAAAATCAAACTGTCCGCTTTGCGCCATCGGGCATGATGCGAATAAAAGCAAACTTTGGGATCTGAAAGACATGGATGCCGACCATGTGGCCGCATGGAGCAAGGGCGGCGGGACAAATGAAAAAAACTGCCAGATGTTGTGCAAAACGCACAACCGCGCCAAAGGCAATCGGTGACTCCTCACCCCGGCCCTCTCCTCGTTGGGCGAGGAGAGGGAGAAGCGTTCGCGTGGTTGGCGTGGTTCGCGGTTCACCTCATCCGGCCCGGCCATCAGGCTTTTAGAAAATCAGGGCGGGCGTAAAATGGCGGCGTTTGTTTCTTCAGGTTGCGAAGGGATTGGTCGTCGGCCATCAGCAAGGCGGGCACACATTCCATTTCCACCGGGGTCAGCGCCTTGGCCATCACGCCCACTTGGGGCAGCAGGCTTTTGTCTTCCGGGTCGTCCATCACGAGGCCAATTTCATAGACGGGATGAGCCGCCGATTGGGATGAATTGGTTTGCTGACGGTAAATCCAAGCCGCACGCACCTCGGGTTGCCGGCTAAAATAATCGCGGAGCGGTGCCAGATGCGGCGTCAGTTCGTCAGCGGGTTCGAAGGCGACCTTGCGGGCGGGTTGGGTTTCGTATTGCGGTTCGGGCCGGGCGAGGAGGAGTTCCACCATGTCCGGGTCGAGGTGGTATTGACATTCCTTTTGGCCGCAGTTGATCCAAAGTTCGGCATCCATCTGGCTTAAAAATTTCAGGAGTTGGTAGCCCGGCGCGGAAACAATCCGCATGGCCTGCGGGGGAATCTTCATTTGCGTGAAGGCCGCCTGCGCGCGGCCCGCCGAGGTGTAAAGTCCAATGTAGGAATCCGTCGGCCCCTTGAAGACGCAAACGGCGGGATTCTGCCCCGGTGGCGCAATCAGGTCGCTGCCATCCAGTTCGGGATGGTTTTGGACGATGATCCAGAGCGGCGCGGCGGCGAGCGGCGTGTAGAAACTCCAGAGCGGGGTGTTGCGATCCGCCAGCAAGGTGCGGAGTATTGTTTCCAGACTGTTCACGGGGGTGAAGGCTGACATACCGGAAAATGGTAGCGCGATTGCGAAACTCGTCGAGCGAGAAATGCCCGCGCCAATTCCGGTTGGGCTGGCCAATCCGGCCCCGGCCCGGCCAAACCGTGCGGGAGCCACCGGCAGTCGGCCACCAATCCCAATGGGATTGAAATCATTCAGCCCAAGGTTGCGCGGTCCGTGCCGGACAGGCCACCGCGCTACCTTGGGTGTGCGTTCCACAAATGTTTCTACCCGGAACGGGTTGCATCATCCGCCTAATTGATAAAACCCCGTTGGGGTAAATCATTTTGCGACACCACCCGGCGTAGGTGCTTGCGCACGGCGCACCAGCGCACCAACGCCGGGCTGAATGATAAAATCCCTTCGGGATATAATAACCTATGCGCCCGCCCCAGTTCCGGCCAGACTGTCTCTTTCTGACTTGGCGGCTTGGTGGTTAAAGTAAGTTGTTTTCCACTGACAACCCTCACCTGTCCGGCGGACATCCGCTCCCGTTCCCACGGGCGTGGAATCTATCCGTGTCCATCCGTGATTAATAGCGAGTGTCCAGTTTTAAGACGGGTTGAGACGGTTGGAGTCTAATTTTGAGACGCTGGCGGTGGTAAAACCGGTGGCAGCCCCGGTGCGGAAGCTTTTTTTGAACTTTTTTTACCGGAAGCAAAGCGTTTGGTTTCTCCCGCCCTTGATTTCGTCATGCCATCAAATCGTTTTATCACGGAAGCAAATCGTTTTGGTTCATCTGCCCTTCGTTTTGACTCAAAAGCAAAGCGTTTTATCTCGCCATCAAATCGTTTTGTGTCGGAAGCCCTTCGTTTTATCACGGAAGCAAATCGTTTTGAGTTAAAAGCCCTTCGTTTTGATTTAAAAGCCAAGCGTTTCATCTCGTCGTCAAATCGTTTTGTGACGGAAGCAAATCGTTTTGGCTTGCCAGCAAATGCTTTTGCCACCGAGACACAGAGAACACCGAGGTATGACATTTAATGGTGGCGTGCCTCGCGCTGCGAGGCGCGTCGGGTCGCAGCGCAACCCGACCTACCATTCCTTAAAAGTTGGCATGGCTTATGCAATAGTTTTTTCATTGCACGATTGGCCAGCCAAAAACGGGTGGCGGTCGTTTTTCATCGGGGAATAATGGAATGGACTATGAAAAAGGTCATACGGGTGGCGCTTTCTTTCGCCTCCCTGCCGGATAAGGAACTGAACAGTCTGGCGATTCTCATCATCGCCTGCCTCAAAACCAACGCGCTGTTTCCCAATCTGCCGGTGGCTATCGCGGCCTTGCAGACGTTGCAGACGGCGTATTCCAATGCGCTAACGGCCAACGATACCGGCGGCGTGATCGCCACCGTCGCCAAGAACGAGGCGCGCGACGCGCTGACGGTGGCCCTGCGCCAGACGGCGGCGTATGTGCAAAGTCTCGCTCCCACGCTCACGCTCTCGCAGGTGCTGTCGTCGGGGTTTGATGTGGTGAATCCCGGCGGCACGCCGGTGCCGCTGGATCAGCCGACGTTCACGCTGGATAATTCCTCGCCCGGCCAGTTGCAAATCTGGCTGGACGCAGTGACCAACGCCAAGGCGTATCAGGTGCAGTTCAGCACCGCTGGCGGCGCTTGGTCGGAAGCGGGAATTTTCCCAAACACCAAAAATGTGGCGGTGAAAAATCTCACGGCGGGCACGGTGTATGCCATCCGCATCCGCGCGGTGGGCGGCTCCACGCAATACAGCGTTTGGAGCGCCACGCTGACGCTGATGGCGACCTGACCACCGGCAGGCTTGGCGGCGGAACCGTTTTCCGTCGCCGCCGGACGGTGGGGGTGGTCAAGGCAATAAACCGTGAAAAATTGGCCGCTACCATCGTCCGGATATTTTTGGATTTACGCCGGCTCGCGAGGACGCTCGCCCCACCGACGATGCCGCCCCGACGGGGCTACAATTCATTTTGGTTTTGGTTCTACAAAGATGCCGCGCCGATGGCGCTAAAAAATGGAATGAATTTTTTCTTCGCGGTCTTCGCGCGACACAAGAAGGCTTGAGTCTGCTTCCGCGTTTCGCACAATTGGCGCGTGTTCAAAGTTCCCGGCATTCTTTTTGTTGCCTGCCTGCTTTTGCTCGCAGGTTGCGCCACCGCGCCGCCCGACGATGGCGAGTTGCCGCCGCCGGTCTGGACGGCAACCAACGTCGTCGCCAAACCACCGGTTCCGCACGTTCCGGTCGGCGGCAAAACCAATTTGCCACCGGTGGTTCGCTCCAATCCGCCACCGGCAAAAATTTTCCGGCCCGCGCCGATGCTGACCTGGACTTCGCTCAACCGCTGGGCGTCGGAGCAGAAGCTCGCCGCGCCGCGCAAGCTGGCCAATTCGCCGGTGACGGCTTATGCCATCAGCTCCAAAAACGGCGTGCTGGTGCTGGAAATCGGCAGCCGTGATGTGACGTGGAACGGTCTGGTGCTGCATTTTGGCTTTGCGCCGGAAATCATTGACGACCAGATTTTCATCTACGGTCTCGATCTGCAAAAAAATCTGGAACCGCTGCTGCTCGGTGAACCACCGGCGGCCGGTGGCAACCGTGTCATCGTGATTGATCCCGGCCACGGCGGCGTCAACGTCGGCACGCACAGTGTGCTGGATGGCCGGTTTGAAAAGGAATTCACGCTCGACTGGGCGCGGCGCATTAAGCCGCTGCTGGAGACGAACGGCTGGCGCGTGTTGCTCACGCGCACGAATGACTCCGAAATGTCACTTTCCAACCGCGTCGCGTTTGCGGAGGCGCACCGGGCGGATTTGTTCATCAGTTTGCATTTCAATTCCGCCGCGCCGGACAAAAAACAGGCCGGGTTGGAAACTTATTGCCTTACGCCGACGGGAATGCCTTCAACGCTGACGCGGAACT
>Ga0364873_10433_pt1 | contig 20268 bp, 20 predicted proteins | sample ExccelAu500001D3_2_FD_206928 | JGI IMG/M metagenome (GOLD analysis project Ga0364873, IMG submission 206928) | Enriched cells from Trout Bog Lake Hypolimnion, Wisconsin, USA - BchlTB.Aug07.5000.01.D3 | ecosystem: Environmental > Aquatic > Freshwater > Lake > Hypolimnion/Profundal zone | place... | reverse complement strand
TAAGGAACAGATTGAGTCTTTAGCATTACAAAGCGAGCCGGCCTTAAAAGCTCTAAATGGCGGACCACCCAAGAAGGTGATTGTGGTTCCAGGTCGTTTGATCAACATTGTCGCTTAAGTCATTGCCCAGACCTTTAATGGAAACTGAATATATGAGCCAAGATCAAAAAATGCAGTTGGATGCAAAAGGAATCAATACTTTGCGCCGGGCTACGCTTGGTCTATTCGGCTTGCTGTCAATGGGCTCATTAATGGCTTGTGGCTATCGTTTACGTGGCATGGTTGATCTTCCCTATAAGGTTATTGCCATTACTGGCAATCCTTCGCCGCCGATGCGGGCTGACTTACAGAGAGCCATTCTGACGGGAACAGATGCGAAAGTGGCTATTAATCCAAAGGATGCGGATTTAATTCTAGAGATCACCAACGATATTAGTGGCCGAGAGATTTTGGCGTACAACTCTAATGGCCAAGTTTCTGCCTACCGTTTAAATATTCGAGTTGGCTTTAGGGCTTTTGATACCGCAGGTGCTGAAATTCTTCCTGAAGCGGAAATTTATATCACTCGCGATATGGATTTCTCAGTTTCTACTGTTCTGGCAACGGATGTCCAGCAGCAACAGTTCTTAACCTCCATGCGTAGTGATTTGGCTGTGCAGATTTTGCGCCGAGTATCTGCCCCCGCAAGAGCTCCGCAAGCCAGAAGTTTTTAAGAGGAATGATGATCTAGCATGGTTAAAGCGGATGCCTTGCAAGCACATCTCAAATCGCTCAGTTCTGCTAACGCTATTCAACCCTTGTATCTGTTTAGCGGTGATGAACCGCTATTGATGATGGAGGCGATGGATCAATTGCGGGCTACTGCAAAAAAATTAGGCTATACCGAGCGTGAAGTTTTGCTTCAAGAGCGTGGCTTTGATTGGGGTGCCCTGATGAACGCAGGACAAACCATGTCACTCTTTGGGGATAAGCGCTGGGTGGAGTTACGCATCCCCACAGGTAAACCGGGTCGTGATGGTGCCGAAGCTTTAAAACAGTTTGCAGCACAGATTGAGTCGCAGGCAGTTGGCCCGGATGGTCCAGATACAGTGGTTTGCATAGTTTTGCCCAGGTTGGATGGCAAGACTAAAACTTCTGCATGGTTTAGCGCCTTAGATGATGCGGGTATGGCGATTCAGATTGATTCTTTGGATCGTAGCTACTTGCCAAGTTGGATTGCTGGGCGTTTGAAGAAGCAGGATCAAGAAGTGGAGTCTGGACCTGAGGGTCAGAGATCACTAGAGTTCATTGCCGATCAGGTTGAAGGTAATCTGATTGCTGCCCACCAAGAGATTCAGAAGCTGGGATTGCTATATCCAGCTGGGAGATTAACCGAAGAGCAAATTCGTTCTGCGATTTTGAAAGTAGCGCGATATAACGTATTTGAAGTCACTGAAGCGATGTTGGCTGGCGATTTGGGGCGCCTCAATCGCATGCTAGATGGCCTCAAAGGCGAGGGTGAGCCGCTAGTCTTAATTCTATGGAGCGTGACTGAAGAGCTTCGGATACTATCTAAACTAAAGGCTGCGAGTGATGCTGGTGAGTCGGTACAGCAACTCATGCGCGCTAATCGAGTATGGGGAAATAAAGAACGTCTTTACCCAAATGCACTCAGGCGAGTTCAGCCTTTAAGGTTGCGCAGAGCAATGCAGGTTGCTGCAGGATTGGATCGTCAGGTTAAAGGCTTATATTCGGCAGAGTTGCCATCAGACCCTTGGGATGGTTTACGTTTAGTTGGCAGTTTGTTGCGCTAGGTAAAGATAAGTTAAATATTGGTAGATGATTAAACATGAGTTCTTCAATTAAACAGATGATGCAAGATATTGGTAAGCGGGCACGAAGTGCATCGCGTGCCATGGCTCGCGCATCTAGTGAGCAGAAAAATCAAGCCTTACTGCACATCGCTAAATTAGTACGTGAGCAGTCTGCCCAGATTCAGAAGGTTAATCAGGGCGATATCGAACGCGCTCAATCGGGTGGCCAAGATGCTGCCTTTATTGATCGCCTCACTATGACCCCAAAAACGATCGAGACGATGGCACTTGGATTGGAGCAAATTGTTTCGCTTGAAGATCCCATTGGGAAAATATCGGCATTAAAAAAACAAGCATCCGGAATTGAGTTAGCGCAAATGCGTGTTCCACTCGGCGTTATTGGCATCATTTATGAATCTCGCCCTAATGTCACGATTGATGCAGCAGCACTGTGTTTGAAGTCTGGAAATGCTGTCATCTTGCGCGGCGGATCTGAGGCGATTGATTCAAATACGGTGTTAGCTAAGATTATTCAAGATGGTTTGGCCGCTGCTGGCTTGCCAACGGATGCTGTGCAAGTTGTGGCTACTACCGACAGAAGCGCTGTAGGTGAAATGATCACCATGAACGAATATATTGATGTCATCGTGCCACGCGGCGGCAAGAGTTTGATTGCTCGCCTGATGGCTGAAGCACGGGTGCCGATGATTAAGCATTTAGATGGGATTTGCCATACTTATATCGATGCTGATGCGGATATCGAGATGGCAATTAAAGTTTGTGATAACGCCAAGACGCAGCGTTATGCCCCTTGCAATGCTATGGAGACATTGCTTGTAAACCAAGAGGTGGGATCTAAAGTATTGCCAACGCTTTGCAAGATTTATCAAGACAAAGGTGTTGAGCTTCGTGTGGATGCTCTGACTCGTAAAACTCTAGAGGATGCTGGTTTTAAGGGCCTAGTGAACGCTAAAGAGGAAGATTGGCAGACTGAGTACTTGGCGCCTATTTTGGCGATTAAGACAGTGTCTGATATTGATGAGGCCATGAATCACATCGAGCGTTATGGTAGTAAACATACGGATGCCATCATTACCAATAACAAGGTTAATGCAGATCGATTCTTACGAGAAGTTGATAGTGCCAGCGTGATGGTCAATGCCAGCACCCGCTTTGCCGATGGCTTCGAGTATGGCTTAGGTGCAGAGATTGGCATCTCCAATGACAAACTACATGCACGCGGTCCGGTTGGTTTGGATGGCTTGACCTCTCTTAAATATATCGTCATGGGTCATGGCGAGATTCGTACTTAAATGCACGTGAGCGCATTTACATATCAGCAAGGATGTAATTAATGGGTAACACCTATCTTTGGATTAAGACATTCCATATTGTTTTTGTTGCTTCTTGGTTTGCAGGTCTTTTTTATCTCCCGCGTATTTTTGTGAACTTGGCTGACGAAAAAAATGCGGAAGCACATGCTCGCATTCTGGGCATGGCCGATCGACTCTTTCGTTTTATGACTATTCTGGCGGTGCCAGCAGTTTTATTGGGCTTAATGCTCTGGCTGTTTTTCGGCATAGGCAGGGGTGAAGTTTGGATGCACGCCAAATTATTTTTTGTGATTCTGGTAATTGGTTATCACCACGCCTGCTGGGGCTTGTTAAAGAAGTTTCGTGCGGGTATGAATAAGCGATCTGGTGTTTGGTACCGCTGGTTCAATGAAGTCCCCGTGCTTTTGCTGATTGTGATTGTTGCTTTGGTTGTCATTAAGCCTTAATTCACCCCTTTTAGATTGTTAGCCTCATGAGATTTTTTGTTGTTTGTCCCGGTGGATTAGAAGCACCGCTTGCCCAAGAGTTAGCAGCCATTGCACAGCGAGCAGATTCACAAGCTTTGGGGAAATGGGTCATTGATCCAACTCCAACCAGCCCAACAGGTGGCGTCGGTCTTGCCGCCCCTTTATCTGCTGCTATGGCACTGAACCTTCATTCGCGGATTGCTAGCCGTGTTTTGTTGCAAATGGCCGAGGCGCCATATCGTCAAGAAGAAGATTTATACCGTCTAGCTAGTGGGCTTGCTTGGGAGGAGTGGTTTAGTTCTCAACAAACTCTTCGGGTGGATGTCACTGCTCATCGTTCACCGCTCAAAAGTTTGAACTTTGCGACCTTAAAAATAAAAGATGCGATTGTGGATCGCCTTCGCGATGTGACTGGCGATCGCCCGAGTATTGATACTGCATTTCCAGATGTGAGAGTTCAGGCACACCTTACGGCAACTCAAGTCACTATTTATTTAGATACTTCTGGTGAGGCTTTATTTAAGCGTGGCTGGCGAGATGAAAAAGGCGATGCGCCGTTGAAAGAAAATTTGGCTGCTGGCATTTTGTCGATTACCGGCTGGAAACCCTCGCAGACTCTGTTTGATCCGATGTGCGGTAGCGGTACTTTCTTGATTGAGGCCGCACAAATGGCATTGGCTATTCCGTCGGGCGCGATTCGGTCGGGTATGTATGGCGAAGATGCCAAGCCAAGTAGATTGGCTTATCGACCTCTCGTGACCTCTGCACATGGATTTGGTTTTCAGAGGTTAAAACCCTTTAATGAGGCCACCGAGCAAAAGCGTTGGATAGGTTTGAAAGATTCTGCTTTGGCAGAGATTTTGGAAAAGCGTAAGCAGTACCCAGATGCTGATTCCTTATTGATCACCGGCGGTGATATTAATGAAAAGTTAGTCTCCATGTTTAAGGGGAATTGGCAGCGTGCTCAATTGCCTGGTTTGCCAGTAGTTCGTCAGGTAGACGCATTGGCTGCAAAGCCACCGGCTAGTTTGCAAGCAGGAGTAATGCTACTGAATCCTCCTTATGGCGAGCGCTTAGTATTGAAGGGTGGGCGTGGGCAAGAGCGTGGCTCTGATCGTGAGGCCGAATACGAAGAGCAAGAGCCTGAGAATCGTTTTGAGTTGAATTTAGAGACTGGTCGCCAAAGTGCTAAACGTTCTAGCCGTGAATCATTAAAGCGCCTCCAGGCACAAGAGGAGCAAGACCCTAAGTTTGTTGAGTTTTTGCAGCAGTTTGGCCAGCATTTAAAAGATGCGTTTGGTGGCTGGAACGTATTTGTATTAACTGCTGATATGGCGCTACCGGGTCAATTGCGCATCAAAGAGTCAAAGCGCACCCCTTTATTTAATGGCCCATTGGAATGCCGTCTCTTCAAATTTGAGATGCATCAAAAGCGCGAGTCTTAAAATATAAATATTGAGTTGAGTGAAGAAAGAGTTTGGCAATGGAATTTAAAACGTATATGTGTCTTATTTGCGGTTGGGTGTACGACGAAGCCGCAGGACTGCCTGAAGAGGGCATTGCACCTGGAACACTTTGGAAAGATGTTCCTATGAATTGGACTTGTCCTGAGTGTGGCGCCCGTAAGGAAGATTTTGAAATGATGGCGATTTAATAGATAGGAAATGACCGTGGGACAAAACGACGTTTTATTTGAGCGTGCACAAAAAACCATTCCTGGAGGTGTTAATTCTCCAGTGAGGGCTTTTCGGCAGGTTGGGGGCACCCCTCGTTTTGTTGCTAAGGCAAAAGGTCCCTATTTTTGGGATGTTGAAGATAAGCGCTATATCGATCTCATCATGTCATGGGGTCCGATGATTGTTGGTCACGCTAACCCTGAAGTAGTAGAGGCAGTAAAAAAGGCGGCAGAGACAAGCTTTAGTTATGGCGCGCCTACCGAAGGCGAAATCGAATTGGCTGAACGTATTTGCGCATTGGTGCCGAGCATTGAGCAGGTGCGCATGGTATCTAGCGGGACCGAAGCAACGATGAGTGCTCTGCGCTTAGCGCGTGGCCATACTGGGCGTGATTTGATTATTAAGTTTGAAGGTTGCTATCACGGCCATGCCGATAGTTTGCTGGTTAAAGCAGGTTCTGGTTTATTAACCTTTGCTGACTCTACTCAGAATGCACCATCTTCTGGCGGCGTTCCTCAGGATTTAGTGAGGCATACTTTAGTACTGCCTTATAACGATGTTGCTGCCATTGAAGAGGTATTCAAGAAGCAGGGAGACCAAGTTGCAGCAGTCATCTTGGAGCCTATTGCTGGCAATATGAATTTGATTCAGCCTTCAAAAGCATTTTTATCGGCGATTCGTGATTTGACTAGTAAGCACGGTAGTGTATTAATTTACGATGAAGTGATGACGGGGTTTCGGGTTGCCTTGGGTGGCGCTCAATCTTTGCAAGGGATTGTTCCTGACCTGACTTGTCTCGGTAAGGTAATGGGCGGCGGTATGCCAATGGCTGCTTTTGGCGGTAAAAAAGAAATCATGTCCAAGTTAGCGCCTTTGGGAAATGTTTACCAAGCAGGTACCTTGTCTGGTAATCCGGTTGCGGTAGCTGCTGGACTTAAAACTTTAGAGATTGTTTCTCGAGCTGGCTTTTACGATTGTTTGAGCACTCAAACCCAAAAACTGATGGCGGGATTAAAGCAGGCCGCTGATAAGGCGGGCATTCCATTTGCTGTTGATAGTGTTGGTGGCATGTTTGGCTTTTACTTTGCAGATAAAGTGCCAACCACGTTCGAAGCAGTTACTAAAACGGATATTGAGGCATTTAAAAAGTTCTTCCATGCAATGTTAGATGAAGGTGTATATCTTGCGCCATCAGCTTACGAAGCTGGATTTACTTCGATTGCACATGATGATGCAGTGCTTGCACAAATCATCACTGCTGCAGAAACGTCTTTTCAGAAGCTCTAAGACTTTTTTACATTCTCAAGGGATGGTCGTAGCCATCTACTTGAATGATTTCTAGCTTCTTAGAGTCTTTGCCTGAGTCTGGGATTTCCATAGCGGTAAGTTTGCCGCCCCAGACGCAACCCGTATCGAGCCCAATGACATTGTTCCGCCTCATTAGGCCCAAGGTGGACCAGTGCCCGAAATAAACCAAAGCATCTTGGGTTTTACGCTTTGGAACTTTGAACCAAGGAATGTATCCCTTAGGCCCATTCTCCAGACCTTCTTTGCTTTCAAATTCCATTTGTCCCGTAGGGGTGCAAAAACGTAAACGGGTTAGAGCATTAGTGATTACGCGCAGACGTTCGCTGCCTTTTAAGGAATTACTCCATTTATTGGGGGCATTGCCATACATATTAGCCAGAAAATCAACATAGGATTTTTTCCGCAAAGCTTTTTCAACTTCTTGTGCGCACTCGATAGTTTGCTGAAGGTCCCATTGCGGCAGAATTCCGGCATGAACCGTAATGACCTTGCCATTACTTAAGGCCATAGGTCTATGGCGCAGCCAATGAATTAACTCAGCCCGATCGGGGGCACGGAGAATGCTACTGACAGTATCCAGACCTTTGGTCTTGCGAAGTCCGGCATCGATTGCCAGGAGATGCAAATCATGATTACCCAAGATACATTCAGCACGACCTTGCTCTTGTAGGGACTTAAGCTGACGAAGCGTTCCAAGTGAGCTTGGGCCACGATTAACAAGATCTCCCAGAAAAATCATTTTTGATTCTTTAGGTATTTTCTTGATGAGGCTTTTGAGGGATGGGGCGCATCCTTGTATATCGCCAATAGCGTAAATCTTATTCATACCCTATATTAAAGCGGAAACCAAATACGAAGCTATTCGGCACTTACTTTTTTAACGACGCTATAGCGCACCAAGGTTTTCTTGCGCGCTTCATCATGGTTGACGATAGGCAATGGGTAGTCTCGCCCCAGCAATATCTCCGCAGCCTCTAGCTCAATATGGCCGGCTTCCCAGGGCGCGTGGATAGATTTTTTTGAAAGTTTTTCTAGTTGAGGTAAATATCTGCGAATAAATTTACCCTCAGGATCAAACTTTTCAGACTGTGTGATGGGATTAAAAATTCTGAAATATGGCTGAGCATCACAACCCGATGATGAAGCCCATTGCCAGCCGCCATTATTGGAAGAAAATTCAAAGTCGTTTAGATGCTCTGCAAAGTAGGCCTCTCCCCAGCGCCAGTCAATGCCCAGATCCTTTGTTAAAAAGCTAGCAACGACCATGCGCAGTCGATTGTGCATATAGCCGCTTTGATTGAGTTGATGCATGGCTGCATCTACTAGTGGATAGCCGGTCTTGCCTTCACACCAGGCGGTAAAGAGTTTTTTGGCAATCGAGTCACTTTCCCACTGAATATTGTCGTAATCTGGTTTGAAGGAAACGCCATCGGCAAGCCTGGGATGATTGGCGAGAATCATGAAATAAAAATCACGCCAGATAAGTTCGCTTAACCAAATGGTGGCACCCATGCTGCCAGCAAGCATACGGCGATGGGCCTCCCGGACCAGACCTCGAATCGATAGCATGCCAAAGCGTAAATGGGTTGACAGGTAGCTAACACCTTTGATGGCCGGAAAGTCTCTGCCAATCTGGTATTGATCAATGCGCGGGAGAAAGTCTTCCAAAAAATGTTGTCCACCATCAGAGCCTGGTGGCAAATAGGACTCAATACCAGTTTTCGCAAACCCCATTGATTTAAGGCTAGGCAATGGTAAATCTAGTTTTTTTGGAATGGGTGCAAATTGATTGTTCTTGGGAGTGCAATCATAAGCAGCTAAGTCTTGTTCACGAAGCGTCTTCAGCCAATTATTTTTGTAGGGTGTAAAGATCGAAAAGACAGTATTCGAGTTTGTGAGTATTTCTTTTTTCTCAAAGATGACCTGATCCTTGAAATCTTCAAATTCAATATCGAGCACAGACAATTTATCTTTAACCATTTGATCGCGAGCAATGGCAGAAGGTTCGTAATCACGATTGGTAAATACAGCATCTACACCCAGCTCACGAGCGATCTGGGGAATGCATTCCGTGGGATTGCCATAGCGAATGATCAGACCACCACCTTGTTGACGTAGTTCCTCATCAATCTTTTGAATGCCTTGCCAAATAAAGTCTACTCGCCGATCATGCTTAAGCCCATCTTGATCTAGCTCCCCTTGTATGAGGGGTTTGAGGATGCCAATATCAAAAATAAAGGCTAGCCAGACTTGATTGTTTTGCTGGAGAGCGTGATGAAGGGCTGCGTTGTCATAAAGACGCAGATCACGACGTAGCCAAACCAGTGTTTTTTTCATAGCCACTATCTTAGGGCTTATTTGATTGGCGTGCTTGAGCGACAGGGTAATATCCTTCTTCATATGGATACATTATTTTTTATAGCCTCAAAGACTGTGCAGTTTTGCATTGAGCCATTAAATTGGGTCATTGTCTTTGTGGTTCTGAGCCTCTTATTTCTGGGTTTGAGAAAACCTCATCTATGTAAGCGTTTTCTGCTGCTTGCTTTTCTAGATCTACTACTGGTAGGGTGGTTGCCGACATCCGAAATATTTTTACGGGCGCTGGAGGATGTTGTTCCAAAGACTAATTTGGCTCAAATTTCAGAGAAAGATATTGGTGGGATCATCATTTTGGGTGGCGCAATCGAGGGTGGTGAAATTGCCGTAGATCGTGGCGAGATTTCAATTGGCGCTGCAGCGGAGCGTGTAACTAAGGCATTTGAGCTCATACGTAAATACCCAAATTTACCTTTTATATTTAGCGGCTTCTCAGGGCGCCTATCCCCCAAGGGGGTATCAGAGGCGGATGCCTTTAAGCAATTGATTGCTGAGCAGGGTTTGGCAGATAAATCGGCTCATTATGAGAATCAATCTCGCAATACCTATGAGAACGTTTTGTACATGAAGCCGATGATTGGCGAGTTCGGCGAAAAGAATTCCGATGGGGCCCTAAAGCCTTGGCTTTTAATTACTTCCGCAAGTCACATGTATCGGTCTGTGAAGATTTTCGAAAAACAGGGGATCCAGGTGGTTCCGGTGCCAGTGGATTATCAAACTGCTTCCACTTTGAGGTGGGCTTCATTTGATCTGGAGGATGGGATTCAGAATTGGCATAAGCTGACCCATGAGGCAATTGGCTTGTTCGCTTATTGGGCTACCGGAAAGATCTAGTGAATCAGTAAATTCGGTAAAATAAACCTACATGAGCTCGGCTAAGAAAGCCCCTGTGGGCGCAGCACTAAAACCCACCCAAACCCCAAGTGCGGGGTCATCCATCTCCTATTCTGCCGATCATCTGGCAAATCAGTTTTTAATTGCTATGCCTGGCATGGCGGATGAGAATTTTGCAGGCTCTGTGATTTACCTGTTCGAGCATACAGAGAAGGGCGCCATGGGCTTAGTGGTGAATCGACCAACGGAGGTTGATTTAGCAACCCTGTTTGACAAAATTGAACTCAAACTTGAAATAGCCCCTTTACTTCAACAACCAGTTTATTTTGGCGGTCCAGTACAGATTGAAAGAGGCTTTGTTTTGCACGAGCCAAACCCTGAATGTGCCTACTCATCATCCCTTGCAGTGCCAGGGGGCCTCACCATGACTACCTCCAAGGATGTTTTAGAAGCGGTCGCCAATGGTCAAGGCCCAAAGCATTTTCAAATGACCCTTGGGTATTCCGGTTGGGGAGCAGGGCAGCTAGAAGAAGAAATTGCGCTCAACGGCTGGATTAATGTTCCCTTGAGCCGTGAGGAGATGGCGGAGATTATTTTCAATACCCCTTCTAGCCAGCGCTACGAGCGGACTATGAGCCATCTCGGTTTTGATCCTTCTCACCTCTCTGGCGAGGCAGGACATGCCTGAGGCGAAAAAAGACCTCACAGTAATGGCTTTTGACTATGGCACTCGCAGAATTGGGGTGGCTATTGGAAATACGGTAACTAAAGCTGGGCAGCCTATACAAACCATTGCTGAAAATGGCGATGACACTCGTTTTAGGCTTATTGAGGCCTTAATTCAGGAATGGCAGCCTGATCAACTGGTAGTTGGGTTGCCGTGCCATCCTGATGGCGTACCCCATGAGATAACAGCTAAGGCCAAGCGGTTCGGAAATCAACTCCATGGGCGCTTTCACCTGCCAGTAGACTGGGTAGACGAGCGGTATTCCTCAGTTGTTTTAGAGGGCAACCCAGAGATGCGGGACAATTTGGATGCACAGTCTGCTGCCTTGATTTTGGAGCAGTACTTTCATGAGAAGAATTAGGATAAGTTGAGATGAATGCTGAGCAGTCCTACTTAAAGTTGCTAGAAGTTTTGCGTAAGCGCAAGGCGTCAGGAGAGGTTTTTGAACTGGCTGGTTTAGCCATGGGTGGAGCATGGATTGCTGAGCGTCTGGCTGCTGATTTGGGATTACCTCATTACGGGGTCATTAATGTCGCCTTTCATCGTGATGACTACGCTGAAAAAGGTATGACTGCAATTCGGACCGCTAAAACAATGCCCACCCAGTTGCCTTATGACGTGAACAGCGCACATCTTATTTTGATAGACGATGTTTTGCTAACAGGCAGAACTGTACGTGCTGCACTAAATGAATTATTTGACTTTGGTCGACCAGCCAAAGTGGAGTTGATGGTATTGGCAGATCGGGAAAATCGTGAGCTACCTATTTCTGCAGATTTCGTAGGGGAAACAGTGCAGGCACCTGATCACCAAGTACTTGTCTTGGAAAAAAATACTGACGGTAAATTCACCTTTCAACTTGAGGATCGCGACTGATGAGTGAGTTTATTCAACCATTTAATCAATTCAATGCTGCAGGTGATTTAACGCATCTTGTGACTCTCGAAGGATTGCCTAGAGAGCAGCTTGTTCATATCCTAGATACTGCGCAACAATTCGTAAGCGTTACCGACCCCTCTAGAGAGGTGAAAAAAGTCCCCTTACTGCGTGGCAAGAGCGTCTTCAATCTCTTTTTCGAAAACTCCACACGCACTCGTACTACTTTTGAGATTGCGGCCAAGCGTTTATCAGCAGATGTCATTAATTTAGATATTCAGACCTCCTCAACCGCTAAGGGTGAGAGTTTGTTAGATACCATTGATAACTTAGTGGCGATGCAGGCGGATATATTTGTTGTGCGCCACAGTGTTTCTAAGGCGCCGATTGAAATTGCTCAACATGTACCGCCGCATGTTCATGTGGTGAATGCTGGAGATGGTAGCCATCAACATCCCACTCAGGGATTGCTAGATATGTACACCATGCGCCACTTTAAGAAAGATTTCTCTGGGCTGAAGGTCGCCATTATTGGCGACATTGTTCATAGTAGGGTTGCCAAATCCAATATTTGCGCATTACGCACTCTAGGTTGTACTGATATTCGTGCAATTGGGCCAGAAAGCCTTTTGCCTAGTGATTTAGATATGCTTGGTGTGAAGGTGTTTCATAGTATGGAAGAGGGCTTGAAGGGGGTTGATGTAGTCATGACATTACGCATTCAGAAAGAGCGCATGGAAGCTGGTCAGGTTCCTGAGGGCGCGGCTTTTTTCAAGCAGTACGGACTTACGCAGGAGCGTTTAGCTTTGGCTAAATCCGATGCGATTGTGATGCACCCAGGCCCCATGAATCGCGGCGTTGAAATTGACTCAGCTGTTGCTGATGGTCCACAATCCGTCATTTTGAATCAAGTCACATTTGGTATTGCTGTACGTATGGCGGTAATGTCAATTGTGGCTGGCAATTAAAGCGTAAGCCTGTGACTCAATTACAGAAAAAGAATTGGTTAATTCTGTCACATGGATTTAATATGGATGGCAGGGCATCGAGTCAGACCATCACTGACAAAATCCCTTATTTTTTGGAGGTTGGAGTTAAGCCAATCGTCCTGAGCGCTATCACCGGAGCGAAAGATGCTCGCTTTACGCACAGACAGTTTTTAGCGTGGGGACCGGCTGCATTCCGTTTCGATTTCCGCCACTGGATTGCCAATCAGTATGGTCGAGGTTTTGTATATAAATTACTTACTCGCACGGTCTCTGTTCTACTAGCCCCATTCATCGGCCTAGAGAGACTTTTTTTGGGATACTCAAGTCAGTGGTCATGGGCTATGCCAGCATTTATGCATGGCTGGAGACTCATTCGACAAGGTAAGGTAGACCTTATTTTTTCAACGGGTGGCGCCTGGTCAGCCCATTTGGCCGGATTATGGTTGAAGAAAAAAACGGGACTGCCTTGGATTGTTGAAATTCATGACCCACTCGTGATTCGAAAGACCCCGAATGATCAGGGTTTTGAAAAACCTAAAAATCGGGATGCTCAATTCCGACAATATTTAGAAAAACAAATCTGTAAAAATGCTGACTTGGTGTGGTGGTTTACTGATGGGGCATTGCATTACTCCAAAGTGCGTAATTCCAATTTAAATACCAAGGCTAACGCCCATGGATTTATGGTGCTACCTGGTGCCAAGCCACCTGGCGGACTGGAAATGACTCAGGTCCATGGCTATTCTGACAAACTGAATTTATGCCATTTTGGCTCCTTGGCCAATGATCGTTCTTTATCAACGATCCTCAATGCATTGGCCACTCTACTGAAAAAATATCCTCAAGCGCGAGAATATATTCGAGTGCATGCTTATGGTGCACCCCTAGATTCATTGACGCTTGAGGCAATTAAGCTGTTCAATTTTCAGGATGTATTGTTAGCTCATGGTCGCTTAGAAAAAGATCCGGCAACTGGCATATCTGGCCGAGAGCGAGTAGTAGTTAAGATGCAAACGGCTGATGTTTTGATTTTGCTCCATGGGAATGACGAGTGGTGTGCGGAATATATCCCCTCCAAGTTTTATGAGTATCTTTGGGCGGGACGCCCGATCTGGGGGATAACGCATCGAAATCCGCAGTTGGATCAAATGCTCGAAGAGAGAAGCGCTTATCTAAGTCACGAAGGGGATCTTGAGGGAATTTCGATGGCATTAGAGAGGATTTGGCTGGACTGGCAGCAAAAGTGTTTAATGATTCCAGTTGGGGTTCCAATTGGGGTTGACCAAGCGGCGTATAAAATACTTTCTGAAATTCAAGAAAATCTTTAGGAAAGCATTTGAAAGATCTCGTTCTATATTGCAAGTCGTATCGCCGAGATTTTCTTCGGCTAGAGCGCTTGCTAGCGTCAATTAAAAAATATAACGAAGATCGAATTCCTTTTTATATTTCTACGCCCCAAGATCAGCATGAAGAATTGGTCGCCGTCCTAGGGACTGAGAATACTTATCATTGGGTTTCCGATGAGTCCATCGTAGCAGCTAATCCCAGAGTGATGGCTGGAATTGAAAAAACAAGATCCGGTGGTTTGGCGCAGCAGGCGATCAAATCAGAGTTTTGGAGATTAGACATTTCTGAAAATTATGTTTGCTTGGATTCTGATTGTCTTTTTATTAAATCATTTCACAGTTCAGATTTTTTAGCTGCAGATGGAAATCCCTATACCGTTATTTATCAGAACAAAGAATTTTTTCAATTGGCAATGAATCGCAATCGCTCAAAAGTAGTTAGCAACCTCCAGCTTGAAGGCAACACCGTCAAATCTTTATTTGAACGAGTTGGCCCTAATTATTATTGCCCTTGCCCACCATTTATTTGGTCTGCAAAAGTATGGCGATCTCTTGATGAGCAATTATTAAAACCAAGGGGACTTACGTTTTGGGATATTTCTACACCAGAACATCCTGAAACACTTCTTTATTTGGAAGCCTTGCTTAATTTTCGTGCTATCCCTTTGCACCCAATCGAGCAATTGTTTCGTATTTATTACTATGATTGGCAATACTACCTTTTAAAAAGGATGGGAGAGCTAGAGTCACACCTACAGCAAAACTACCTTGGTGTTATTTATCAGTCTAATTGGAATCCTAACTTAGATTATGGCGTTGCAAGCAAGCCACTAGCTTCTCGTTTGATCAAAAATCTCAAACGATTCGCGCGCTACCTTGAAAGCTATTTTTAATGACTTCTTATTTATGACGCACGGCTTATTGCCCCTACAGATTTTGGTGATTTCCCTTGAGAGGTCGATTGATCGCAGGGAAAAGGTTGCTTATGAAATGGCAAAAATCTCCACCCCTTGGAAATTTTTGGATGCTGTAGATGGATCTAATTTGTCTAGCCCACCAAGAGAATACAAGGCGAATAAGGTCAAGTTGTTGCAGGGTTACGCCTTAACTCCCAATGAAATCGGTTGCTATCTTTCGCATAAAAATGCTTGGAAGCGTTGTGTCGAGGTAGGCATGACCACGTTGGTGATGGAGGACGATTTTGTTTTATTGCCGGGTTTTGAGAAAATTATGAAGACCTTATTAACCGAGGTGCCTGGCTGGAGTTTTTTAAGGTTGCAGGGTTTGTATGATGTGCCATTTCAAACCCTCAGAACTGAAGCTGGAGTAAGTTTGGTTAAAAATCGAGGAGATGCTGTTGGTGCTACTGCTTATTTATTAAAGCCTGAAGTGGCGCAACAACTAATTGAATCTTCTGAAGATATTTATGAGCCAGTCGATCATTTTTTAGAACATTATCAGAAACATGGCTTAGAATTTTTGGCTGTGAGACCTTATCCAGTGGATATCACTCGAGTGAAATCCACTATTGACGATAGAACTGAGCGCACACCAGTAAGGGGAATGAGAAAGCGTTTGCGATCAGTGGCTCGGATACTTGATCGTTTAATTAGTCCTAAGCCGTGGTTTCCCAAGGATTGAGTAGGGCGGATTTAGCTTAGGGCAGTTTTAAGTAGATTGCATAAGAAATGCTTTAGGGGGTCCAAGGTGGGGCGATGAATAAGCAAGGGTTCGCTAGCATACTTGTAGAGAGTATCTTTTGAATGCAAGAGCTCTCCCAATTCTTGAAACCCATTGGCAGACATAGGGGCAAGATTGATAAAGGCCTTTGGATTGAAGTCCACCTTCACATTCTCATCCGCCCAACTGATTGGCAGACATCCGGCCATAAATGCTTCAGGGATTTTCTCGGTGTAGTAGCCTGGAAACATCCCATTTTCAGGGCAAAGATTAAATGCAAAATGTTGGAGCTCATCATATTTGATGATTCCGCTTTCTAGATGATTTTTAATATTGGGATTAAATGACATCCCAAATTCTCTGACCTCAATTTGTTTTTTGACGGCCTTTAGAAGCGTTCCTCTTGGTTCGCGTAAATGGGATGCAAAGATTGCAGCGATAGGCGGCCGCTTCAGAAAGTCATCTCCTAGAGGTTGCAAGAGCCGATCGAGGTCTAAAAGCCGACCATAGCGCGGATTTTGATTACCCGTGACACCTTCGCTAGACCAATCAACCATTTCCATCCAATAAGGCGCTCGAAAGTGATGGTGATTTGAAATCCCTAGATCAAACGAAATGGAATAGTCAGACTTAGTATGGTCTGGGCGGATATTTTCACCGGTCTGAAAGAGAGTTAGTGGTCGCGAGCTTCTTTGGCTAGTTGCGGATTCAAGAATCTGCTGGAAATTGCTGATGAGGGGTCTAAGAGGCTTTGGGCACCAAGTCAATTTCTTATTGTTGAAATTTTCAAAGGGGCCGAGGATTAACAGATCGCACTCATGAGGCTTAACCCACTCTATTTGATAGTTCAGGCTTTTAAATATTGCGGGGATTAGGCTTGATTTATAGTCCCCCGGGGCACCGATTGTGGAAACTCTGATTGCAGTCATAAACCTTACCTTATTAATGCTGATATTAGATGCCCATTGTAATAACTAGCTTTAATCTTTATCTTGAATTGAATTAGCGTTCTTTATTGGCCCTATAGAACTTCGCTAACAAGCCTAATTATGTGCCACCCAAGAGCTGAATGGCCGCATCTGGTATTAAAATTGGCCTCTACTGCAATCTTTCAACTTAATATGGGGATGTCATCGATATCTCAAGAATGACCTTGCTCACACCCGCCTCCATGTCAAAGACCATTGCACATGTACCATCAAACACCTATCGGCCTGACATCGATGGTCTTCGGGCATTAGCAATTATTTTTGTAGTGATCTACCACGCCTTTCCCACTGTAGTAACTGGTGGTTTCGTTGGGGTGGATATATTTTTTGTTATTTCTGGATTTTTAATTTCCACAATTATTTATACCCAGTTAGACTTAGGCTCTTTTAGCTTTACTCAATTCTATATTCGACGAATCAAGAGAATTTTCCCTGCATTATTTTTAGTCTTAACTTTTTGTTTTGTCTTCGGCTGGTTTAATTTACTAGCTGATGAATTTAAGCAACTGGGAATGCATATTTTTGGAGGCGCAAGTTTTATTTCAAATTTGGTTCTCTGGAATGAGAGTGGATACTTTGATAACGCTTCTGAAACCAAACCTCTACTACACTTATGGTCTCTGGGAATTGAGGAGCAGTACTACTTTATTTGGCCGATTCTTCTGTGGTTAGCCGCAAGGACAAAAATTGACTTCATTTGGGTAGGGCTTGCTGTTGGGGTTGCTTCGTTTGGCGCCAATGTATATGAGGTCTTCTTGGCAGAGAATTTTTCATCTGCATTCTATCTCCCGATGAATCGATTTTGGGAATTGATGGCGGGAGCGCTTCTGGCTTATGCCAAGCTCAATCAAGGTAAATATTTATCATTTGGCGAAACTGCACATGAGGCGCTGAGAAACTTTATTAGCACTGAAACCATTAAAAATGGAGCATCAATTTTAGGATTCTTGTTATTAATGTTGGGGGTTTTGCTGATTACTAAAAACTCACCATTTCCAGGGTATTGGGCATTGTTGCCAGTGCTAGGAGCAGTGCTGATTATTGGTGTCGGTCAGCATGCTTGGATTAATCGTTTTATTTTATCTAGCCGACTCTTGGTTTGGATTGGGTTGATTAGTTTTCCACTTTACCTTTGGCATTGGCCCTTATTATCATTCGCGCATCTTCTACATGGCAGCATGCCCTCGGCAGAGATTAGGATTTTTACAGTTGCTGTTTCTATATTGTTATCCGCTGCGACGTATTATCTGGTGGAAAGGCCAATCAGAAGTAATCAATTTAATAAGACCAAAGCATTGGCTCTAGTTTTATTGCTAACTATTGTTGGGTATATTGGCCTTAATACCTATCAGCGGGATGGGCTAACTTTTAGACTGAATCAAATTCGTTTTAGATTGCCACCAGTTTTGCAGTTGCTGTCCATCAAAGATCCAGCTTCCTCAGGTTTGAATTTGGCTGCCCCAAAAATAGATTGCTCAAATCGAGGTGAGGATGAAGCTGGCGCCTCTGAAAATTGTTTAACGGCAGCCGAGCATAAAAAGCCAGCTATATTTATTTGGGGTGATTCTTATGCTGCGCATCTGACTACCGGTTACGAAGATCGCTTCGGCAAAGCCTTTCAAATTACTCGGAAGTTCTATAACGGATGTCCGCCAATAATGGATATGGAGTTTTTAAACCGTCAGAATTGCACAGACAAGAATAAGAAAATTTTTGAACAGGTTTTGAAAGAAAGGCCGGCTAAATTAATTATTGCGGCTAATTGGACTGACTACGACTGGAGAGAGATTGAGGGAACGATCGCCAAGCTTCACCAGGCTGGCTACCAAAATATCGATTTGATTGGCCCTGCTCCAGTATGGAGTGATGGGCTATATAAACAGTTGTACCTTAAATTTCTCGAAGATAAGAATCCCAACATTCCATTCAGAATGAAATATGGGCTTGATGCAAGCAAAAATTTCTTGGCTATTGATCTTGGTATGGGGGATATGGCGAAACGATTGAATGTTCGCTACATATCCATCACTCAAATTTTGTGCAATGAGGATGGTTGTTTTACGCGCTTTGGAGATACTAGCGATACCCTTGAGAGTATCGATGCCGGTCACTTTACTAAAAAGACCTCGCAATACGTTGTTTCAAAATTCCCAGGCATATAATTTGTATATGGAGAATGTATATACTGAGCATCCCAATATACTTATTCTGTTTATAATATTTTGACCTGAAATTTCTATTGGGGTACCCATGATTTTAGTAACTGGCGGTGCCGGCTTTATTGGTGGTAATTTCGTTCTCGATTGGCTCAAAGTACCGGCCAATGAAGGTGTTATTAATTTAGATAAGCTGACCTATGCTGGAAACTTGGCAACCCTGGCATCTCTAGAAAATGATCCTCGTCATGTGTTTGTGCATGGTGATATTGGTGATCGGGATCTGGTTAAGCAATTGCTTGCTGAACACAAGCCTCGAGCAATTATTAATTTTGCAGCTGAAAGTCACGTAGATCGCTCGATTCATGGCCCTTCAGATTTTGTGCAAACCAATATTGTGGGTACATTTAATCTGCTCGAGTGCGCGCGGGAATATTGGAATGCGCTTGAAGGTGATGCTAAACAGCAATTCCGTTTTCATCATGTATCAACCGACGAGGTTTATGGATCACTCTCTGCAACCGATCCTGCTTTTACCGAAAACCATCCCTATGAGCCAAATAGTCCTTATTCGGCTTCTAAGGCGGCCTCTGATCACTTAGTGCGCGCCTGGTTCCATACCTACGGCTTCCCAGTAGTAACCACAAATTGTTCTAATAACTATGGCCCTTATCACTTTCCAGAGAAATTAATTCCCCTAGTGATTCTGAATGCTCTAAATAGCAAACCTTTGCCAATTTACGGCGATGGCCAGCAGGTACGCGATTGGCTTTATGTTGGTGATCATTGCGCTGCTATTCGTGAAGTGTTGGCTGGGGGTAGATTGGGTGAGACTTATAACATTGGCGGCTGGAATGAAAAAGCCAATCTGGATGTGGTCAAAACCATCTGCTTCATTTTGGATCAGTTAAATCCACGTATTGATGGCAAGCCTTATGCGGATCAAATTAGCTTTGTGAAGGATCGACCCGGTCATGATCGACGCTATGCCATTGATGCTAGCAAGATAGAGCGTGAGCTGGGCTGGAGGCCTGCTGAAACCTTTGAAACCGGTATCCGTAAGACTGTCCAGTGGTATCTAGATAACCCTCAGTGGGTTGATGGTGTGGTTAGCGGTTCTTATCGCGACTGGCTGCAAAAGCAATATCACTAAATGAAGATTTTAGTCACTGGCAAGGATGGCCAGCTTGGTAGAGCCTTTCAAAAGGAGTTCCAAAGACTTTTTCAGAATAAGCATTCCAAAGTAGACATTCGCTATATTGGTCGACAGGACTGCAATCTTGCTGATTTAAGTGCGCTTGAAAATATTCTTCATGAATTTCAGCCAAGCCTCATTATTAATGCGGCAGCTTATACGGCGGTAGACAAAGCAGAGCAAGAACATGATCTTGCTTTTACTATCAATGCAGTGGTGCCAGAATTCTTGGCCAAATATGCAGTGACTCATAACGCAAGCCTGATGCATTACTCAACGGATTATGTATTTGACGGTGAGGGATCGGATTTTTATTCGGAAGATCGCGCTGTTCGTCCCTTAGGCGTTTATGGCAAGAGCAAGGCTGAAGGAGAGCGCTTAATTGTTGATGCATTCACGCAAGCCAATAATGCCAATGCATGCTTTGCGATCTTTAGAACCAGCTGGGTATATGGAGAGGGAGGCAACTTCATTCGAACTATTCTGCGTTTAGCAAAAGACCGAAGCGAATTAAAAGTCATT
>Ga0364873_10432_pt1 | contig 20273 bp, 11 predicted proteins | sample ExccelAu500001D3_2_FD_206928 | JGI IMG/M metagenome (GOLD analysis project Ga0364873, IMG submission 206928) | Enriched cells from Trout Bog Lake Hypolimnion, Wisconsin, USA - BchlTB.Aug07.5000.01.D3 | ecosystem: Environmental > Aquatic > Freshwater > Lake > Hypolimnion/Profundal zone | place... | reverse complement strand
CTGGAACTCCCACCACCTGAATTTGCATCAGGTAACGACCGTCCGCGCCGGCGAGGCTGGATTCATGAAGGATCCCCTGCGCGGGACTATCCAGATCTACTTCGACTTGCGCGTCAGCGCAGGGCTTTCCGGAACAAGTCACGATGCCGGAAAAAACATACGTATAGGTTTGGGGAGCTGAAACCCATTGCAGCGAATAGTCGACGATGCCTCGGGTTTGAGCCATGGCGGCATTCGGAAGCAAAATTTGGGAAAGAAGAGAGAGAAAGACCAGGCTGGTTTTGAAGACTTGAGTACTCACGGGAGGCCGCCTTTCTCCCTCCCATCCAATGTTAAGCAAGCCCTGTCACAACAACGTATAGTCCCTGTAAAAGACTTGTAAAACCAGCCAGATTGAAACGAATGACCCAGTTGAATGTAGGGTGGAATTGCTTTGCTTTAGTAGAATCGAAGCCACCTATCTTGAATAAAATCCGGGACCTTCACCGATCCATCTCGCGTGTCTTAATCACGGTGGCAGCTGTCTGCATGAGCACATGGCTTTTTTGGCCTGCGTCGCGATTCGGGTTCCTCGACTGGGATGATGCCGGCACACTTCTCCGCGGCAACTTTTATCACGAACTTTCATGGCGAAGTCTTCGCTGGATGTTTACAACCCATCAAATGGGTCCTTACCAGCCCCTGGCTTGGCTCTCCTTCGCCATCAATTACAAGCTGTGCGGACTGCACCCGGGTGCCTATCACATGACAAATATCTTCCTTCATGCGATGAATGCCGGTCTCTTTGCCGTATTGGCGATGGAACTGCTTCCGGAAACCGCTTCCGGAATTAAAACGAATGGCGAAACGGCCTGGCGATACGTCGTGATCCTCTGGACCGCGCTCGCATACGCCCTTCATCCCTTGCGGGTCGAATCTGTGGCCTGGGCGACCGAGAGGCGAGATGTCTTGTGCGGATTTTTCTTCCTGATGTCCGTATTAGCGTATATGAAAGAAGCCGATGAGCCCGGGCGGCGTGCTCGTGCTTACTATGCAATTGCCGTGGTCGCTGGTGTCTGCGCCATGCTCTCGAAGGGTATCGCGGTCGGATTGCCAGTCGTGTTGTGGATGTTGGATCGGGGCAAGCTGGGTCGGGGATGGGCAGACTGGAAATCCAAGATTCCATTTCTTCTGGCGGCTGCGGTGGTGTCCTGGCTCAATCTCCTCGGAGCGCGCAGCGGCGATCTTCCGCAGCCGCCGTACAGCCTGCTGGAGCGGATGGCGCTCTGCGGCAACAGTATCCAGTTCTATGTCTGCAAAAGTATTTGGCCGGCGGGACTGTCGCCTTACTATCAAATGGCGCCCAAGACCATGTTGTGGGGGACTGGGATTCTGTGGGGTGCATTGGTTGGTGCGCTTCTAAGCCTGATGATTCTCGCGTTGGGCCGTCGATGGCCCGCATTTTGGTGGAGCTGGCTGGCTTATCTGGCCCTCTTGGCGCCGGTCTCCGGGTTGTTCCCGAACGGACAATTTATGGTTGCTGACCGCTACAGCTACCTGGCCGCCATGCCGCTGACGCTCCTGGCCGGCGCAGGGCTTTGCCGCGTCAGCAAGCGATACCGTCCAGGCGCATCGCTCATCATGGCCATGTCAATTGGGGCGATCTTCTGGGTGAGTCGGAGCCAGTTGGGGTTTTGGGAAAATAATCTGACACTTTGGTCGCGGGCCACCCGGGTGACACCCTCCGGGGATTTGGCCTGGTACAACCTGGCAACGTCTTACATGAAGGAAGGGAAGACAGAGCCGGCGAAAGCCGCCTTCAGGGAGGCATTAATCCGCGCCCCGGATTCTCCGGACGCGCACTATAATCTTGGGCTTCTGGAAGAGGCCCAGGGACATTGGCGATCCGCTGCCGACGAATATCAAGCGGCCCTTCAGAAGCAGCCAGGCCGCCGCGATGCGCGTCATCAATTGGCCCTGGTCCACCTGAAGATGGGGGATATGCCGCGAGCGACCCAGGAACTCGAAGAACTGCTCCGCATGTACCCCGACTTTGCAGAAGCATCGTTTAATCTTGGCATGATCTATTGGCGCTCCGGAAGACAGACCAAGGCTCGTCCCCTTCTCCAGAATGCCGTACACGTCCAGCCAGAGTTGGCCTCGCGTCTCCCCTATTAACTTATCGGAAACTGCCTTGGAGCAGGGATATCAGGGATCGCCTTAAGCTCCAAGTTATGAGATGTGAATATGGGGTCCCAAACTGGTTAAAAGATAGAACCTTCCATGTAGCCTTTCGTCTCCTACCCGCAAAATCACGCCGCTGATTCGACCGCAAAGGAGGCGAAGAGGTTTGGCCTTGCGTGGGTTCCAGATGCCGGATTCCGCCGAATAGCGTGTCGAGTGGCAATCAGCCAAGCCTCCTTCAGTAAGAATCGCCACGGGTGGGTCCATCTATAGATGTAAGTTTGGAGGTGCTCACCGTCAGAGAGATAAGCGATTTGATCGAAATCCGAAACATTTACAGGAATGCCTGGTTCGTTTGAATCTGAGGTGAAGGCTGGTTCGATAATCTGTTGCTTCGCGACTTGTATCTGGGAAACAGGTGACGACCCGGCGTTTTTCAGCATGAGAGACTCAATGCCGAGCCGCTGAAGTGTATTTTTTAAGTGATTCTCGGGATTTTCATTCTCAGAGCCGCGTAAGAAAGCGACGAGTTTGGAGCGTAGCCCAGGAGTTTGAGCCATCAGGGCCCCGAGTTTCGCCAATGTTGGATTTTTGTTGACATGCCCCCAGCCGACAACGATCAGGGCCTTGTCATCTGGATTTTGTAGGTCCAGAGCGGATACGATATTTTTTCGAAAGGCTTCGTCCGTTTCACCACCGGCGTGAGGGAGCCGGTTGGATGTCCTCTTGACTTCTTCAACAAGTGCCCTAATTTCCTCCCACCGCCCCTGAGACTGAAGAACCGAAAATCGTCTCATGGTTTTAGCACCATCAACGGAGGCTCTTACATCAAAGCCAAGAATCGGAAGCCCCTTTTGACGCGCCAACAACAGCATCCGAAGGAGATGTGGGTGTACTAACTCTACCTCGCGTTCGTGTTCGTTCCAATGGTGGACTGGGTCCTTTACGCGTAATGCAGAACATTCGTCCAGGAATGGCACTATAATTTCATCAATGTAGTCTTGACCGTACTCGACGAAGATCTTTCGGAGGCTTTCCGTTTGTATTAAATGATCTGCCATTTTCTCAAGAAGCAAGTCATAAAATGGGCCGCCATGTTCTTCGCCGAGAACAACCGCTTGTGCACCTTGGCGAAAATCCTCCGAAATCATTTCAATCAGGCCACCGTGGTATCGACTTTCTTCTAATTGTTGCATCAACTGACTGTCGGTTTCATTCCGGGAAATGGATTCCCTGTAGAGAGTTGACCGTCTCTCTGCTAATTGATTCGTCAATCGGTGCAACCACATCCCGGGTTGGCTGAGAGCTTGCGCCTGAAATGAGAATTGGCTACTTTCTATGGAGGTAGGCGTGATTTCCGAGTCGATAGCAAAGCCTGGATCTAAGGCAAGCCCAAAGGTGATGATCAACAACTCAACGATGCGGAGCAATTTTGACATGAGCTTTCCTACGCGGGCGCGCGTACTTAAGTCTATCTATCAAAAGTTACGATTAGGTTAAAATTAAGGCCCATTTTTTGAGGGTTCCGATAGGCCCAAGTCGGTTTTATCCCGTCATCCTTCGAGGAGCTTTTGCGAAGCCTTGAGCGCCAGGAGCATCGAGCGGGAATTATGCGGGGCGAATATATTTCCAGTTTCAGCCTCTAAGAAGTGAAGGGCGTTCAATTCAAGGAGGATTCATTTATGGAACGGAACCGGCAGTTTGATGAAAGGTATCTGATGTTCGGAGCGGAAATTCTGAAGTTGCTCTCGCGGTTGCCGCACGACAAAGTAGGCGCCCATGTCGGGGATCAGCTGTTTCGAAGCGGGACGTCGGTTGGGGCGCATCTGCAGGAGGCCAGAGCGGCAGAATCGCGGGCAGACTTCATTCATAAGATGCAGATGGCGTTGAAAGAAATCCGAGAAGCGAAGTATTGGCTCTCGCTGATCAACGCCGCTGAGGTCATTGCCCCGCAGATGGTCTCGAGTCTGCTTCGAGAGTCTGACGAACTCGTTGCGATTCTGACGCGATCTGTCATCACGGCTAAAGCTCATCGGCAGGGTTAACCTCACACCTCAGACCGAACATGTGAGACCTCACAGATCTCTAAGATCTCAGGTGCCATGTGTGAGGTGTGAGGTGGTCAAAGATGGGGTGGCTAACGGGACTTGAACCCGCAACCTCTGGTGCCACAGACCAGCGCTCTAACCATTGAGCTATAGCCACCGCCAAAACAGGAGGAAAATTGGAAGGACGGCTATTAGACTACCAGATTGTCGTTAACGATTCCAGCTATTCCAGCCACCCCGAAGGACGGGGCAGGACTCTACAGCCGGAGCTCCAGAATGGCGCGCAGGGTCAGCGCGCTGACGGGCCCTCCCTGTTTTTATCGAGAAGGCCCATCCCGCGCGATTACGCAGGCGTCGGACGAAGAGGTCGATTGACGCCAGACATCGGGCCAATAACAGAAGATGATATTTACTGTTATTCATGTTATACTGGTTTTGGAGGTGCTTTTATGAATGTTTCACTGACATCGAACCTTGAGAAATATGTGAATGCGAAAGTCAAAAGCGGTCGATACTACTCGGCCAGTGAAGTTATCCGTGAAGGGTTGCGGTTGCTCCAAGATCAAGATGCCATGCGGGAAGGTCGATTGAAAGAGTTGCAGCAGAAAATCGATCGGGGTATGGCTCAACTGGATCGGGGCGAAGGCATCCCGGGCCCGATTGCCAAGGCGGAGCTAAAGCGCTACAGCGCGGAGCACCGTAAGCGCCCCTGATGGCCGAATACCTTCTTTCCCCCGACGCCCTTCAAGACCTGAAGGACATCTGGGATTTCATTCGCAGCGACAGCGCCGAAGCGGCAGACAAAGTTGTCGATGCGCTTTTTGAGGCGTTCGAAGGCCTGGCTGCCATATCGCACAAAGGACACAAGCGAGAAGATTGGACGTCATCGGATGTCCGCTTTTGGCCGGTTTTTTCTTTCCATGTCATCTACCGCCCTGACACCAAACCTCTCCAAATTATCGGGATCGTACACGGGGCGCGTGACGTTCCCGAAGTCCTTAAGAACAGAGAACTGTTATAGGATTCACCTCGTAAGCGGACCCCCATCCAGCCTCTAATCTCTCACGCTATCTGGACAAAGAAGTTCAACGGGACGTTCGCGACAAGCCGAGGTCAAAGGTCTGGTCTGATGAAGGTGGTTGTGAATGATCTGGCCTACAGCCGGACCTGGATCAAGGCGCGCAAGGTCAGGGCGCTGACGGGCCTTGCCCTGTTTTCATCGAGAAGGCCCGTCCCACGCGGTTACGCAGGCATGGGACGAAGAGGTCGAAGGGTTCGTTGATCGTGCCGGGGATGTGGTTGTCGTAGTGCACGTAGCCGAGATCGGCGTGCATCAATGAATGATCCGGAACAACCCCCGCGCCTGAGCCGTCTTCAAATGGTTGACAGGCGCAACGGTTTCATCGGTTGTCCACCATAAGGCGCCCGGACGGAGCGCTTTCCTCTCCTTGGGAATTCACGGCGGTGACGTAAAACAGGTAAATCTTCGGCGAATGCGGCGGCGGCGTCCAGGTCACGGTGGAGCTGCGGACGAGGGACCCGTCCTTATCAAAAGACGGGTGGTCGCTGTAGGGCGACGCGTACAGATTGTAGTGATACCCCGGCATGGGATCCCACGCGAGGGTGATACTCTCCGAGCCCGCGATCGGCTGCCAGCGCAGATGCTGCGGACCGGCAGCGAGCTTCTTCGCGGCCGGAGATCCCACCGTGATGGTTTTCCCCGCGAGAACGGCCAGGGCATTGCCGACCCGCTGCACCATCCCGCCGTTCTGCGGAACGCCGGCCTGGATGAGCTGGGCGGCGTCGTTGGCATTGAGCAGAGGAGCAGAACCGGACCCTGAGCTCGGAGCACTGAGTGGAGAGATACCGGGACTTGGTGCTCGGTTCTCGTTACTCTTGCCATTATGTTCTCGTGGTTTCGCCGGCGGCGGGCTGGAAAGGCCGGATGTCGGAGGAGCGGCCACCGGGGCGGGGGACACCGGCTGGACCGTAGATGTTTGCCCGGGATGCCGCAGCCAGTGGATGACCTGGCGAATGCGGGGCAGGGCGATGGCGGTAACCAGAATTAGGAGCGCCACAAGCACCCAGCGGATCACATTCCAGGCCCCATATGCCAGGGCCCGGCGATTGGTCCGGTCTTCCAGTTCGCACAGGTCATCGTAGGCCCGTTGTTTCACCAGCCAGCAAAAGAGATAGGCTGGCACAAAGGCCAAGCCGATCAGCACGCTCACGATCAATTCTCCAATGGTTTTGTCCCCGCTCTCCCCACCCCCTTCCGACCGGTTGGCGTGTTTAAAGGGGTTTTTAGGGGCGCCTAGAGCCTGGAGGTCGGGGCGATCCCCATTGTTTCGGCCTGTTCCGTTGTTATTTTCATTCTTTTCGGTATTTGTGGAGGGTGTGGAGGTTTGTGTGGAGGGTGTGGAGGTCTGTGTGGAGGGTGTGGAGGTCTGTGTGGAGGGTGGTGTGGAGGTCTGTGGAGGTTTATTATGCAGGTATTGCTTGATATCCCAGGTGCTTAAGATCCGCCCCTCGAGCAGCGCCAGAGTCTCTTTTGATAGGCCTAAAAGTCCCAGGACTTGATTGATGATCGGTCGTTTTTCGGGACATCCCAGCTTTTCGGCCATTTCTTTCTGGCTCAAATCGTGAGTGACCAGATAAGTCTGCATTTCGCGGGCGAAGTCCAGAGAGTAGGCTTTCTTGTCCAGCTTGGTTTTGATCGCCGCCAGGGCGGCAGCTTCGAGTACCGGGTCTTCCATGGCAGCCTCCGTACGGAGTGGCATGGGACAGGCGGGCACCCGCCATGATTAAAATAAACCTCTACGGAGGGGTCAAGCCGGATTGGGACGCGCGTGCGGATGCAAATCTCGGAGGGGGGGGCCCGAATGGGCCAAAATCGACCCGACAAATGAATGGGATCTTCGGTCCTCTAAATGTATTAGGCCTTTCGGGATGTCATCTTTTGGCCTGTTCAGATTGGCGATCTCAGCGTAAAATAAAGCAATTCTGAACGCCCGGGAGGGGCACGCATTCAGCACCACCCTCTTGATAAGCTCGCCAAGCGAGCGGGGATCGTTGGTGCAGTCCCGGCTAAATAGCTCGCCAAGGGCGAGCGATCAAGAGGACGGGACAGTGTCCGGCGTTCGGTTTTATCATGCCTAAGCTCCTCACCCGCATCGTCGCTTTCCTTCTGCTTGCCTGTTTAATCGCGGATCCTTCGTTCGCGGCCCTTTGGATCGCCTCGGACAGACCGAGATCGATAACAAATTTCAACGTCCCATGGACATCCCAGGCTTTGCAAATTCCCACCTACGAATCCAGACTACCTAACCGATCGGCCGACGCACCTATCAAAGAAATGGCTGCTACCGAAATGCGACGGGTGCACGTCAAGGGACTCGGGCGTTCCGTGTCGAGCAACTCCAGTGTTTTCGAACCTGTTGATAGATCAACGCAGGTATTTCTCGAGTTCATTACTTCTGAGCCAGGCCGATGGAAAGGAAAACGGGTTTTAGAACTCGGTACGGCGACCGGCGTACTCGCCATTGCGCTGGCCCGCGCCGGAGCCACGGTGGTGGCAACAGACATCAACGCGCATGCGGTCGACTTGGCTCGGCTGAACATCGCAGAGGAGGCAGAAGATGTGCGCGGGCGAATTAAAGTCTCTCGGGGGAATCTTTTTGAAGCGTTGTCGGAGACCGACATCAAGGAAGGCTTTGATGCGGTCTTATTTAATCATCCGATCGTCGATGGAGATCCGGAAGTCCCTGAACAACAAGATGTGTACGCGGGACAGTATTTTAGCGTTTTGACAAGAACGGTCGAGGGGCTACGCCCGATATTGAGGCCTGGTGGACACGGCTATTTGTGGGCTTTTGATAGACCACGTACGATTTTTCTCCAATGGGGAATTGTGCTGACGATCCCACTGCTTGAAAGAATGATCACCAAGTCTTCGTTTACGATGAAAGAGGTTTTTCATCAATCCGCGTACGTAATTGCTGAAATCGGTCTTGACACCCCAATGAAGCAAGAATCTCCGCCCGCCGCCCCGCCTCCTGCTTCAGCAAAGGAAGCGGGACCATCGGCGCAGGCTGCGCGGGCGCCTCAGGCCCCGGCCGTAGGTTCAGGTGGCACCCAAAGTCAACAGGCACAAAGTGAATCGGGGGCCGGTAAAGCCGGGGCAGAAGTCGAAGTGCTCAGACCGTCCGAGCTAGGAGGACGTTATATCAAAACTATTTTTTGGGACTGGGGTGGAACATTGGGCTACTGGCCAATAGGCATGGCGGATGGGGCAGCCGAGTTTCTGAAACTTTCACAGGAGTTAGGGATCAAAAACGTTTTGGTCACTTCCGCACCCCGGAATGAGGTGGACCACTGGATGCAAACCCATGGCATCGCCGGTTTCTTTGCCGAAATTATTTGTCCCTCTGACAAAACCAATCCCATCGACAAAGCAACTGAGATCCGCGACTATCTTGGACGGCATAGCCACGAATTATCGTCTTCTGAAACAGTCGGGATGGGCGATGACCCTGTCAAGGATCTTGTAGCCTTCAAGCAAGCAGGCATTACGAGTATTGGCGTACTGATCCCTGGGTCGAAGTTCATTCGAGAGCAACTTATTGATACAGACACTGCGGCCCTTATAAACGGTTTCACGAGACCTGAACCCATTTTAGAATTGCTGGGACATTCGCAAGCTGATCGGAACTTGTCGCCCAAGCCAGATATTTCGCCCGCCGCCCCGGTTATAGATAACGTTCCTCGACCTGCTTCCAGCAGCCGAGTCTTGCCCGCCAAGATCGAGAAATGGATCGATTCGAGTAGCAACGATGCGGATTTAACCTTACGAAAAATATCGATTCGAGATCGTCTGAGGTACGTCTCGCAATCAGAATTTGAGGGACGATTAGAACGTCTCGTTCAGGCGTTGAACCACCGGCTGGCTTCGGTCCCGTCCTACGGCGTGGTGTTTGATTTTCAACCACATCGGTCCAAGCACTGGGTCTATTCTCTGGCTCAATCGCATCTCCAAAGACCACCTGCCCTGGAAATATTTGGAGACGATCAAATTTTAGAGAAGGTTAAAAAATGGCCACCCTTGCTCGTAATCTTTGATGACATGGCAATCACAGGAATGGATATGTTGGCGATGATCCAATCCATAAAGGACCGCAACAGATCATCCAAAATCATTGTGGCAGTGCCTTTTCTGACGCGGCGGTCAGAGAAGAAGCTGAGATCTATACAGGGTGTTGAGCTACTCTACGATGAGCAAGGGACCCCGGTGTACGATCTCGTTCCCATTTTGGGGATTAACGGCCTGGCATATTTCGATCACAAAATCCCGGACTGGATATCTTTGCCAGTAGACTTTTCGAAAACGTTCTTTAGCAACAAATTTCTTCGACCATATCGCGACGAGCGCACAGCTTACTTCGCGCGCGAAGAAGCCGAGTTCGAGCGCCAAGCGGCTGAGACAGAGATCGATCCTCAGCAACACGTGGCCAACAATCATAGGACGGAAGGAACACCCGCCGCCCCGTCCGATCAAGTTCGTCCGAAGTCGCTTGGAACCTGGGCATTGCTGTGGAAATGGTGCTTCAGGCTCGGTTCCATGTGGGGACCTGTCCTTGTGTTTACGCTAGGGCCGATTTTGGAGGGTGGCCTCACGGGACTAGCCGCACAGGCTTCGCGTGGTTCCTGGTTTAGTTTGATCTTCAGCGCGGTCGGTGTGATCGGGGCGCAACTCCTGATGCATGCTCTGTTGGGTGTCTTCTATTGGAACAGGCAAAGAGGGACATGGAATATTCTGACTTATAAGAATCGGGATTCGGCGCCGTTAGGTCCTTGGTTCGACGCTTTCATGGACGCTAATATGAAGGCGTATACAAGCGTCCTTGCTTTCCTCGCCGCAAAAGCGGGCGAACCGTTATGGTTCACGCTCCTGGTCGGCATCGTTCCGCATCTTCTGACGCACATCCCGTCCATTTTCTGGACGATCGGCCCAACCCTGACGAAGCAATTTTCCAGACTGCCCGGATTAAGCCGAACTAATCCACGTTCCAGCTATTTCACGCTGGGTCTTTTGTGTGTACTCGGAGGAGTAATGCTTGCATTGTTTCAATCCGTCTTTGGAGGCATTTCGCTGGCGATCTTCGGCGCGATGGTTATCGGTGCTGCAGACTGGGCCGCGAATAAAGAACATTCGGACCTCCTGATGATTACAAATCCTCGAAATTCCCGCCTCCGTCAATGGGCTCGTAAAGATAAACCCGGCGGTTTGGGAACGGCCATTGTTGGAACCTTCATTGTGTGCATAACAGCAGGCATTTCTTTTGCTATGGCCGCATGGGATTTTGGTCCTTCTACCGATATCAACATAAATCTCACTTTGGCAGCCATTGGGATCGCCATCAGCATAGGGGTCCTGTTGACGCTGTCAGGCATTGCTATAAAGACAGCCCATTACCTATTCAACCAGAACCATCAAAACATGATCGCAGTCATCATGCATGACAGGCGTCTGGACGAATCAAAGTCCATCCGCCGGATTCTTTCAGATATGAGGAGTGGACGATTGGGAGGGAATCAGCTGGTTGACTTAGCTGTCGCGCGGGAGGAATCCGAGAGGTTGGCAACGCTCAGAGACCTGAACGAGAGAATTATGGCGCTTGAGCAGCGGATCACCCATGCAGACCAATTTGGAGAAATGGGTGTGATCGACCCCGCTCTTCGCGCTGTGGAAGAAATGTTCGTGGCTTTGGGGAAAGACAAAACCTTTCCAGCTGTAACCCTCGATGCATCCACCCGAGAAGCTGTGCGCACTCATTCAGCCATTTCCACTCGTTACGGCTTGCGATTGCTGACAGTCTTTCCGGACCTGGATGTCGATGCGCGCGTTCCGTACCAGGCGGCTCAAGAAGCGATCCGATCGCGATTCCAGACTAAGCCTCCTCAGACAACGAAGGAACGATTTCAGTCTGTCCATGAGATCCTGGAAGCGCATGCGCCTTTGGCTGCCGCCCGCCTTGACTACGTTGAGCGTATTGCGCAAATGCATGGCCTTGACGGAGCACGGGGATACCTGGAAGTAGTACGGCCTTTCTCCCCGAATGAGATGGAATTATTGTTGATGGCCTTTCCGCCCGCCGCCCCGGCTGCAACGCCGAATCGCGGTCCCGGAGCAGATAAGCTGGGAGGCGCGGCGTGAGCTCAGCGGTAAATTTCTCGGCGGTGGCCGATCGAAAGAATATGAAGGGATTTGTCGAAATCGCCGAATTCTTTCTCGGCGCTTCGGGCAATGGTGAGACGGTAGCTCACACCGTGAGCTTGCGGGACTTCAAGTACTGGCGGAAGCCGCGAGCAGGTTCATGGGAGCGTTTTTCGGCGACGGCCAGGTCGATGAGGTCCTCGCGCAGCCGGCGATCGCGGACCATAGCTGATAAAACGTGGTCCTGTTCTCGACGGGGAAGCGCATGAAAGGCAGTCATAAATATCTGTGCAACGGCTTGGGCCTGTGTCATCGAAATCCTCCTGAACGTATTTTATCTCGGGACCGTCCTATTTGCCATGTCAAATGAGAACCGCATGAAACCGAACCTTATTTTGCGGCCGATCGCCCTTCTCCTGATTCCCTGCCTGGCCGGGGAGCCGGCGCTCACCAATCTGGGATCTGAGATTTCGGATTGTGGATCTAACGGCTACCCATCCGAGATCCGAGATCCACGATCCAAAATAACCTTCGCCTCGCAGGCCCTGGCGCTTCCAGCCGGAGCGTCTAAACTCATCCCGGAAGTAGAGGCACTGCACCATGCAATTCCCCAATTAAACGCGCCCGCCGCTCCGGCTAACCAGATCGAAAACACAGCGGAGAACTCGCCTGACGTGATCGACCGTTCGATGTTGGGTGACCTTCTGGAAGATCCTGTCGTGCAGGAGGGTCTTCCCATCGTGAAATCCGCCCTTACAAAGCCCGAAAATCTGCGCTATGGCATGCTCGTTTACCGCCATGATCCCGCGTTGTTCCATCGGCTGGTCGAGGCCCGCATTCCCGAAACCGTCATTGAGAATATCGGACATGCGCTGGAGCACCGTTCCAAAGGCGCCCTGGCCGCCTTGAAGGCTGGCCTGCCGTTTACGGCGCCCTGGATTGCCCGCCGCTCCAAAGGCTGGACCGTGCTTGCTCCCACCCCGGACCTGTTTGAAGAGCATCCGAATCTGGCCGCTCGCATGTTCGACAAAGGGTGGCTCAAATCTGCAGATCAGGGCCCTCTGGTGCTGGCGGGTCAGCACTTCTGGGAAGAGACCGTCTATCTCATTGATGAGAGGCATTGGTCGTTGTCCGATGCCCGCCTGTACGGTGCCGCGCAGGCTTTAAGAGAATGCCCCGATCAGACAAGATCGATTCTGGACTACTTCGGAGCGCTTCCTCCACCGGCTTGGTTCGATGGCGACACGATGCTCGGCTGTGCGCGGTTGATGAAAGTACGCGGAATTGCCATTGAACGACTCATAAAGATTATCCATTCCCTTGGTTTCGGAAAGTGGCGGCAAGCCAGGTTTGAATACCGCGGCCAAGCTGCTAATTTTACGGAACCTTACTTAGCGCCGTTTCTCGATGATGAAGCCGAAGCCCGGCGCTGGCATCGACGCTTTCCATTCAGCGACGGCTGGACCCGTAACTGGAGTCAGCGCTCGACGCCCGCGGGCCGACGTTTGCTGTCGGAAGGATTTCCATTGGAGCGTTTGTCGCCGGCGGTCCTGCAAGCCTTTGAGGCGAATGAGACGGCGTTCAATGCCCTCTGGCACCGGACATCTCCAATGGCGATTGAAACCAGCATGACCTCTCTTATCAAGGCCGACTTCACCAGGGAAAACATCAGCGCCGCATTGGCGAAAATGGCGGTGCTTGAATGGTTGACACCCCTAATGGAGAGAGAACTCCTTCGCCAGTGCTTCGTCAAGCTTTTGACCGCTGGAGAAGCGCTTCCGGAGGCGTTCAGTTGGACGGCTGAACGATTACAGAGCGGGGAATTGGACGCGAGTAATTTCCTAAACGCAATTGATGTCTTCCTTTCCAATCCATTGGGTGCGCGGCTGGCCTGGCAGGCCGGCATTCCCGCTTATCAACTGTCTGAGGAGATCGCGCGCGATTTTGCCAAAGGTCAGGCAACTGGGGTCGCCCGGACATGGCTGGCCATCTATCAGCGGCGCGGCAATTTGCCGCTGGGGCTGGCCCCGGCAATCCTCGATTCTCCAGGATCGGTACAAGCTTTGAAAGCAGCCGGCACCTCAGCGTTCGATCTCAACGATGCGGCCACCTTGAGGCGGTGGGAACAAGATCCTCGAGTGCTCAAGATCTTCGCGCGTCTGCTTCGCTGCCAGGGTCTTTCGGCGGCTCAAATGGGATTTTCTGATCATCCTTTCGATTTCACTGTACGAATCGCAGCGAATAGCGAGTTTGACCGCGTCCAAGGCCGCTATGTCTATGAGATCCGAATAGCCCTGAATCTTTCGCCGGATGAAGTCGCTGAGATTCGTAACACCTTGAAAATCCGAAAACTCGGTGAGCACACCAGCAAACCTGCGGCGGCTTATGTTGTAGCGCGGCTTTGCGGTAATGGATGGATCATTGAAGAAATCCAAAGCGATTTGCTGGACGGGGAGCTTTCCGGTGGTCTTCAAGAACGCTACCGCAACCGCTACGAAGTGGCTTTGCGGACCGCTGAGCGAGTGCTGGACGGATCGCCTCTACTGATTCAATCTCCCTCGGACTTGCTTCGTCGCTGGAGCGCAATAAGTCCCAAGACGGCCTATCGTCTTTATGCTGAATTGCCGGCGCATTTGGGTTATCACATGGAGCGTATTACTGATCGCGAGACGCTCGAAGCGATTCGGAACGGCACGGAATATTATCCGGGTCCCTGGTTCTGGACCACTACCGATAAAGACGGCATGAATCAATTCCGTCCTGTTTCGCCCACTCCATCAGAGATTGCCGCCGGGCGCGCGGCATCGGAATGGGAAAAACGGAAGGAGGAAGAACGCCTCCGGCAGGACGCGGAGGGCGCTGCAACCAGGGAGAATCTCAGACAAAGACGCCGAGAATTCCTCGAAAGGCTTTCCGGCGAGTCTCGCGATCTTCTGAAACTCATTTGGGAACGCCTGTTGACAGGCGAAAGCGTTCCGGCAAAGACCATGAGAGGCATTATCAGCCCGCGCTTGTTGGTGCAGGGATTAGATGCCTGGCAGGATGGCATATTGGTGCTCATCTCACCTCCAGAGCTCGCCTTTGAAATCGCCGAAGCAGCGGAAATCCTCGAACAGTTTCCTCGATGGAATCTAGACAGCTTGTGGGAATTGTTGTGTCAGGTACATTCACCACCCGCCGCCCCGACATCGAGTGCAGGTGCTTCTCTTCATGCGGACCCCGGCGCCTTCAGAGGAAGGAGAGGCCCATTAGAGATGAGACAAAACCCCGACAATGGGGCGATTTTGCCAGGTCAAGGAGGAGACCGGATCAATGCCGAACGCTTGCGTCATCAGGCTCAATTATTCGGTCAAACCTTAATAGGAACCGCACTCGAAAGGCGAAGAGAGCGCGACTATGACATTCTAGAGGCACTTTGGCACCGTGATTGGCTGAATGAACATCCCCGGTTTACAACCAGCCAGCTTGGGGAATGGCTAGCTCAGGCCATGCCGGAATCCGGAATCCGTATTACGTTGGATCCCCTGGAAGCTGAACTCGCCCTTATTAACCTTGGATTTGAAGTCGAACAAGAAGGTCCCAACGTCTACTTCGTTCGTACCCCACAATCATTAAACGGAGAAATTGAGACGCAATTCCATCACTCGGCGGGAATGGAAATGACGGAATTTCTTCGAGGATTGACGCCCACCCAACGCGAGCGCCTTGATGAATTCCGTCGGCGTTCTCTCCTTTTCACTTGGCTCTTGGTCGATGATTCGTTGGGCGACGACCACTATGTGCTGATGATGCGGCAGCAGGATCTCTTTCCTATAGCGAAGTGGGTCCTTGGAACTGAGTCGGACGGCCGATCTGACGCGGAACGTTGGCACATGTGTCACTTGATCATCCAAGCATTTCTGGCACAGGTCGACATGACGGGATTTTGCTTGCCCAAACACAGACCTTGGCGAAGAGAGGAGCTGATTTCCAGTCTAAGAATTCCAACAGCATCCATCGTCGGAGACGCAGGCTATGCACAATTAGCAGCCTTGGCGAAACAGCGGCCGGATCGCGCGGGAAAGCGAAGAAGCAAGCGCCTTAGCGCTGCGGATCAGCAAGATCCAATCGTGCGAATGATAGGCACTATCGGGTTGTTTCGTGGTGAATGGTGGAAGCGGTATATCGACGTTCCGGAGTACGACTCCTATGCCTCCGTTTTACTTCAACCCGCCGCCCCGGCCGATCCGTCGAAGTATCCGAAGGGTGGGAGCGCTGGTGAGAATGGTGAACAGAGGCTCGCGCGAGCACTTCATGGGTTGCTCGATCCCCTCATGCTGGAAGAACAACAACTCCTGGACCTTATCACGACGTTTGTCACAAACCGTGCGACCCTGACTGCCTTGACGATTTTGTCAGCCCTGGAACACGCGGGGGTGACGAACGCGGACCTATCTGAAAGAGTCCTCTACACGATGGCTGTACCAACCATCTCAGATGAGCGTTGGGCTCAATTGACGGCGCATATGAAGAGGTTAGCAGCTCTTGTGGCGGAAGGTCATAGCAGTAAATCTATGGGTGGACTGTTAGGGATAACTCCGCGGTCAGCAGTGATAGCCGTTACCCGCCTAAGTGACGCCATGGGATTGGAAGGTCGGTCGCGGGAGAAGATAGCCGCGATTTATTCTGATCAGACCGGCACTGTGGGCGAGGCGACACCTCAACACACCGCGGTCTGGCGTCTCTTAACACCCAGACTAAGACAATATGCCCTATTGGCCTCTGCCGGAAAGACCAATGCGGAGATCGGCATTCTATTGGGGGTGGCAGAAAACACGGCTCAAACGACGCTTGCGATCGTCTACCCCCTTTTGGGACTCGAAGGCGACAACGCCCGGCTGATGTTGGGGAATCTCGTCCGATCGGTTTTTTCTTCTATATATGACGCTCGAGGCGAAGCGAACGATTCCTATCGGGTTATCAAGCGTGCGAATTCGCCGGTCGCCGAGCGTCGCGCCGCCTGACTTCTGAATTCCGCTCTCTCCGCTGACCTCCGGGCAGGAATCTACCTGACAGCCGGTTGCATCAGATGCTTCGGAAGTTTAAATAATCTCCGTCGGGGGGCCGGCGGGTTTTTCTTTATGGGTGAGAATATTCTCGCGCAGCTTCAGCAGAACGGGTTTCATGGCCTGAAGGGCCTTATAGCGGTGACTCAAGCTGTTCTTAATCGTTGGGCCAAGTTCGGCCAGGGTCTTTCCTTTATCGGGTACCAAAAAGACAGGATCGTATCCAAACCCTTCATCGCCGCGGGGCCGATCGGTAATGTAGCCGTTCAGAACGCCTTCGGCGGACTGTGTGGCGCCTTTCGGCAATGCCAGCGTCATGATGCAGCGGAAGCGTGCTCTTCGATGCTCGGTTGGAACGCCCTTCATGAGAGTCAGGAGCTTATTATTATTATCTGCGAAACTGCAGGACGCTCCCGCGAAACGCGCCGAGATTACGCCCGGCTGGCCGTCCAAAAACTCAACTTCAAGACCCGAATCATCGGCCAGGGAAATGTGATTGGTGTAGCGGGCAATCTCATAAGCTTTTTTCTGGGCGTTCTCTTCCAGCGTTTTGCCGTCTTCCACCACGTCCGGAGCCCCCGGGAACTGGTCCAACGCCAGGAATTTGATCGGCGTTTCATTAAAAATCGCCATGATTTCCTTGACCTTGTGCTGATTGTGTGTTGCCAGAACCACAGTAAAGGGGTCGTATGAGGACGTCATCATCGAGAGATATCTCCAAGAATCTTTTTTTGAACGAAGAGGATCTTCCGGATTCCCTGACGTGCCGCGAGAAGAAGATGGTTAAGGTCCTTTTGGGAAAAAGGCTTATGTTCCGCATTCCCCTGGACTTCGACATAATCTCCGGAACCTGTCATGACTACGTTTAAATCGACATCCGCCTTCACATCATGTTCATAATCCAGATCCAGAAAGACCCGGCCGCCAATCAGCCCCACACTGACTGCGGCCACATAATCGCGGACGGGCCAACCGATGGATGGATTGGCTTTCCGCCACAGCCGAAGTGCCTGCACGGCTGCGATAAATCCGCCGTTAATCGATGCGGTGCGTGTGCCCCCGTCCGCCTGGATGACATCGCAGTCGACCATCATGCCAACTTCCGGAATAGCGGAGAGATCCATCACCGCCCGCAGGGAACGCCCGATCAGCCTGGAAATTTCTTTGGTTCGTCCACCCGACGCGATGCGACCTCTCGGGGAGCGTGTGGTGGTGGCCCGCGGCAGCATCGAATATTCCGCGCTTAGCCAGCCTTTATTATCGTCCTTTGCATGATCCGGTACGTCGTTGTTAATACTGGCGGTGCAAACAACTTTGGTGCTTCCCATCTGAAACAGGCAGGAACCTTCAGGATATTTCAAATACCGGGGGGTAATGCGGATGGGCCTTAGGCGATTCATGAGAGACCTTCCAGGTTGCGTTGAAGAGATTGTAGTTTCTTTTCAAGCTGCAGGAGCGTGTTCTTTCGGTTTTCGACTTCTTCCTGGGGGGCACGCTTTAGAAAGTCTGGGTTTTCGAGCGCAATCTTTCCTTTAGAGAGCATCTGCTCCAGTTGTCCTTTGTTTTTCAGTAACCGTCCTTTTTCCTTTTCTTTATCGATTAACCCTTGAGCGGCTACGAAAATTTCTCCTCCGCTGAAGACGGTGAAGAGATATTCAGAAGGCTTTTGTGGGGAATTATCCAGCGTTTTGAGTCGAGCCAACGAATGGATGAAGGCTTTCACATCGTCATCTGTAAGCAGATCGTTCGTTTTTGAATCAAGATTGTGCAGTGACACGTCGATGGCAACGCCAGGGGGTATTACGGACTCGCTCCGTAGGGTTCGGATCGCGGTCACGACGTCTTGAACGAGGGTCATCTTATCCTTCGCGGATTGATCCAGCCGTGCTTTATCGATTTGCGGCCACGTGTGGATCATGATACTGTCCACCGAATTTGAAAGAAAGGGTTTCAAGGCCTGATACAGCGCTTCCGTTTCGTAGGGCATAACCGGGTGCAGCAGGGCGAGCGATTGGTCAAGGAGGTGCACAAGGAGCGTTTGTTTGACGCCGCGGGCCCTGGCATCCGAGCCGGTCAGCGCCACTTTGGAAATTTCCAGGTACCAGTCGCAAAGCGATCCCCAGATAAATTCATAAAGGGCCCGCGAGGCATCGGCGGGATTATATATGGAGAGGGAATCGGTGGTTCTTTGAATGGTTTCCTGCAGCTCATGCAGAATCCAGCGATCCGCCAGGCCCAGTTCTTCGGATTTCGGAAGCGGCCCGGGTTTATAACTCTCAAGATTCATCAGGACAAAGCGGCTGGCATTCCAGAGTTTATTGGCAAAGTTGCGTGCCTTCAGAAAAGATTCATCCGCCAGGTGCAGGTCCCGCCCGGGAATGCTGGATTCTGCAAGCGAAAAGCGAAGGGCATCCGTGCCGAACTGGGCCATTTTTTCCAGCGGGTCAATGACATTTCCGAGAGACTTGGACATTTTCTTGCCGTGTTTATCACGGACAATCCCGTGGATATAAACGTGTGCGAACGGCACTTTGTTCTGAAATTCCAGTCCCATCATGACCATGCGTGCAACCCAGAGATAAAGAATTTCATGGCCAGTCACGAGTACATTGGTTGGATAGAACGTTTTCAGATCTTCGGTGGCTTCCGGCCAGCCAAAGACCGAAATCGGCCACAGCGCCGACGAGAACCAGGTGTCAAGAACGTCCTCGTCTTGTTTTAAATCTGTCGAACCGCACGATGGGCATTGGGTCGGAGGTTCCTCCGATGCGATCGGGGGACATTTGGAGCCGCAGTAATAGACGGGAATTCTGTGGCCCCACCAGATCTGACGCGAAATGCACCAGTCGCGGATATTGTCCAGCCAGGCCGTGTAGGGCTTCTCCCAGGAGGAGGGGTAGATTTTGACCTTGCCCTGGCGGGTGGCCTCGGCGGCGCGGGCGGCGAGATCCTTCATTTTCACGAACCATTGTTCCGATACCAGAGGCTCGATGATCGTCTGGCAGCGGTAACAGACGGCGGCGGACAGCCGGTAATCTTCGGTCTTTTCCAGCAGCCCCTGAGCCTCGAGATCCGCGACGATGCGCTTGCGGGCTTCGAAGCGGTCCAGCCCGGCATAAGCTCCCGCTTTCGCTGTCATTTTTCCATCAAAGCCGATAACAACTTCATGGGGGAGGTGGTGCCTTTCGCCGATTTCAAAGTCGGTCGGGTCGTGCGCGGGGGTGACTTTCACCGCTCCGGTTCCGAAAGCGGATTCCACGGCGTCGTCGGCAATCACCGGGATCTCGCGGTTCATCAGCGGGAGCTTCAGCTTCTTCCCTATATACGGTTTAAATCGATCATCCGCCGGATTCACGGCAACGGCCGTATCGCCGAGCATCGTCTCCGGTCGGGTAGTGGCTACGACGATGTAACCCTCACCCCCGGCTTCGCCTGGCCCTCTCCCTCGGGGAGAGGGGGCAGGGTGAGGGGAAGCCAGCGGATACTTGATGTGCCACAAACTTCCCGCCCGGTCTTCATGTTCGACTTCAATATCGGCAAGAGCGGTTTGGCAGCGCGGGCACCAGTTCACCATCCTCGGGCCACGATAGATCAGACCCTTCTTGAAGAGGGTGACAAAGGCATGGCGTACCGCCCGGGAACATTGGTCGTCCAAGGTAAAGCGTGTTCGAGACCAATCGCAGCTCGAGCCCAGGCGCTTCAACTGCATGAGAATGGTATCGCCGGATTCCCTTCGCCATTGCCACATTCGTTCGAGGAATTTCTCTCGGCCGAGGTCAAAGCGTGTCTTCTTTTCAGAACGGA
>Ga0364873_10100_pt1 | contig 20310 bp, 18 predicted proteins | sample ExccelAu500001D3_2_FD_206928 | JGI IMG/M metagenome (GOLD analysis project Ga0364873, IMG submission 206928) | Enriched cells from Trout Bog Lake Hypolimnion, Wisconsin, USA - BchlTB.Aug07.5000.01.D3 | ecosystem: Environmental > Aquatic > Freshwater > Lake > Hypolimnion/Profundal zone | place... | reverse complement strand
AACATTGATATGGATGTAAAGGACGCCGGGCAAATTATTGCTCATTGGAGCAATACTAAATCTGTAGAAGGTGGTCAAGGTAAGCTCACTGGAAAATTAGAATGGGATAACAACTTATTTATTCCCGACTATGAAACGCTCTCAGGGAAGATCGCTCTCAATCTCGACAAAGGGCGCTTGTTAGAGGTGAACTCTGATGCCGCCAAATTACTCAACGTACTGAGTTTACAAAGTCTCTTTAGATTCGCTACCCTTGATCTCCAAGGTAGTCTAGGCAATATTGTGGCTAAAGGAACGCCTTTTAACTCTATTGAGAGCAGCTTTGACATTAGCAATGGCCTTGCCCAAACCAATCAATTCACGATGGAGTTGGATCAAGCACGTGTTGCTATTAATGGACAAATCAATATTCCCAAAGAGACTCAGGACCTTCGTATAACGGTATTTCCAACGATTGATGCGGCCGCAGGATCTGTAGTGGCTGCTTTTGTTATTAACCCAATCGTCGGTCTCAGTGCACTTGTGGGCCAATACCTGATCACCAACCAAATCAATCGTGCCATGCAAACCGACTATTTAGTACAAGGCTCATGGACTGATCCAGAGGTGATTCCACTTGATCAAAAGGGTCAACCGATTGACCAAAAAACTTTGGACAGCATTCGCACCAAGGGTTTACTGAAAGAGCAGGCCAAGCCAAATGCGCCGAATACCCAAAACGCTTCACCTTCAGCAAGCCCTAACACTAACCCTCAAAACTAACTGATCTCTTTATTGCGAATATCTATGAGCGCCTCAGCTATGCCTTCTCAGTTGCAAATCGCCTCAATTCAGATGATCTCCACTCCAGTACTTCAGGAGAATCTGGATACCGCCAATAGATTGATTGAGCAGGCAGCCAAAACGGGCGCTCAGCTTGTCGTTCTGCCTGAATACTTTTGCCTCATGGGATTAAAAGATACCGATAAAGTTCTCGCAAGAGAAACATTAGGTAGCGGACCGATACAAGAGCAGCTCGCCGCGATGGCGAAAGCTAATGACATCTATCTGGTTGCGGGGACCATTCCCCTTGAGGCGCAATCCACTAGCAAAGTATTGAATACCACTTTAGTCTTTAATCCTCAAGGCGAGCGTATTGGCCGCTACGACAAAATTCATTTATTTGGGTTTCAGACAGCAACCGAGCGCTATGAAGAATCCGAAACAATCGAGGCAGGCAATACTCCGAGCGTGCTTTCTATCAAGATCAATCATGAAGAATGGCGCTTTGGTTTAAGTATTTGTTACGACTTGCGCTTTCCGGAGCTATACAGATCGCTAGGAGAGGTGGATTGCCACATCATTCCAGCAGCCTTCACTTACACAACCGGCAAGGACCATTGGGAAATTCTGCTGCGCGCCCGTGCGATTGAAAACCAATGCTATGTCTTGTCTTCAGCACAGGGTGGGACACATATCAATCAACGCCGTACTTGGGGCAATAGCATGCTCATAGACCCCTGGGGTGCGGTATTGGCAAACCTTCCCGAAGGCGAAGGCTTTATTTCTGGGGTTCTGAGCAAAGATAAATTAAACGAGGTACGCTCTAAGCTCCCAGCACTAAAACACCGCAAGCTATAAAGCGAAAGACTTACCGAAATAATATGAATGCACCAGAAGCACTATTTCCAACTGATTGGACTAAACCCAAAAAACAGGTGGATCTTCTTAAGCTAGCCAAATCAATTTTGCTTGAGCCCACTGGTTTATCCGAACAAGATTTGCATCGCACCTTTGGCAGTATGTTTGCTCACCGCTTAGATGATGCGGATTTGTATTTCCAGCACACCCGCAGTGAAAGCTGGAGTCTGGAAGAAGGCATCGTTAAATCTGGTAGCTTCAATATCGACCAAGGCGTCGGCGTGCGAGCGATCTATGGAGATAAAACTGCCTTCGCCTATTCGGATGAAATTAATTTAGAAGCATTAAACAAGGCAGCCAAGGCCACCCGGGTCATTGGCCCAGAAGGTGGCAAGCAAGCCGTTGCTAGCAAAATCTTCAGTCCTGTTTCCAATGGGCTTTATTCCGATTTAAATCCCTTGGATTCACTTCAGCCTAAAGAAAAAATTGCGCTGCTTGAAAGTATCGAGCGTCGCGCTAAGGCACGCGACCCACGCATCATTCAAGTGATGGCAAGTCTTGCTGGAGAATTTGATGTTGTCTTAGTGTTGCGTGCTGATGGCTTATTGGCCGCCGATGTTCGTCCGCTAGTACGTGTCTCAGTCCACGTGATCGCAGAACAACATGGCCGTCGCGAGTCTGGATCATCTGGTGGTGGTGCACGACATGACTACGGATACTTCAATACGGAACTCATCAATCAATATGTGGATGAAGCGGTTGATGGCGCCCTCGTGAATCTCGACTCCTGCGCCGCACCCGCTGGCCCAATGACGGTCGTTATGGGGCCGGGCTGGCCTGGTGTATTACTTCATGAAGCAGTAGGTCATGGTTTAGAAGGCGACTTCAATCGCAAAGGCTCTTCAGCATTTGCAGGTCGCATTGGTCAACGGGTAGCCGCTAAAGGCGTGACGGTTGTTGATGACGGCACTCTATCTGGTCGCCGAGGCTCGCTCAACATTGATGACGAAGGTACGCCAACCCAATGCACAACCCTCATAGAAGATGGCATATTGAAGGGCTATATTCAGGACAGTTTGAATGCCCGCCTGATGAAAATGCCACTCACTGGCAATGGCCGGCGTGAAAGTTTTGCCTCGCTACCGATGCCACGTATGACCAATACCTACATGTTGGCCGGTAAAGATGATCCTCAAGAAATCGTTGCTAGCATTAAACGTGGCCTCTATGCAGTCAATTTTGGCGGTGGGCAGGTTGATATCACTAGTGGCAAATTTGTATTTTCTGCATCTGAAGCCTATTGGGTGGAAAACGGCAAAATCCAATACCCCGTTAAAGGTGCCACGATTATTGGTAGCGGTCCCGAGTCCCTAAAACAGGTCTCCATGATCGGAAATGACCTCAAATTGGATGGCGGCGTGGGGGTCTGTGGCAAAGAAGGGCAAAGTGTCCCCGTAGGAGTTGGGCAGCCAACTTTACGGATTGATAGCCTGACTGTGGGTGGAACGGCCTGATACGGCTTAAAATAGTCGTATGAGCCAACAAAATACTAATCCTGCCAATTGGTACGCTGCCGTTGATAAAACGTCAGATACCGACGATCAACGCATTCATAACATCACTGTTCTGCCCCCGCCAGAGCATTTGATTCGCTTCTTCCCTATCTCGGGAACGCCAACTGAATCCTTGATTAGCAAAACTCGCGGCAAGATTCGCGACATTATTCACGGCAAAGATGATCGCTTATTGGTCATTATTGGACCTTGCTCCATTCATGATCCAAGAGCAGCATTGGAATATTGCCAACGCCTCTTAGTCGAACGTGAGCGCCTCTCTGGTGAGCTCGAAATTGTGATGCGCGTGTATTTTGAAAAGCCACGCACTACTGTTGGTTGGAAAGGTCTGATCAACGACCCTTACCTTGATGAAAGCTATCGCATCGAAGAAGGATTGCGGATTGCGCGTCAGGTTCTCATGGAAATTAATCGACTTGGCATGCCAGCAGGAAGCGAATTCCTTGACGTTATTTCTCCGCAATATATTGCTGACCTGATTTCTTGGGGTGCCATCGGCGCTCGTACAACTGAGAGCCAAGTTCATCGCGAACTCGCTTCTGGTTTATCCGCACCTATTGGCTTTAAGAACGGTACTGATGGCAATATCAAAATTGCTACCGATGCTATTCAAGCAGCAAGTCGTCCACATCACTTCTTATCTGTTCATAAGAATGGTCAAGTATCGATCGTGGAAACAAAAGGTAATAAAGATTGCCACGTCATTTTGCGCGGCGGCAAAGAGCCAAATTACGAAGCCAGCTTTGTCGATGCAGCATGCGCAGAGCTAGCAGCAGCAAAGCTTCCAGCCAGTCTGATGGTCGATCTATCCCACGCAAACTCGAGCAAGAAGCATGAGCGTCAAATTGTGGTTGCTGACAATATTGCCGAGCAAATTGAATCTGGCTCACGCAAAGTGTTTGGTGTGATGATTGAAAGCCATCTCAATGATGGGGCTCAGAAATTCACACCAGGCAAAGATGATCCAAATAAACTGGAATACGGCAAGAGTATTACGGATGCCTGCATTAACTGGGAAGACTCCGTTAATGTATTGCAACGCTTGGCTACAGCCGTGAAAGCTCGTCGTAAAAACAAGAAGTGATCTAAAAATAAGTTCAGAAATAAAAATGGCGCCCTAAGGCGCCAACGCTGTATCAAACAAATGAGGCTAAATTACTTGGCCTCATTTTTTTTGTCAGCCTTTTGATGGTTCCAAAGAATATCCGTGCCGCCGGCTGCCCGATTTAAAACTCGTGACAATACAAATAACAAATCCGATAGGCGATTAACGTATTGACGTGGGGCATCATACAAAGGCTCAGCCCAGCCAAGTCGCACAATAGAGCGTTCTGCTCTTCTGCAAACCGTTCGACATACGTGGGCTTGTGCTGCAGCTCGCGTTCCACCGGGCAGAATGAATTCAGTCAGCGGGGGCAAAGTCTCGTTGTATTTCTCAAGCCAAACATCGAGCTGTGCAACATGCTCTGGTTTGAGCAAGGTGTAATTCGGGATGCAAAGTTCACCACCCAAATCAAAAAGATCATGCTGCACCTGCAAAAATAGTGCTTGCAGCTCTTGGGCAATGCTCTCAGGCAGGTTTTCAGTCATCAGAACGCCAATTTCAGAGTTCAACTCGTCCACGTCGCCCATGGCGCAGATCCGCAGATGGTCCTTCTCCACGCGGCTGCCATCACCCAATCCGGTCATTCCAGCGTCACCAGTTCTGGTGGTAATTTTTGAAAGTCGATTTCCCATGAAGTCATTATAGGTAAATGGCTAAAATGAATCATATGAACATGGTTACCACGCCCCCAGATCAAGCAGCTATTAGCGCCCTGCAATCAAAGCTCGTAGCTGCCCTTAAGCCCATCCTCCCTGAGCATGCCTTACTTTGGGAGCCTGAAGATACTATTCCTTATGAATGTGATGGCTTAGCGGCCTATCGCCGAATGCCTTTAGCGGTTGCCCTGCCTGAAACCGAAGAGCAGGCAGCCCAGATTCTGAAGATTTGTTACGCCATGCAGGTGCCGGTAGTTCCCCGCGGATCTGGCACCGGCTTATCCGGTGGTGCAATGCCCATAGCGCAAGGATTAGTGCTCTCACTTGCCAAGCTCAAAAAGATTGTCAGCATTGATCCATTTACCAGGACTGCAGTAGTCCAGCCCGGCGTTCGCAATTTAGCCATTTCTGAAGCGGTTGCCCATCTCGGCCTGTACTACGCTCCTGATCCCTCTTCGCAAATCGCCTGCTCCATTGGCGGCAATATCAACGAAAACTCAGGTGGCGTTCATTGCCTTAAGTATGGCCTTACCTTACACAATGTTTTAAAAGTACGCGGTCTTCTCATGAATGGCGACGCCGTTGAATTTGGTAGCTTAGCGCCAGACTCCCCAGGTTTAGATTTATTGGCCATCATGATTGGTAGCGAAGGCATGCTCGCCGTCGTTACTGAGATCACCGTGAAGTTGGTTGCCAAGCCAAAATTAGCACGCGTGATCATGGCAAGTTTTGATGACATTGAAAAAGGTGGTGATGCTGTTGCTGCAATCATTGCAGCCGGCATTATTCCCGCTGGTCTTGAGATGATGGATAAAGCGACAACGCGCGCTGTTGAAGAGTTTGTGCATGCTGGTTATGACCTCAATGCTGAAGCAATTTTGTTATGCGAGTCCGATGGCACGCCCGAAGAGGTTGCTGAAGAAATTGAACGCATGACCAAAGTTCTTGAAGAGGCTGGTGCTAGCGGCATTCAGATTTCTCAAGATGAATCTGAGCGCCTTAAATTTTGGAGCGGCAGAAAGAATGCCTTCCCAGCTGCAGGTCGTTTAGCAGCTGACTACTACTGCATGGATGGCACCATTCCCCGCAGACATATTGCAACTTTGCTAAAGCGCATTCAGGTGATGGAAAAGAAATATGGTCTTGGTTGCTTAAACGTATTTCATGCTGGTGATGGCAATATGCACCCACTAATTCTCTTTAACGGTGCAGATCAAGATGAATGGCATCGTGCCGAAGACTTCGGCACTGAAATTCTGGAAGCCTGCGTTGAGTTAGGGGGCACGATCACTGGAGAGCACGGAGTTGGTATTGAAAAAATTAATTCCATGTGTGTGCAATTCGGTGAAGGTGAACGTGAAGCATTCTGGGGCGTAAAAGAAGCATTTGATCCAGAGCGCCTACTGAACCCCGATAAAGCGATTCCCACATTGCATCGCTGCGCCGAATATGGTCGCATGCGAATTAGCGGTGGCGCTCTGCCTTTTCCAGAATTGGAGCGCTTCTAATGATCCATCTACCAAATGCAAATATTGATGTATTCCGTGAGCAAATTCTAGGAGCCTCTAAAGCTGGCACGCCTCTATCTATAGAAGGTGGTGGAACAAAATCTTGGTATGGCAATCCTAATAACTTTGCAAAGCTAAGCACTCGTGCCTATTCTGGAATTTTGGAATACCAACCTGAAGAATTGGTCATTACCGCTTGCGCTGGCACTCCCTTAAAAGAAATTGAAGCGGCTCTAGCAGAAAAGAATCAGATCTTGCCTTTTGAACCACCACACTTTGGCGATGGCGCTACTTTTGGTGGTGCCGTTGCCGCTGGTCTTGCTGGGCCTGGACGGATCAGTGCCGGCAACCTCAGAGACTTTGTTTTAGGCGCGCGTGTCATGGATGGCAAAGGTCAAGATTTATCTTTTGGCGGTCAGGTCATTAAGAATGTCGCTGGATATGACGTCTCTCGCTTAATGCCGGGCTCCTTGGGAACTCTTGCCCTTCTCCTAGAAGCCTCAGTCAAGGTCTTGCCAAAGCCAGCTGCGACAGCTACTCTGCGTTGCCACATTTCTCAAGCTCATGCACATCAACTCCTGAATGAATGGGCTGGACAACCATTACCCTTATCTGCAAGTTGTTGGATTGGCGTCGCCAATTCTGAAGAACATGGTGAGCTAACCATTCGACTATCTGGTGCAATTGCTGCAGTTCGTGCGGCAATACCTTTGATGAGCGCAGCCATTGATGCAAAAGAACTTGACCCAATAACAGCCGAAACATTTTGGAAGAATTTGCGCGAACAACAACTTAATCCATTTACGAATTTGGGTGCTGATGAAACGCTTTATCGCTTAGCGCTTCCTGCAGCATGCGGCCCAATTGGCTTGCCAAACATGTCTAATGAAGTTGTGCTGGAGTGGCACGGTCAGCAACGTTGGTGGAAAGGTTCTAGCGATGACACCACTTTTGCTGCGTTGAAAGCATTAGCTAGCGCCAATGGCGGGCACGCAATCCGTTTTCGACAGGGAAGCAATGTCGACCCAGCAAAAGAGCGCTTCACAAAATTAAGTGAGCAAGCCCACTCGCAAGCCTTGGAAGCAGTCCAAGCACGTCTCCGGGCAGCATTTGATCCAGCAGGTGTTTTTGCCACTAACCGACTACCTTAAGTTTCTATATGCAAACTCAACTTGCCCCTCAATTTATCAATACACCTGAAGGTATAGAAGCTGCTCGCATTTTAGAAAAATGTGTTCACTGCGGCTTCTGTACAGCAACCTGTCCAACCTACCAACTCCTCGGCGACGAATTAGATGGCCCACGCGGACGCATCTATCTCATTAAACAAATTGCTGAAGGCCAAAAACCTACAGAAAAAACACGTACTCACTTAGATCGCTGCCTGACTTGCCGCAATTGCGAGAGCACCTGTCCTAGCGGTGTGCAATATGGCAATCTTGTAGACATTGGTCGCAAATGGACGGAGGACAATACCCCAGCCCGCCCACTAGCTGAGCGTATTACTCGTTGGGCGCTTAAAGAAGGCCTAACTAAGCCAGCATTATTTAATTCGGCAATGGCACTAGGACGTTTTGTGCGACCTATCATGCCATCTGGTATCAAACGCAAGATTCCAGAGGCGAAAAGTAAGGCTTTAGCAAAGACTACTGACCCCTACGCGCGACCTCAAGCAAGCCACACACGCAAGATGCTCTTGCTAGAGGGTTGCGTACAACCTGGCATGCTTCCCAACATCAACTCTGCAACTGCGCGCGTCCTGGATGCACTCAAAATTCAGTTAATTAGTGCACCCAATGCAACTTGTTGTGGTGCTTTACGCTACCACCTGAATGACCAAAATGGTGGCCTTCAGAATGCCAAGCAAAATATTGATGCTTGGTGGCCCCTGATTGAGCAAGGTGTAGAAGCAATTGTGATGACGGCATCTGGTTGTGGCGTGATGGTGAAAGACTATGGCCATCTCTTTACCCATGATCCAAGCTATTCCATCAAGGCAAAGAAAATTTCCGAATTAACTAAAGATATTGCAGAAATACTTCCCACACTCCAAAGTGAATTGATAAGTCTCATCGGCACAGATCCCAAGCCAGGGGTGGTGTATCACCCACCATGCACTTTGCAACACGGTCAGCAAATTCGTGGCAAGGTTGAGGGCTTATTGGGCAGCATTGGTGTTGGCGTTAATCTCTGTGCCGATAGCCATCTCTGTTGCGGCTCTGCAGGCACTTACTCGGTTACCCAACCTGCATTATCTGAGCAACTCCGCAAAAACAAATTAGCCCATTTGCAAACTGCTTGTGAAGAGTCTGGCGCTGAAATGATTGTTTCTGGAAATATTGGCTGCATTACACACTTGCAACAGGATGACACGCCGGTTTTGCATTGGATTGAGATCGTTGACAAACTCATTACCCAGAAAAATTCAGCCACTCAATGAGTCAGATTACCAATAACTTAATGCGGGTGAAACAGCGTCTTGAGTTAGCTGCCCAAGCGAGCAAGCGTGAGCCCGAAGAGATTGGGTTGCTTGCCGTCAGTAAAACCTTCCCTACGCAAGACATTGAAGAAGCGATGCACGCAGGACAAACTGCTTTTGGTGAAAACTATGTCCAAGAGGCAGTTGAAAAGATTACCTTGCTTGCCAAGCTCCGCCCATGGCTTGTTTGGCATTTCATTGGGCCGCTTCAGAGTAACAAGACTAAAGAAGTGGCAGAACACTTTGACTGGGTTCATAGCGTTGACCGCCTTAAAATTGCAGAACGACTTTCTGCTCAACGTGGCGAGTTCCCTGATGTTGCGGATCTACAAATGTGCATACAAGTCAATGTCAGCGAGGAAGATAGCAAGAGTGGTATTCCTCTGAATGAGGCTGAGGATTTATGCAGCGCGATTGCCAAACTCCCCCACCTCACCCTTAGGGGGTTGATGGCCATTCCAGCGCCAAGCCCAGACCCTTCTTCACAGCGCCAGGCTTTTGCTACCGTGCGGGAATGCTTTAATCAGATTAAAGCAAAGCATCTGAACGATATCGGTTATGAATTTTTTGACACTCTATCGATGGGTATGTCAGATGACATGGAGTCGGCGATTGCCGAGGGTAGCACCATGGTTCGAGTAGGAACGGCCATATTTGGGAAGCGCGATAAGATAAGCGTATGAGCACAAAACAGTTAAATCAAAATACCCGCATCACCTTTATTGGTGGTGGCAATATGGGTCGAGCTTTAATTAGCGGTCTTTTAGCTAACGGCTTTGAAGTCAATCAACTTACCGTGGTGGAGGCCAATGCCGAGACCGCCATTGGTTTACATCGCGATTTTGGTATTCAAGTAATTGGCGCATTAGATCAAATTGCTTTTGACTTCACCAAGAACAATGCTGTGGTCATGGCTATCAAGCCCCAAGACTTTAATGTGGTCGCTAAAGGATTAAGTGCCAAACTAAAACATGCGACAGCACCAGGCCCACTGATTCTGAGTATTGCTGCTGGAATTCGTCTTAAGGATATGAGTCGCTGGCTTGATCATGCGCGTTGCGTGCGTGCGATGCCGAACACCCCCGCCCTGATTGGCAAAGGGATTACGGGTCTGTTTGCAGATACTGCTGTGAATCAAGATGATCGCGTACTCGCAGAAACTATTTGCCATGCCGTTGGCCAAGCGGTTTGGGTGGCTGAAGAAAAATTGATGGATGCTGTCACTGCAGTTTCAGGTAGTGGCCCGGCTTACGTCTTTGCCTTTTTAGAGGCTATGCAATCCGCTGGTGAAAAGTTAGGCTTAGATGCTACTACTGCACGTCAGCTTGCTTATGCAACGCTTGAAGGTGCAACACAGCTGGCACAGAACTCGGATGAGCATGCTGGCGTATTACGCGAACGCGTGACATCCAAAGGTGGAACGACTGCTGCTGCACTTGAAGTTATGAAACAACATGGTTGGCATGACATTCTGGAAAAAGCCATTGATGCCGCAAGTCAGCGTGGCAAAGCGATGGGCGATGAACTAGGTAAAAGCTAATTCAGCGCTAGACCTAGGACGATTCCAAAAAAGAGGAATCCACCCAACCAGTTGTTGTGACGAAACGCCTTAAAGCACTCAGCCCTGCCACGAGTCAAAACTAATTTGAGGTGATAGATGGCGCATGCCAAAGCACCTAACCAGCCCAACCAAAAATAAGCGCTCAGGTGAGCGAGCTGCGCTACCCAGATTTGACTCAGAAGTAACACGCCGTAGCAAACTCCAATTGCTAAAACATCAAAGCTGCCAAAGGTGATTGCGGATGTTTTTAAACCTAAACGAATATCGTCATCTCGATCAACCATGGCATAGGCAGTGTCATAGGCAATCGCCCAGAAAATATTACCTACAAACAGAATCCATGCCTCTGGTGGAATGAAATCCAGCACAGCCGCATAAGCCATTGGAATACCAAAACCAAATGCAATCCCAAGAATGGCTTGAGGGATGGCGAAGAACCGTTTGGTAAATGGATAAACAATGGCGACTACCAAAGCAAAGACCGAGAGTGCTTTAGTAAAAGCATTCAGTGGCTGAATCAGTAAAAAAGCCATCAGTGCCAAGACGCTTGCTACTCCGAGCGCTTCTTTGCCAGAGATCCTGCCACTTGTCACTGGACGCCCTTGCGTTCTTTGCACGTGACGATCGAAATCTCGGTCCGCATAATCATTGACAGCGCAGCCAGCACTTCGCATCAGGAAAGTGCCAACAGTGAAAATGATGAGGATGTTCCACTCGGGAAAGCCGCCACTTGCCAGCCACAATGCCCACCAAGTAGGCCACAGAAGCAGTAATGTACCAATCGGCTTATCGAGACGAATCAGATAGCCGTACGCAACAAGACGGGCAATGACGGGATGCCGCATTAAATAAAGCTCACTCCTGGCAAATCACATTTGCGAATAATCTGAGCAAGCTTTTGCATCACTTCAGCGCGAGGGTAGCTCTTGCGCCATACCAAACACACCTTGCGGGTTGGCACAGGTTGATCTAAAGGAATATAACGAATCAACCCCTCATGGGTTTTTGGATCGAGCACTGAGGTTCTAGGGAGGACTGAGATACCAATGCCACCCGCTACCATTTGACGAATCGTTTCTAAAGAAGAACCTTCGAAACTACGCTGCTCGCCAATCGTAGATCCGGAACCAAAACGATTTAACTCAGGACACACACCCAAAACGTGGTCGCGGAAGCAATGCCCAGCACCGAGTAATAAGGTGTTTTGCTCTCTTAATTCTTGATGGGCAATCGACTTACGCTGCTCCCACACATGTCCTTTAGGAACTGCAACCAAAAAGGGTTCTTCATACAAGTCCACTACATCTAGACCAGCGCTTGGGAAAGGGTCAGCCAAGACAGCGCAATCCAATACACCTTGACGCAACATTTCTAATAAACGAACGGTGAAGTTCTCTTCTAAAAATAAGGGTGCATTTGGAATGTCTTCACGTGCAACCCTCACCAAACTGGGCAATAGATATGGGGCAATTGTGTAAATCGCACCCAAACGAATGGGGCCAGATAAAGGATCCTGTCCATGCTTAGCTAAATGCTTTAAGGAATTAGCCTCTTCTAAAACCCGTTGCGCTTGCTCAACAATCAGTACACCCAAGCTAGTCATCGCCACTTCAGAACTGGTTCTCTCGAAGATCTGTGTGCCAAGCTCTTCTTCTAATTTTTTAATCGCTACAGATAAGGTCGGCTGAGAAACGTGACAGGCCTCAGCTGCGCGCCCAAAGTGGCGCTCGCGAGCAACAGCAACAATGTAACGAAGTTCCGTAAGTGTCATGGTTTAATTATCACGCCTTTAGAAATTCTGTGCGAGACCCGAGCCAGCGTTCAAGATGGCGCTCTACTAAATCAGCATGATCGACCAATAAGCGTTCAGCAACCTGCTGGGCTAGCTCAATCAACCAAGCATCACGCTGCAAATCTACAAAGCGCAACATAGCATCGCCAGACTGCTTGGCCCCCAATAACTCACCTGGACCCCGTAGCGATAAGTCACGCTCCGCAATCACAAAGCCGTCAGAAGTTTCTCGTAAAGTTTGTAAACGCTCTTTTGCCGCCATGGAAAGTGGTTCGGCATACATCAAAATGCATACTGAGTCAGCAGAGCCACGACCGACCCGTCCTCGTAATTGATGAATCTGTGCATAACCAAAACGCTCTGCATGCTCGATCACCATCAATGCAGCATTCGGCACATCCACCCCGACTTCAATGACCGTAGTGGCTACTAAAAGCTGAATCTCATTCGCCTTAAAAGCAGCCATCACTGCTGCTTTCTCATCAGACTTTAGGCGGCCATGCACTAGACCCACCTTGAAGTCGGGCAAAGCAGTTGTCAGCTGTTCAAAACTCTCTACTGCCGTTTGCAATTGGAGCACTTCTGATTCTTCAATCAATGGGCATACCCAATAGGCCTGCAAACCTTTACTCAACCAATCTCGCAAACCACCAATCACTTCGTCACGCCGGGTAGCCTTCACCACTTTAGTCACGATGGGCTTACGCCCTGGAGGCAACTCATCAATTACCGACACATCTAAGTCAGCGTAGTAAGTCATTGCTAGCGTTCGTGGAATAGGAGTGGCTGACATCATGAGTTGATGGCAGTAAAACAATTCAGATCCAACACGTTGCTGAATTTCTAAACGCTGTCTCACACCAAAACGATGTTGCTCATCAATCACCGCCAGTCCCAGTTTGGAAAAACTTACCGATTCTTGAATCAGCGCATGCGTACCAATAATGAGTTGTGCTGTGCCGTTTTCAATGATTTCTTGTGCCAGTCTTTTTTCTTTTGCTTTCAGGCTGCCAGACAACCAAGCCACCTTGATACCCAAAGGCTCAAACCACTCCTTCATTTTGAGGTAGTGCTGCTCTGCCAATATTTCAGTAGGGGCCATCACTGCGGCTTGATAGCCATGATCCATGACCCGAGCGGCTGCGAGAGCAGCCACCACCGTTTTGCCACTACCGACATCGCCCTGCAATAAGCGGTTCATCGGAAAAGTATTGGAGAGATCGCCGCCAATCTCAGCCCATACGCGCTCTTGTGCGCCTGTTAATTTGAAAGGTAATACCTTTAGCAAACCATCTTCTATCTTCGAACCTGTCTTAGATTGAGTTTTTTCAAAACTCGGTGCACGTCTTTGTCTACGAATCGAATGTGCACGCTTCAAAGAAATTTGTTGAGCCAACAATTCTTCAAACTGCACGCGACGCCATGCGGGATGAGTTCGTTCCAATAAGGCTCGTGTATCGGCATCAGTAGGTGGTTGATGAAGATAAGTGATTGCAGCTTGTAAATTCGGCCAATCATGACTTGGTAATAATTGGGCTAATAACTTTGCAGGCAAAAACTCCGCCAAACTTTCTTTTAAGCTTGGCTCACGCAATGCCTGAGTTACAGCCTTACGAATAATAGTTTGAGAAATACCAGCACTAGCCGGATAGACCGGCGTTAAGCTACTGGGTAATGGGGCATCCGGTGTAACAGCACGAACTGTCGGGTGCACCATCTCAGCGCCCTGGAAGCCCTCGCGCACATCACCCCGGACCCGCACATGAACACCAACAGCCATTTGCTTTTGCTGACTAGGGTAGAAATTCAAAAACCGGAGTTGTAATACCGCAGTGTCATCTTCAATCGTGACTAATAACTGCCTTCTGGGTCTAAATAGGACTTGATTGCGAATGACAATACCTTGGGTTTGCACGGAGGCAAATCGACCTTGACTGAGCGCATCCTCGATACTAAATAACTCAGTTTCATCTTCATAACGGGATGGCAGGTGCAAAGCAAGGGCCATAGGGCTGTTCAAACCCATCTTTTCCAGTGCTGTTGGCGGTTGCTTAGTCGTCATCGTTAAAATCCAATACCTGATGGTAATGCTATGCAACTCTCCGACTTTAATTACGACCTCCCTCCTGATCTAATCGCCCAGCATCCCTTGGCGAATAGAACCGACAGCCGCCTCCTAGAGGTGCGCCCTTCGGGGCTGGAGGCTGCCCAATTGATTGATCGGCAATTTAAGGCGATTCTTGACCTTATTAAGCCCGGGGATTTGCTGGTCTTTAATGACACCAAAGTGATTCCCGCTAGACTCCATGGCAAAAAAGAGACTGGTGGCAATGTAGAGCTACTAATTGAGCGTATTAGCGGCGACAAGCAGGCCTGGGTACAAATCAGAGCCTCCAAGGTTCCCAAGACTGGGTCCATCGTTCATGTGTACAACCAAGCGGGCGAAACCTTCCCAGTCGAAATGATTGGCTACGACGGTCGGTTTTATGAGGTGCGCTTTCCAGAAAATGTCTTTACCCTGTTAGAGCGTTTTGGTGAACTACCCCTACCACCCTATATCGAACACCAGCCAGATGGTGAGGATGCCCAGCGCTATCAAACAGTTCTTGCAAAAAATCCTGGCGCAGTAGCGGCACCAACTGCAGGACTACATTTTGATGAAGCGATTCTGAAGCAGCTGAGCGACTTAGGTATTCAACGCGCGACAGTTACCCTGCACGTTGGCGCCGGCACCTTCACGCCAGTGCGCGAGGAAGACTTAAGTAAGCACAAAATGCATCATGAGTGGTTTTCCATTCCCGAAGAAACCCTGCTAGTGATTGAGGAAACCCATAGCAAAGGTGGCAGAGTCATTGCTGTAGGTACAACCAGCCTACGAGCCTTGGAGAGTCAAGCGCTAACGCAGAAAACCCGTGGCGAAACTAACCTGTTTATTACCCCTGGATTTCAATTTAAAACCGTAGATTGTCTGCTCACTAACTTTCATCTGCCAAAATCCACCTTATTGATGTTGGTAAGTGCTTTTGCGGGAACGGATAATATCCGTGCCGCCTATCAACATGCTATTCAAGAGAAATATCGCTTCTTCAGTTATGGTGATGCGATGTTCTTAAGTCGACTCGAAAATACACACTCATGACCAAGCCTATTCACTTCAATATTTTGGCGCGCGATTCCGCAAGCCCAGCACGACTAGGTCAACTGGATCTTCCGCACGGCAGTGTGCAGACACCCATCTTCATGCCAGTCGGCACTTACGGCACAGTAAAGGCGATGACGCCACGCGATCTTGAAGAGGCAAAGGCACAAATCGTTTTAGGTAACACCTTTCATCTTTGGCTCAGGCCAGGTTTAGATGTCATCAAGAAACATGGTGGCCTGCATCGCTTTATGGCCTGGGATAAACCAATCCTGACAGACTCAGGTGGTTTTCAGGTCTTTAGCTTGGGAGCTCTGCGAAAAATTTCCGAAGAAGGCGTCACCTTTGCATCGCCCATTAACGGCGATAAGCTATTTATGTCCCCGGAGGTTTCCATGGAAATCCAAGCGGTGCTCAATAGCGATATCGCGATGCAGTTTGATGAATGTACCCCTTATGAGGTGAAGGGTCAGCCCACCACTGAAAAAGCAGCACGCCAATCTCTGGAACTCTCTTTGCGCTGGGGTGAGCGTTCGCTTAAACGTTTTCGTGAACTGGAAACGGGTAATGGTCTCTTTGGTATCGTGCAAGGCGGCATGTTTGAGAACTTACGTGAATTCTCCTTAGAGGCAGTGAGCCAACAGGGCTTTGATGGCATTGCTATCGGCGGCCTATCCGTTGGCGAACCTAAGCCTGAGTTTGAGCGCATTCTGAGCTTTACAGCCCCTAAACTGCCAGAACACCTGCCCCACTACCTCATGGGCGTAGGTACTCCAGAAGACCTTATCCTTGGCGTGAGTATGGGCATCGACATGTTCGATTGCGTCATGCCCACCCGCAATGCCCGCAACGGCTGGCTATTTACTCGCTTTGGCGACCTCAAGCTACGTAATGCGGGGTACAAGGATGATGACCGCCCTGTAGACCCTACTTGCGCTTGCTATACCTGCCAAAACTTCACGAGATCCTATTTAAATCACCTCCAAAAGGCGAATGAAATCCTCGGCTCTCAGCTCAATACGATCCATAACCTCTCCTATTACCTGCAGTTAATGGCAGAAGTCAGAGAAGCCTTGAGCAAAGATCGCTTTAGTGCCTATCGTGAGGAATTTCGTCGGGATCGCCAACGTGGCGTAGAGCCAGGGCAGGATTAATAGCCCTAGACGAGGCCAGACCCCTTCAAATCGCCTCCAAAACCCCACACAGTTTAGAATTGCGGGTTTACGGCTTTACTTTCAAAGCCTAAAACTAAAGCAGTTTCCAATTGGTCATTAACGGAGGTTTTGTATGTGGATTAGTAACGCTTTTGCCCAGGCTCCAGCTGCGGGCGCAGATGCAGGTGGCTTGATGAGCTTCCTCCCCCTTATTTTGATGTTTGCTGTTTTGTATTTCATCATGATTCGCCCTCAAATGAAGCGCGCTAAAGAAACCAAAGCCATGCTTTCAGCATTGTCGGTTGGTGATGAAGTGGTTACTGTTGGCGGCATTGTTGGCAAAGTCACCGCATTGAAAGAAGATTTTGTTACTGTAGAAATTGCTGCCGGCACAGAAGTGCAAATGCAAAAAGGCGCCATCACTACTGTATTGCCTAAAGGCACTCTGAAGTCCGCTTAATACGTTTGCTTAAAAGTATCTCAATATGAACCGCTACCCTCTCTGGAAATATATAGTCATTGCCGCTGCATTGCTGATCGGTGGGCTCTATTCATTACCCAATTTCTTCGGAGAGGCGCCTGCGGTTCAAGTCTCGTCCGCCAAGCCAACCATCAAGGTTGATTTGGCGACACAGGCTCGTGTTGAAAAAATTCTGAGCGATGACAGCATTAGCAATACCGGAATGTTCTTTGAAGCCACAGGTCACGTAGGCTCCATAAAGATTCGTTTTAACAATACTGATATTCAGTTGCGTGCGCGTGATCTCCTTCAGCAAAAACTGAACGCAGATCAAACTGACCCTAATTACACAGTTGCTTTAAACCTCCTCTCGAATACGCCAGGATGGCTTAATGCAATCAATGCACTACCGATGCCCCTTGGCCTTGACTTACGAGGTGGCGTCTACTTCCTATTGCAAGTAGATATGAAGGGTGCCGTACAAAAGAAAGTGACTTCTTTAGCTGGCGATATCCGCAGTCAATTGCGTGATAAATCGATTCGCCATCAAGGCATTGATCGCAGCCCTGACTCTCTCTCAATTAATTTTGGCAGCACTGATGAAGCCGAACAGGCTCGTACTCTTTTAAATAGCAGTCAGCCTGAACTGCTTTGGCAAGTGCGATCCGCCGGTAGCTCCACCAAGCTGCTTGGTGAATTTAAGCCGGCTGCTTTAAAAGCAATTCAAGATAACGCCGTTAAACAAAATATCATCACCCTCAATAAGCGTGTGAATGAATTGGCTGTTAAAGAACCCGTCATTCAACAGCAAGGTGCCGAGCGCATCGTTGTTCAATTGCCAGGTGTTCAAGACACTGCGCGTGCTAAAGATATCATTGGTCGTACTGCCACCCTAGAATCTAGACTTGCTGATCCATTGGTATCAACCATTGGCATCGGTGAAGTTCCTCCTCCGGGCATGGATACATTCCGCTTTGGTGAAAACCGTTTAGGCGTATTTAAGAAGTCTGTCATTTTCAGCGGAGATCGCATTACCGACGCAAGCGCAGGCTTTGATCAGAACCAACGTCCAGCCGTCAATATTTCTCTTGATGCTGCTGGTGGCCGTGTCATGCAAGAAGTCACCCGTGAAAACATTGGCAAGCCAATGGGCATGATCTTGTTTGAAAAAGGCAAAGGTGAAGTATTGACCATTGCAACCATTCAAGGTGAGTTTGGCTCCAAGTTCCAGATCACTGGTCAACCCACAACCGAAAGCGCGAATGACTTGGCACTCTTATTGCGCGCAGGCTCTTTAGCAGCGCCAATGGAAATCATTGAAGAACGTACGATTGGCCCAAGTCTAGGCGCAGAAAATATTGAGAAGGGCTTTAAGTCACTCTTAATTGGCTTTGCCTGTATCGCTATCTTCATGATGGCTTACTACCTCTTGTTTGGTACGTTCTCTGTAATTGCATTAGCAGTGAACTTGCTCTTATTGATTTCAGTCTTATCGATGTTGCAAGCCACCCTCACCCTTCCAGGTATCGCTGCGATGGCCTTGGCGCTGGGTATGGCGATTGACTCCAACGTGTTAATCAACGAACGGATTCGTGAAGAGTTACGTAATGGTGCTGCGCCACATACTGCGATCTCCGTTGGTTTCGATAAAGCTTGGGCAACCATTTTGGATTCAAACGTAACGACCTTAATTGCCGGCCTAGCATTGCTAGCCTTTGGATCAGGCCCCATTAAAGGCTTTGCTGTAGTGCATTGCCTCGGTATTTTGACTTCCATGTTCTCCGCCGTCTTCTTCTCACGCGGTCTCGTCAACCTTTGGTACGGCAGACAGAAGAAGATTCAGAAACTCGCTATTGGCCAAGTTTGGCGCCCACAGGAGAAATAAGTCATGGAATTTTTCCGGATTAAAAAAGATATTCCATTCATGCGCCATGCATTGGTGCTGAATGCAATTTCATTTATTACCTTTTTAGCAGCAGTTTTCTTCCTCTGGCACAACGGCTTACATCTTTCCATCGAATTTACTGGTGGCACTGTGATGGAGGTGACCTATCCACAGACAGCACCTCTGGACTCGATCAGAGCCAATGTAGAAAAACTGGGCTACGCAGATACGCAGATCCAGAATTTTGGTAGCTCGCGCGACATCATGATTCGCCTGCCCTTGCAAAAAGATGCTGAAGGTAAACTCATTTCTTCTGCTGATCAAAGTGCTGCAGTCATGCAAGCACTCGAACCTGCCACCACTGGTGCCAAACTACAGCGTGTGGAGTTTGTAGGGCCTCAGGTAGGCCAAGAATTAGCTCTTGATGGCTTGAAGGCCTTAGTGTTCGTGATCATTGGTATCGTGCTTTATCTCTCATTCCGTTTTGAATGGAAATTTGCGCTTGCCGGCATCATTGCGAACTTGCATGACGTCGTGATTATTCTGGGCTTCTTCGCATTTTTCCAGTGGGAGTTTTCACTCTCAGTATTGGCAGCGGTGCTGGCTGTACTTGGATACTCTGTAAACGAGTCTGTGGTGATCTTTGACCGTATTCGTGAGAACTTTCGCAAATATCGCAAGATGAACACCCGCGAAATTATCGACAACGCTATTACTAGCACCATCAGCCGCACCGTCATTACCCACGGCAGTACTGAAATGATGGTCTTAGCGATGCTGATCTTTGGTGGCGCAACACTCTTCTACTTTGCTTTGGCACTCACCATCGGTATTTTGTTTGGTATTTACTCTTCTGTATTCGTTGCAGCAGCCTTAGCTATGTGGCTAGGTGTTAAACGTGAAGATTTAGTCAAGGGCGATAAAAAGCCTGAAGACAATACCCGCAATGACGACCCAAACTTTGGGGCGCAAGTCTAAGTTCTACTTTAGTTCAAACTGAAGTTTTGATGATCAAGGGCGGCTAATAACTTTTTAGTCGCACCCTGATGCTCTTCTGAGTAAGTCTTTGCAGCAAGCGCCATCTTTGCCAACTCATCAGTGTTAAGCAACAAAGACTTCAAAGCCTCCATCAGAGCAATTGGCTCGCTTAAGAGCAAATCCCCATGAATGCGTTTTGCTGCGCCCATCTCCAGCGCATCTAAGGCTGCCTGTTGAAAGTTGTAAGTATGTTCACCCAATAAGACTGGGCAACCAGCAGCGCAGGCCTCAATCAGATTCTGCCCACCAAAAGGTAAAAGGCTACCGCCCATCACCACCAGATCGGCGGCACTGTAATACATTGGCATCTCACCCATCGAGTCACCCAAAATCACTTCC
>Ga0364873_10429_pt1 | contig 20355 bp, 21 predicted proteins | sample ExccelAu500001D3_2_FD_206928 | JGI IMG/M metagenome (GOLD analysis project Ga0364873, IMG submission 206928) | Enriched cells from Trout Bog Lake Hypolimnion, Wisconsin, USA - BchlTB.Aug07.5000.01.D3 | ecosystem: Environmental > Aquatic > Freshwater > Lake > Hypolimnion/Profundal zone | place... | reverse complement strand
CGCTGGCAGTGCAACCGGAATCAGCGAAAAGCTGACCAGCGTCACCAGATCGCCGGCAAACATATTGGCCCAAAGACGAATCGTGAGTGACATCATGCGGGCTAGGTGAGAGATGACCTCGATGGGAAAGAGCAGCCACGCGATCCACCACACCGGACCGGCAAAATGCTTCAGGTAGCCAATCGGCCCCTGCACCCGGATGCCGTGAAAGTTGTAATAGAGAAAGGTGGCGACGGCCACGCCCAGCGGCACGGTCACCACCTGGGTGGGCGACTTCAGCCCCGGAATCAGCCCGATCAGATTGCAGGTCAGCACAAACAGAAAGATGCAGGTGACGAAGGCCTGGAAGCGCTCGAAACCATGGCCGATAATCGACTCTGCCTGCCCGCCGATGAACTCGTGCACCATCTCGGCAATCTGCTGCGGAATGGCCGGCTTCTCAACCGAGAGAGTAGAGCGCACCAAGGTGAAGAAGGCGATAAAGCCCAACACCACCGCCAACTCCAGCGCAAAGGTATTGTCAATGGGCGCGGCCGGGTTGGCCGGATGCACGCCCACGGCATTGAGCAGCGCGTCCAACGGGCCGGCAAAGAGACGATTCAGCAGTTGAGTAATGGCCAGCGATTCCTGCATGAAGGCAAATTCTTTCTGCTTCCGGAAGAGGTTCCGGGGCCGGGTCCGAGCGAAGCTCTCAGGCCTTTCCCCTACCCCTTCAACAAGCCAAGCCCTTCCCACGTCAGCGTCGCCACCGCCAGACCGAGGCCGCAGACGAGCGCCAGGGGAGAGCCCTGGAAACACTTCAGGCTACCATAAATCGCCGCCGCAAAGCACAGCAAACGGAGCAGAAAGAAGGCCAGGACCAAAATGGCGCCGCGCTGGGGCTTCGCCTTCTTCTGGCGGGCATTCATCAGGCGCACCAGCCGCAGCCACTCCCAGATGCTGGCCGCCGAGATCAGCGTACCGGTCGCCAGCATCAGCGCGTTGCGCCAGCCCGTATGCCAGCCAGGAACAGCCAGCAGCGCCAGAGCGGGCAGCAGACCCAGCAGCAGCGTATTGCGCATGGCGCGCTTCAGCAGCGCTTCCAGAGATTCCTCGTTCAGGCTCAAAATGGGACTGGCTTCTTCTGTCATGACTTGTTTTCGGAGCTTCCCTTCCCGTCTTCAGTCTCCACGCCCGCCGCCGTTTTTTTGCCCGCGCTGTTCGCCATCCGAACCACGTACACCAACCCGGAGACGCCGCCAAATAAAATTCCCAAAAGCGCGATCCACGTCTGGTGCAGCAGGCTGTCCAGCCAAGCCCCGCCCAGCCATCCGATAAATGTGGCTGAGGGCAGCAGAAAAGCAATCTGTATCATCTTTTCCGCTTCAACAAGACTGGCCAGCGCCCGGGTGGGCCGGGGGCGCTGCTTGGCCTTCGGATTGGGGCGGATAAAGGGCATCCACCGTGGTTATACACGATGAATGCCCTGGCGCGCGAAAAGGCTGGATTACTTGTTGGTCTTCCAGGTGGCGAGCTTCCAGGCTTTGACCCGGTACTTGCCCTCATCGTCATTCAATGGGGAAAGACTGAAATCAATGTTGACCTGATTGTCGCCGGCTGGAGTCACCTTGACGTTGGCCGCGAAATAGTAGACCTTGCCCGGTTCGGCGGTGAAGCTGGCCACATCGATGTTCTTCTTGATCCTGCCGAAAGCCGACTGCCAACTGGCGCAGAGGTGATGAACTCCGGGCTCCACATTCACCACAAAATACGAGTTGTTATTGTTGGCGCCTGCCCAGGCTCCGTCCAGCCCATAGCGAACTGTGGCATACATGAAAGGACCAACTGCATGGTTTTCATTCTCGATAAAGACAATCTGCGCCTTGCCCGCTTCCGGAGCGGCCGGCGGGGTCTTGCTCGTTTCTGTTTTGACATCGAATTTGATGCTGTCGTCGCCGCAGGCGTCAGGCAAAATCGTCGCGCGAGCTTGGATTGCAGTGACAAGAAAGGCGCAGAGGATCAAGACAACCAGCCGTGTTTTCATGCTGACCATCCTATACGACTCGATAAAGATCGAGCCAGCGCCTGTCATTAAATTTCGCAGACAAAATGAGCGATCATCCAGCCCCGCTCTCCCCTTATGCGGCGCGCCTTCTCGTTTGCCCACGCATTCGACGATATACTGAGTGTTAAACACTGTGACGCCGTTCACCCAAAGGAAACCCCGTGTTCGATTCAGAATTTGAGCGCAGTCTCTTTGAACTGCGCAAGAGCAAGCTCGAAGAAATCGTCAAGCTGGGCCAGGCCGCCTATCCCAACCAGTTCCCTGCCTCGCACACCATCCCCGCCGTGCGCGCCCAATGGGGCGAAACGACCGCCGAGGAGCTGGAGCAGCCCCGCGCCACCGTCTCCGTCGCCGGACGCATCATGGCCATCCGCGCCCAGGGCAAAGCCGGCTTTGCCACCCTCCAGCAGGGCGGCCAGCGCCTGCAAATCTATGTTCGCCTCGACGCCGTCGGCGACAAGGGTTTCGCGCTCTACAAATTGCTCGATATGGGCGACCACATTGGCGCCGAGGGCTATCTCTTCCGCACCCGCACCGGCGAACTCACCATCCACGTCGAGCGGCTCACCTTCCTGGCCAAGGCCATGCTGGCGCTGCCCGAGAAGTTTCACGGCCTGGCCGATGTCGAGTTGCGCTATCGCCAGCGTTACGTCGATCTCTTCACCAACCTCGAAGCCCGCGAAGTCTTCGTCAAGCGCGCCAAGGCGCTGCGCGCGTTGCGCAAGTTCTTTGACGACCGTGGCTTCCTGGAAGTCGAAACGCCGATGATGCAGCAGATTGCCGGCGGCGCGGCTGCCCGTCCCTTCGTCACCCACCACAACGCCCTTGATCAGGATCTCTATCTACGCATCGCGCCCGAGCTTTACCTGAAGCGGCTGGTGGTCGGCGGCCTGGATCGCGTCTACGAAATCAATCGCAACTTCCGCAACGAAGGGGTCGACACCCAGCACAGTCCCGAGTTCACCATGCTCGAGTTCTATCAGGCCTACGCCAACTATCACGACCTGATGACACTCACCGAAGAGCTGGTCAGCTTTGTGGCGCGCGAGGTGAACGGAACGACAATCATCAACTTCAACGGCGCGGAGATTGATCTGGCCAAGTGGACGCGGCTCACCATGCGCGAGGCGATTATCAAGTTCTGGCCGGAAGCAGGTCCGGCTCCGACGATGGAGACATTCAAATCTCCCGCTGACGTTCGGGAACTTGTATTTCGACTCCAAGCGGCGGACGAGAATATAGCCCATCCAGATTTCATGGGAGCAGCACCCGATGATCCAACGTCGGGCAAACTAATCGCTGCCATCTTTGAATGTGTTGCCGAGCAGCACCTCATCCAGCCGACGATCATCTACGACTACCCAATTGCCGTTTCGCCGCTCTCCAAGCAGAATCCCAACGATCCAGAGTGGGTCGAGCGCTTCGAGTTCTATTGCGGCGGCTTCGAGCTGGGCAACGCCTTCAGCGAGTTGAATGACCCCATCGAGCAGCACAAGCGCTTCGAGGATCAACTGGCCGAGCGCGCCCATGGCGACGACGAAGCCCACCAGATGGACGAGGACTACGTTCGCGCCCTGGGCTATGGCCTGCCCCCCACCGGCGGCGAAGGCATGGGCATCGACCGCCTGGTCATGCTGCTGACCGGTTCTACCTCTATCCGCGACGTGATTTTGTTCCCGTTGATGAAGCCGCAGCTTTCAGCTTCCAGCTCTTAGCTACTAGCTGGTGTTGCCTCATCACCAACTGAAGAGACTTCAATTCGTCCTTTTGTGCGTATATTCTTCCAAACTGGGGCAAACGCGCTGGTTTTCCGGCATCGTTGATGGCTTTTAGCTAAGAGCTAAAAGCTAAGAGCTAGGAGCTGTTCTTGAACATTCTCTTCATCGGCGACATCTTCGGCAGCGCGGGACGCCGCATCGTCCGCGAGCACATCGGGCACTTGCGTGCGGCGCACGATGTTGAATTGGTGATTATTAATGCCGAAAACGCCGCCGGCGGCTTTGGCGTGACGCCCACCATCGCCGAGGAGCTCTTCGACCTGGGCGCGGACGTGCTGACCACCGGCAACCACATCTGGGACAAGCGCGAACTGATCGACTACATGAACTCCGCGCCCGCCGACAGCCACGACCGCCCCCGGCGCGTGCTGCGCCCCGCCAACCTTCAGCCCCGCCTGCCCGGCTACGGCGTCTACGAGGGCGTGACAGAGAGCGGCGTTGAATACGCTGTAGTGGACTTGCAAGGCTGCGTCTTCATGAATACGACCAACGACCCCTTCCACGCCGCCGACGCCCTGCTGGCGGGCATCCGGGCCAAGGTTATCGTGGTCGATTTCCACGCCGAAGCCACCAGCGAAAAAGTCGCCATGGGCTGGTATCTCGACGGCCGCGCCACCGCCGTTCTCGGCACTCACACCCACATCCCCACCGCCGACGAGCGCGTCCTGCCCGGCGGCACCGCCTACCAGACAGACGTGGGCATGAGCGGCCCCTACGACAGCGTTATCGGCGTCGAAAAAGATCTGGTGCTGCGCAAGTTTTTAACCGGAATGCCGGGCAAATTCGAGGCCGCCAAGGGAAACCCCAAAATGTGCGCCGCCCTCATCAACTGCGATCCAGCGACTGGCCGCGCCACTCGCATTCAGCGCATCATGCTGGGCGAATAGCAGTTCTCAGCTTTGTTGCTGAAAACTGAGAACTGTCTACTGCCTCTGCTGGCCTCGCTCGTCCACCGCCGCGGGCCGCTCGGCCTCCTCTTTCACCATCGAAGCCGGCGCATGAGCGGCCTTCAGCAACTTCCCGTTGCTGTCGAAGCGCAGCGTCCACTCCATGGGATGCGGCGCGGCTTCATCCGTGAAGCGAATCACCGCGCCCCCATCGGCAAAAGCCTCCAGCACGGAGGGCGGAGCAAAACTTTGCATCGCCTGCGACTTAGCGGGCCGCGCTCCCGCCAGCGCGGCATAGCAAAGGCCGGTTTGCAGCCAATCGCCACCCTGGCCTGAATGCTCCTCGGCGCGAATCTGATTGAAGGCCGCGACCGTTTGCGCGTTGATGGGCGCGGGAGAAAACAGTCCATAGCCGCGGCGCTTGATGGGAATCACCCGCACCCGGCCCTCGCCGCCGCGCGGGATCGAAGCCGTAAACAGGCTCACATCGCCCGCCCCGCCATTGCGCGTAAAAAGCAGAAAAAGATGGTGGGGCAGCGCCGGGCAAACAATCTGCCGCGAACTCCACTGGCTCGAGCCGAACTCCATCCCATGGAAACCAGCGCGCAGCCGAATCTCGCCCCCGGATGAGTCAGCCAGCTCGCGATCCGGCTGACTCATGCGGTCAGCAGCCAGAAAAGTGAGGGAAGAAGCATTCCCCGAGGCAGCCGTATCGTAAGGAAACAGCAGTGGGCGCGGCTGCTCGGGCTGCGCCTTGACCGATGGCTCAACCGCCGTGACCACATGCGTTGTCTGGGCGTACATATGGGCTCCGGCTGCAACAAGTGATGCAGCCGCCAGAACGAAAAGGAGATGCCGGAATCGATCCATCTGCCCCCAGCCTACCATCCCTGCGAGAGATTTTTCCGCAAACATAAAAAAGGGCAGCCTGAATGCAGGCTGCCCTTCGTGACCCCAGGAACGACACATTGCGCGCCGGACCCTTGCCGGGTCCGGCAGCAATGAATCAGGCCTATCCGCCGATTAGTGCGCGGCTTTGTGGCCGGCGGCCGGCTTGTGGGCCGGTGCAACAGCCTTCTTCTTCTCCGCTTGAATGAATCCCTCACGCACAACGATCTGTGCGGTCTGAGCCATCGTCGCCGTAGCGGGCACCTGCGAATAGCTGTCGTAGGTGCCGTCCAGTTCAGCTGCGGGCTGAATGCCGAAAACCACGCCCGCCGCCGGAATATCCTTGTCGGCCAATGGAGCCTTCAGGTTGACAATGAAGTCGGCAACCTTGGCGTCCTTGGCGTCCTGAGAAACGGCAACCTGGATCACCGAAGCCGTCGCCGAAATCACGATTCCCGGGACCGGCGTGGCCTTATCCTTCATGATGGCCCAAACCTTGTCGGCGTCTTCCTTGGTGCCGTTGGCCAGCACGTATTCGCGATCACTCAGGTTCAGGGTGGTCAGATCGCCCGTCACAGCGGTATGGGCAATCTCAGCCGGCGTGGCAGCGGCCTTGATCTGCGGCGCTCCGCCCGGAGCAAAGAGATTGGCCGCCGTCTGGGCCTTGATGTCGTCCAGCCCATCCATGGCACCGTGATACTTCTTGTACCAGTAGTCGAGCTTCTTCTCGATCACGGGCTTGAAGCTGTCAGGCGCAAAGTTGACCGCGCGGGCATAGAACCAGACCGCGTTCACGGCATCGGCCGGGGTCAGCTTGGTGTAGGCTTCGGCCAGTTGCAGGGTGTCCACCAGTCCGGGGCCGCTCTTGGTGGCGTCGGCAGAGTACAGCATCAGCTCCTGACGATACTCGTCGATGCCGGCCTTAACGTCCTTCTTCGAGATGATGAAGTCCACAGCCAGCGCCGAGTGAAAGATCGGGTTGGCGGCGTCAGTCAGCTTCTTCCATTCGGCATCCGGAGTCGCGGCCGGCTTGGGCGTCACCAGGCCCTTGCGCGCCAGCGTTGCAGCATCATCCAGGGTCTGCGCGTCGCCCGTCTTGCTGCCCTGGCCCTTCTTGATCAGAACCGAATACAGGATGGCCTTCAGGTTGTTGGGGTCCACCTGCAGCAGGCGGCTGGCCGCACTGAGCGTCTTGTCGTTGTCGCCCACGGCCAGATTGGCGTCGATCAGCTGATCGAGCACCGTGCTCTTGACCTTGCTTTGCGGATATGTCTGGAGAAAGCTCTCCAGGGCCGCGGCCTTGGCCTTGGGATCGCTCTGCGTGGTTGCCAGTTGGTAGGCGTTGAACTCGGGACCGCTAAGGGCGATCTGGTCCGAATCCTGGGCTTGAAGTGTGGGCGTGTAAACGAGACCAAGGCTCGCCATTGCCAGCACAGACGCTACGACTAACTTCTTCATTCAGTGCTCCTGGGAATTACCGAAATGGAGATCAACATTCAAGCACTCGCTGTTGGATTTTGCAACCGTTTTTTGTGCGGTTGGTCGCCAAAGTGACGGCAAATGTTTCACCCCGGAATCCAATGCGGTGTTGGAAGGATTATAGAAAGCCCCGCCCCTCGTGACAAGCGGAGTTGTGAGGGAAAAGTGAAAAAGCAGGGAACAGTGATCAGGGAACAGAGAATTATGGGCCATTTCGTTGCAAAATTCTGTTCTGTTCAGGGTCGCCCTCGTTTTGCAGTGTACCGTTTTCTGATCCCTGAACCCTGATCCCTGCCCCGCTCACTCGATCAGCCGCAACAGTTCGGCCTGTTCAGCCAGGAAGGCGTCGTGTCCGTGAGCGCTAGTCATCTCCCGGTAATCGGCATCCACCCCGGCGGCGCTAATCGTGTAGGCAAAATCGCGCACCGCCTGGGGCGGAAAGAGCCAGTCCGAGCTGATGCCGATAAAGCTGAGCCGGGCGCGGATCCGCCCAAAAACCTCCTCCGCCGACCCGCTGCCCCGCAACGGATCCCAGGTGTCCATGGTGCGCATAATGGCCAGGTAGGCATTGGCGTCGAAGCGCTCGTTGAAGCGCATCCCCTGGTAGTCCAGGTAGCCGGCAATATCGAATCGTCCGCCAATCAGCCCGCCACCCTGGTTGTCCAGCCCCCAGGGATCCTCGCCGTTGCGGTTTGGCCTGCGATCAAAGCGTTCGTCGAATAGTTCGGCGGATTTGTAACTGAGCATGGCGATCTGCCGCGCCAGCGAGAGCCCTTGCTGCGGAGGCCGCTGGGGCAGATAATGCCCGCCCGCCCATTCCGGGTCGTGCTCAATCGCCTGACGCTGCAAGTGGTTCAGCGCCAGCCCCATCGCAGAGAGTGGCGCCACCCCGATAATCACCGCCCGCTCTACCCGCTCCGGAGCGTGAATCGTCCAGTCCAGGGCCTGCATTCCACCCAGCGAGCCGCCCAATATCAGGCGCAGCCGCCCGATGCCCATGGAATCCAGCAGCCCGGCCTGCGCCCTTACGTTGTCGCGAACCGAAATCAACGGAAAATCCGGCCCGTAGATCTCTCCGGTTTCAGGGTCCACCGAGCCGGGGCCGGTGGACCCATAACAGGAACCCAGCAAATTGATACAGATCACAAAATCGTGGTCCAGCGACAAGACCCCGCCAGGGGCAAAGACCTCCGGCCACCAGGAGCCCACCAGCGCCGAGCCGGTTAGCGCGTGACAGACCAGCACGGCGTTATCCTTGGCGGCATTCAGCCGGCCATACACCGCATAATGCAGCGTTACGCCAGCCAATGCGCGGCCGCAGTCCAGCAACAGCGGCTCGCCCAGCACAAAATCGCCCTCATACGTGGGCTCCTGCAACTTCTTTGTGGGCGGCGAAACGCCCGTTCCAGCTCGGGTTTCAGACATAGTTTTCATTGTGCTACATCACCCTTCGTTTCTGCTATTGATCCGGCTGGGAAGCAACAATCTGCCGTGCCCCATCCATTCGCTAAGAGCAGGATCGCTAAGCCTTGAAAGCCTGGCCGTTGGCCGCTTCGATTGCCTGGTCCAGATCGGCCACCTGGTCGCGAATATCCTCGATGCCCACGCTCAGCCGCACCAGCTCGGGCGTCACTCCCGCCTCGGCCTGCTCTTCCACTGAAAGTTGCTGATGAGTGGTCGAGGCCGGATGAATCACCAGCGACTTGGCGTCGCCGATATTGGCCAGCAGCGAAAACAGCTTCAGCGTGTCAATCAGCTTCTTGCCCGCCGCAAAGCCGCCCTTGATTCCGAAGGTGACCAGCCCGCCCCGTCCGTCGGGCAAATACTTCAGCGCCCGTTTGTAATAAGGGCTCGACTCCAGACCCGGATAGTTGACCCACTCCACCCCAGGATGCGCCTCCAGATGCTTGGCCACGGCCAGCGCGTTCTGCGAGTGCCGCTCCAGGCGCAGATGCAGTGTCTCAATGCCTTGCAGCAGCAGGAAGGCGCTGAAGGGTGAGAGCGCCGCCCCCGTGTCGCGCAGACCCTGCACCCGCGCCCGCAGAATAAAGGCCAGCGGTCCAAATGCCTCGGTGAACGAGAGCCCGTGATACGAGGGGTCCGGCTCGGTAAAGCTCTTGAAGCGCCCCGAGGCCGCCCAGTCGAACTTGCCTGCGTCCACAATCACACCGCCGATCGTGGTGCCGTGCCCGCCCAGATATTTGGTGGCGGAATTCACCACAATATCCGCGCCCCACTCGATGGGACGCACCAGCGCCGCCGAAGCCGCCGTATTGTCAATCACCAGCGGCAGCCCATGCTCGTGGGCAATCGCCGCCAGTTGCTCAATATCCGCCACATCCAGCTTGGGATTGCCCAGCGTCTCGGTATAAATGGCCCGCGTCTTGTCGTTGATCAGCTTGCGCAGACCGTCAAAGTCGTCCGCATCCACAAACTTCACCGTGATGCCCAGCCGCGCAAAGGTGTAGCGGAAGAGCGTATACGTGCCACCATAAAGCGAGGTCGTCGAAATGATCTCGTCCCCGGCCCCGGCCAGCGTTGTCAGTGCCAGCGTCTCGGCAGCCATGCCCGAAGCCGTCGCCAGCCCCGCCACGCCGCCCTCCAGAGCCGCCACCCTTTTTTCAAAAACGTCGTTGGTGGGGTTCATAATGCGCGTATAGATGTTGCCGAACTCCTTCAGCCCAAACAACCGTCCGGCATGATCGGCATCCTGAAAGACATACGAGGCGGTCTGATAAATCGGCGTGGCGCATGAACCCGTCGTCGGATCGGGCGCTTGACCGGCATGAACGGCAAGGGTGGCAAACTGCTGCTTGGCTTCAGACATCGAGGGCTCCTTCACTTTCCTGTTATTTGGGGTGGGGTGGGAAGCAGACACCGGCTGCGAAAACAGGCCGCCTGACGCAAAAACGGCCCGCATCCTCTGAGGACCGGGCCGCCTGGCTTCAAGATCGGTTGCGCCTAGCGCATGTGCCGCTCAAGATCCGCACGGACAGGCCCGCCAACCATACACATACACATGGCCAGGACCGCAATTCCGTCTTTCCTTGAGTTCGGCATTGCAAGAAGTATCGTCCTTGATTGGCCCTCAAGTCAAATGGAATTGTGGTTTTTGCGGTTCTGGATTCCCGCGCGGTGGGTTGCCAGCTGCCTGCAGAAGTAAGAACGACCACTGAAGCCGGGCGCCCTTCGATGAGGACAAAAGCTTTGTCTGGCGCAAAAATCCCAGACCGAGCGTGAGCACCGCTTTTTCCTCCAGAGGATTGAGGACCAGAGCCTGGGATATTCACGCTGCATCACCGTTCGGCGGGCTTTTCAAGCGCCCCACCAACTATCGATTCGGCCCTGAACATCGGGCCATGATGCCTCTATGCGAACATTCAGCCTATTGCTGAAAGCGAAAGCTATCATTCAAGGTGCCGAAATGGCTTTCTTTCACCCGACAAGAAATGTTCGCTTGCTTGGAAGCCCGGATTCGCCTCTCAAGGCCACCCGAGGGCTACTCTCGACACGGGCGATCTCTGGATAATCTACGTTCTGCCAAAGCATCCTGTCTCGGCTTGCCGCCCGAGCTATGTCCGCGCAAGCCCAGATAGCTGGCCGCCGTGGATGGTACGCTGATCCAAGCTTGGGCTTCGCAGAAGAGATATGGAAGTTATCCAATTGCCGTACACCGAGGTGATGCAGCCAATCGGATTTTCCTCGAGAAAAAGCCACCTCACTCGAGGTTGGCTGAGGCATACCAATTGGAGAACCGATCAAGGCCTGACGAAATATGCATTTTGAACGAAACCCATTCCGACTTGAACGATCAAACCCAATTTACGTGCGGGATTCCGGCGATGTTCAACGAGATATTAAAGCTTGCTGAACAGCGTATTCGATGTCGAGTTGAGCTGCGCAATCACTGATATCAGCGCCGTCTGCTGGGTTTCAGCCAGCGAAAGCTGCGTCGAGACCGTCGCATAGTCGGCCTGCATCAGGTTGGACTGCACCGTAGTCAACTGCGTCTGATCGCTGCTCACGGCTTCTGAAGCCGCGGTCAGCTGAGTCAGCGAGTTGTCGATCGTCACCCGCTGCTGCGACACATAATTCAACGACGTGTTCAGCGCCGCCGTATCGCTGACCGCCTTGGCGGTATCCACCGTGCCGCTGGCATAATCGGCAATCAGGTTGTTCAGCGCGCCAAATACGCTGCTCGTGCCGCTGCCCTGAAAGATCTGATCACCCGGCACATTCAACTGGATACTCTGCCCATTCGGCGTCTCCAGATAATTCACGCTTGAGTCGCCACTGTAGGTCGTAGTCGCCGGCGTAGTTGAGGTCGAAGTAGAGAACGGCGCAGCCGACGACTGGCTGCCGGCAAAGATGTACTGCCCCTGATAGCTGGTATTGGCAAGCGTTGTCACCTCGGCGAGAATGCCCGCCAGTTGCTTCGAGATGGACTGGATGTTGCTCGCGTTCATGGTGCCGTTGTTGGCGCGGGTCGCCAGTGAAATCGCCGTGTTCAGTTGCGTGACTACCTGGCTCAACGCCGTATCGGCCACCTGCAACTTTCCAGACACCAAACTGGAAGTTTGCGTGAAAGAATCGTCCTGCTGAATGTGGTTGAGCAACAGCACATTCTCGCCCGAAGCCACCGGATTCTGGCTGAGCGAGGATACACTCACCCCACTCGATAGCTCACTCGACAACTGCTGCTCATTAACCTGCGTCTGATCGAGCGCGCCCACCAGATTCGTCACATAACTCGGATCTACCCGCATCGCATTTCTCTCCATGAGTCAAGCTGCCCGCCTGCGCCTCAGATCAGGCCGCTTGGCCCGATTATGAAACCGCCGTCGATTCCCCAAGATTCAATGCCGACTGAATGATCGTGTTCAGAATGCTGAAAACCTGCGAGGCCGCCTGATAACTGCGCTCCAGCGTAGTCAGCGCCGAAGCTTCGTCGTTCAAATTGACCTTGGACAAGGCATTACTCTGGCTCTGCAACTGGGTCACCGAAGCATTCAGTGCCGTGTTTTCTGTCTCAACCCCCGAGACCGTCGAGCCCAGCGACGAGACAAAACTGGAATAGTAGTTGGTCGCCGTCTGGCCATTCACAATCGATTGCTTGGCCAGGTTGGCCATGACCACCGCATTCGAATTGTCGCCCGTTCCCTTGCCCGCTCCCGCCGCGGCAATCTGACTGGAATTGATCATGGTCACGCTCATGCTGGCCGCGCTGCCCGCTACCGTGGCGGGCTCACTGAAAATATAAAGCGGATTGGCCGTTGATCCGGTCACTCCATCTCCATCGGTCCCTTGATTGTTCTGCGCATTCACACTCGTCGATATGCTATATGCCAACTGATCGAGCGAACTGAGCGCGCTGGGAATATCCTGGTCCCGCGCCGTCAGGTATCCTCCCAGTTCTCCCCCGCCCGAAGCCAGTTCCGAAGTCACATCCGTGCCGTTCACCGAATAATCGGTAACGCCATTGACTATGCCGCCCTCAACCTGATTGCTCACCCCGCCCGCCACCAGCAACTGACCTGAAGTCGTAGTGATCTGCACCCCGTTGTTCGCGGTGGTCACCTGGTTGATTCCAATCAACTTTGAAAGATCGCTCAGATCCTGCTGGCGCTGGTCTTCCAGTGTTCCCGAGGCATCACTCGGTGAAGCCGCCTGAATCTGCTGGTTCAGTTGCGCAATCGAAGTAGTCAGCGAATTGATCTGGCTCACCACCCCTGTCGTATCCTGATCCAGCCCCGCTTGCTGCGAGTGCAGGCTGGCGGCGGCATTCGAGATGTCGCCCGACAGCGTCTTGGCCGTCGACAAAACATTCAGCCGCAGTGAACTGTCCGTGGGCTCGGCCTCCAGCGAAGAGAGCGAACTGAAAAATTTGGTGATGTCGCTGCCAATGTCTCCAGCCGTCGAACTGCTCGCCCCCGAATCAGGCGTAAACAGCGCCTGTATGTTATTCAGCGCCGTCAGCCGCGCCCCCGATGCCGAAGCCGATTGCTGCTGCTGATCCAGACGCTGCTCTAGCACCCGGTCCCGCAGCGAGGTCGCCCCCGTCTCCGAAACTCCCGTCCCATACGTTTTCCCGTTTACATTGATCGTCTGACTCTGCTCGAAGGTGGGAACTTCCTCGGAATATCCCGTGGTGTTGGCATTGGCAACGTTGTTCGACACCACGTTGAGCGCGGCCTGATCGGCGTCCAGCGCCCCGGAAATAATCGAGAATGCGGAGCTAATTGTCCCCATGCTTGCTCTCCGTCCGCGCCCACTGCCGCGTCAGCGACCCCCCATACTCCAAACGGCCCTCGCGCAACTCCCGCAAGCGGTTCATTACCTCGATATTGGCCCGGGTCGCATCCAGAACCCGGGCAAAAACCGCCATATCATTCGCCGCTTCCCTGGCCTGGCGTGCCTGCTCCACACGCCCTTCCGCCTTGGTCCACGCCAAATCCCGATTCAACGCCTGGCAGCTGATCGCCAGTTCCTCCAGCCGCTCGGCGTCCAGATGCGCCAAAGCCTGCGAGGCCTCCACGATCAACGCCTTCAAGGGCGGCGGCGTGCGGCGCTCCGCAACCAGCCGCAACCCCGTTCCTGACTTCCCTGCTGCCGGGCCGCTTCCCATCCCCATCCGTCTCCACTCAATCCAATTTGCAGCGCTTCTGACACTCCAACACGCGCTTCGTCCCCGGCGGCTTGCCCGTCCCGCGCAATCTCTCTTACTGCCCAGCAGAGCCCACTTAGCTCGCACTGCCCAACATGGAATCCACAACCTTGGATGCCACCGCCATCGGCGAAATGTTGTAGCTCCCCGTTGCCAGCGCCGCCTGAATGCTCGCCACCTTGTCGGTCCGAACCGACTCATCCCCCACGCTCAATGAAACCTCGCTGCCCGCGCTGCTCAACGTCGCGCTGTCGCTGTTCAGCGCGCCGCCACCGCTCGTCGCTGCGCTCTTGGGCTGCATCGTCGCCGGCGTCGAGGGGGCCGTTCCCAAAAGTGACTTCAATCCTTCAAGACTGTTGCGAATGTCCATTCTTATTGCTCCTTACTGACACTATCGACGCTCATCCTAATCACTACAGTCATTCATTAACTCTCATCACGGTATTGCTGTGTACTTTCCTGGTTACCGTGAAGTTACCTTATGGTTACCCGAAGAGGCAAGATCGTGAATGATTTGATTGGCAATTCCAAATCCTCCACCCTCGCTCAACGCCCGTCCCAGTGTCTCCGAGGCAAACTCCCCCAGCGCCCCGCCCGAGCCCGCATCCGTCTCATCGTCGCTGCGCAGCATCGCATCCTTCGCGGTCATGGGCTGCAACAATTCCTTCATCATTTGCCCTTCAAATTCATGCGCCGCCTTCACCAACCGCGGCTGCGGCGTGATGGCCGCCGCTGCGCTCGAAGTGTGAATCGCCGTCGTCGCCAGCATTACAACACCTCCAGGTCGGCCTCCAGAGCGCCGGCCTCCTTCATCGCCTGCAAGATCGAAATCACGTCGCGCGCTCCCGCCCCTGTCCGTTGCAATTCCTGGACCAAATCCTCCACAGTCGCCCCTTCTTTCAAATCAATCCGGTTGACCGGCTTATCCTGGGCCTGCACCTGGGTCTGCTGAATCACCTGCGTCGTGCCCGAGGAAAATGGTCCGGGCTGCGAGACCTCGGTCTGCGAGATCACATTCACGTTCAGCCCTCCGTGCAGAATCGAAACCGGCTGCAAGCGCACCTTGCCGCCAATCACCACCGTCCCGGTCCGCTCATTCACCACCACCCGCGCCCGCGGATAGACCTCCACCTCCACCGCCTCCACCTTGTCCAGCAGCGACGCCACATCCTCGTCGGCCCTGGCGGCAATCTCCACCCGGCGGCTGTCCACGGCATGAGCCCGCGGCGTGCCCAGCGCCCTGTCAATCGAGGCCGCCATGCGCTCGGCGGTATGAAAATCGGCATCGTTCAACACCACGCTGACCGTGTGCATCTGCTTCAGGTCGAAGGGCACCGACCGCTCCACCAGCGCTCCGCCCGGTATCCGCGCCGTGGTGGGATGATTCGAGAGCTTGGTATTGCCTCCGCCGGTCGCCATATAGCCGCCCAGCACCAGAGCCCCCTGCGCCTGAGCGTAGATCTGCCCGTCCGGCCCATAAAGCGGCGTCATCAGCAGAATCCCGCCCTCCAGCGAGCGCGCATCACCCGCCGATGAAACCGTGATGTCCATCTTGTAGCCTGGCCGGCTGAAGGGCGGCAGCGTCGCCACCACAAAAACCGCCGCCATGTTCTTCACCTGCATGTTGCTGGCGCTGTTGGCCCCGGTCTGGGGAACGGTAATGCCCATCCGCTCCAGCGTCGAAATCAGCGTCTGCGCCGGAAAGACCGTCTGCGAACTGTCTCCGGTGCCCCGTAATCCCACAACCAGCCCATAACCCACGAGTTGGTTGTCGCGAATTCCCTCGATGGTGGCCACATCCTTGATCCGGGCCAGGTGCGCCGGGTTCTCGCCGCCGGCCAGCAGCGAAGAAGCCAGCAGCAGCGCCACCGCCAGCGCAACCCACCACCAAAGGCTGCTGCCCCGCTCGCCCGCCATCGTCTTTTCGCTCACTGCCCGCATCCGCATTCCCCACCGGCCCGCTGGAAACTGATCACTATAAGCTGTTACTTGTCCACTGTCAGCTGTCAAAATACCAGCATCTTCTCCAAGAACCGCACGATCGGATTCTGCCGATAGGTCGAGTCGTTGACGATGCCCTTGCCTGTCACTTCCAGTTCCAGATCGGTCATGGCCGTTGACTGCACCTCGTTCTGCGCGCTCACGTCCTCGGGGCGCACCAGCCCCCGCAGCTTGATCAGCTGGGTCTGCTGCGAAAAGGTCAACTGACGCGTCGCCTGCACCACCAGCATCCCGTTGGGCAGCACGTCCACCACCTCTCCGCCAAAGGTCGTCGCCAAGCTCGAATTGGTCGTGCTCTGCCCCTGCGCCGTCAGCCCCGAAGCCGCCGTCATGCCCAGCAGATTCTGCAAGTTGTTCGAGGCTTTGAGTTTGCCAAAAAGCGACGTCAAGGCGGAACTGGCGCTCGATGCCCGGGTATTCTTCACCTGTCCGGCGGTCGAGGCCGCCAGGCTCTCGGAGACCACAATCGAAACCACATCGTGCAGCCGCACCGCCTTGGCGTCGGTGCCCAGCCTTACCAGCCGCCCCTCCGGACTCCAGATCGAGCCCGGCGTCCGCACCTCGGCCGCCTGCTGGGCCCGCACCCGCTCCACATAATTTCTCAGCGCCGTCTCCGGCGGAGTCGCCTTGGCGGCCTCGGGCGGCTTCTGCTTTTTGATAATTGCGTTCCCCGGCACGGCTTGCAGCAACGCCAGCACCACCAACCCCACACTCCACCAGCCCGTCTTCACAGCCGACCTCCCGTCTCCGCTTGCAGCACCGCCCTACCCGGTCCCAGAGCCAGAGCGCGCAACACCCGGCCGCCCAGTTTCAAACGCACCTCCAGCCACGACCCCGCCGTAGCCTGCCCCAGCGCCACCGCCTGCAAGCTCGCATCCACCACCGGCGTATGCTCCTCGACAATCAACAGATCGCCGGGATGAATCACCGGACGCGGCGCAGCCGGCCTGGCCATCACGGCTGCACTCGCCACCGGCGCGTGCCCCGCGTCCACCAGCAACAAGCGATGCGGCCCGCCCGGATGCTCCTCGTCGCGCTGCATCTGCCAGCGCGCACCGGTCCAGGGATCGTTGATCTCGCGCAATACCGGGCTGGCAACCCGCGCCGTCTCCAAAACCGGCAATGCTGGCGTTGCGCCCGACGACGCTAGCACATCGCGCCCCCCGGCTCCCGGCTGCGAACCCGCCCCGACAGCCGCCGCCAGCAAGGCCAGCGCTCCGGCCAGCCCCAGCGCCTTGCCCCATCTTCCCCGTCGCTCACTCTTCCAATACTTCATCTTTTACTTTCCGTTTACTTGGTCATGTTGTTGACTTGCGAATACATGTCGTCGGCCGTCTTGATCACCTTGGAGTTCGATTCGTAGGCCCGCTGGGCTAGCACCATCTGCACAAACATGGTTACCACATCCACATTCGAGTTCTCCAGGTACCCCTGTTGCAGCGTCCCCAGTCCCTCGGTTCCCCCCGGATTGCCCAGCACCGCGTCGCCTGAACTGAGCGTCGACTGCAACAGGTTCGAGCCCATGCTCTCCAACCCTCCTGGATTGGGAAAGGTTGCCAACTGAAGCTGTCCCAGTTGCGAGGGGTTCTGCTGCCCCGGCAAGGTCGCGTTCACCACCCCATATTGGGTAATGGTGACCGAGGTGGCATTGGGCGGAATGGTGATAGTGGGAATGATCGGATCGCCGTCGGGAGTCACGATCGTTCCCTGGCTATTCAGGTGAAACTGCCCGGCGCGGGTGTATTCGATGGTCCCGTCCGGCCGCTGCACCTGAAAAAAACCGGCGCCCTCGATCATCACGTCATATTGGTTGCCGGTCTGGTTCGGTTCCCCCTGGGTATTGATCACTTCCGTGGCCGCCGATTTGGTTCCCAAACCAATCTGCAACCCCGCTGAAACCGTGGACTGGCTCTGCGCCGCTCCCGGCACCACCAGGTTCTGATAAACCATGTCCTGAAACTGCAAGCGCAACTGCCGAAATCCGGTCGTCGAGGAGTTGGCCAGGTTGTTGGCGATGGTGTCCAGGTTCATCTGCTGCGCGGTCATGCCGCTGGCGGCCGTATACAGAGCTCGAATCATTGTTTCTCCTTCGGAGAACAGGAAACAGCTGACAGTGAACAGCTAACAGATAAAAATCCTGCCCCACTGCCCGCGAAAAACATGGCTGAGAACTTCTGCCTATTTCCTGTTTCAAATTTCATTTGTGCTTCCGCAACTGCTCACTGTTTGCTGTCAACTGTTAGCCGCCCTTCACACCCTGGGCAGATCTTCGCAAGCCGTCTTGTTGAACTCCGTGTGGAAGACAGTCAGCGCCCGCTGCATCATCTCCGCCTGGCGCTGCATGACGATCAAATCCAGCGTTCCTTGAATGGTGTCCTGATTGGCGGCCTCCAGGGTTCCCTGGCGCACCGTGGCGCTTTTGGTAATCGCCGGGGCCACTCCCTCCGGCGCAACATAGCGATTCGCCCCCTCCGGAGTCATCTGCGTACCCGAAGGGAAGCTATAAACGCCCACCGTGGCCACGACCCCGCCGGCCACCGAAAGCGCCCCATCGGCCCCGATCGCAACCTCGCCCGGAGGCACCGGAATCAACTGCCCCGTGCTCGACAGCACCGGCTCTCCGGCCGCCGTCACCAGCAATCCGGCCGGCGTGCGATGAAAACTGCCGTCGCGCGTAAAGCGCGGGCCGTTGGGCGTCTGCACCATGAAAAATCCCTGCCCTTCGATTCCTAAATCGAGAGGATTGCCCGTCTGCTGCAGCGAGCCCTGGGCCATGTTGAGTTGGTCACCGCCCAGCAGTCCATAATTGTTCACCGTTTTCCCCAACTGCGAATCGTAGGCATCGGGGCCCATCAGCACCGAGCGAAAATACTCCCGCTCTGCCCGGTAGCCGGGCGTCTGCGCGTTGGCCAAATTTGCGGCCGCCGTGTCCACCGCCTGGGTGCGCGCCACCAGTCCGGTCATCGCCGCATAGTATCCACTGTCCATCGGGCCTGCCTCCTGCCACACCAGGAACCTTGCAGGTCAGTGACCGGAATCGAGACAGGGGAATTAGAGCAACATCATGATCAGGAGAAAAGAGAAGGGAAAATCGAGAAAAGAATCGAAGTAAATATCAATCTATGTAAAAAAGCCCCCACTGCCCGAGCCTGAGCCGGAAGCCAAAAGATCCGTCTCCCCGCGCGGGAAGACGGACCAGCCATTCCCGGGGCGAACTCCCCCCGCCGCGCGCGGCAAAGAGGCATTCGCCCCAGCGCTACTGCAAGCCGTCGCAGATGATGGTTACTTCGAAGCTGGAGTCATCGAACTGATACAGGTGGCAGAGCTTGAACTCGGGCGCCTGCACATGCAGGTTGTAGTCCCGGCCGGTAATCACCGCCGGAACCGACAAGCCGCAGTTGGCCGCCAGATCCGGAACCTTGCCCTTCCACGCCCCGGCCAGCATATTGCAGATCTCGCCAATGCCGTCCTTGACCGTATCGTCGACTTCGGTAAACTCCATGCCCGTCATGTGCGCGGCAATCTTCATCGCCGCCGAGCTGCCGCTCTTGAAGACGCAAGCGCCGCTCAGCAAACCGCCAAAGCCCACCACCGCGGTCACCGACTCGGCCTCGACCTCCATCGGTCCATCAAAGCGCTGGCTGTTGACCCCCAGCATCATCTGAAAGACCTCTTCGACACTCGCATCCAGGTTCTTCGGATCGGAAACCAGATCCACGGACTTTCGCAACGATAGCGTCATCGTACGCTCCATTTCATTTTTGCCGCTGTCCCGCTGTGAGGCGATTGCGGCCTTGCGCACTCCGTACAACAGCACAATGATGCCTCCCGGTCATGCCGCATTCAATAACGGCAATACCCGTTCCTTCACCTGCTCGGCCGTAAACGGCTTGCGGATGTATCCTTGCGCTCCGGCCAGAATGGCCTGTTTCACATGCTCCTCGCTCGACTCGGTGGTGATCATCACCACCGGGATGCCGGGAGCCAGATTCTGCGCCCGAAGCTGGCGCAAAAACTCCAGCCCGTCCATCGAAGGCATATTGATGTCGGAGAGAATCAGATGCACGTCCTTGGTCTTCAATACTTCCAATCCCTCGACGCCACTGCCGGCCTCATACACCACCAACGGGTCCAGCCCCGCCTGACGAAGCGCACGTTCCACAATCTTGCGCATCACCGAGGAATCGTCCACAATCAGGGTTCGAATTTCACTCATGCCCAGGCTCCTCTGCTTTTGACTCTATCGGCCACTCTCTTCATTCCATGAGAAACTTATCGCCCCGATTTTCCCTGTCAATTTCAGTGCGCTCCAATCGAGCAGATCAGATCCTGAATCGAATCGAGCGCCGGCAACGCCCCCACCTGCGGCCGCCGCCACATTCGCATCCACAGGCAATCGTGCACCCGCACCAATTTCGATTCCACCGGGTGGGCCCGCTCCATCGCCTTCACCAGCACATGCACCAGCGCCGGCTCGGAACTGGCCTCGATCAACTCCACGGCGGGAAACTTCTGCTTCAACATGCGCTGGTGCGCCAGCAAGGGGTGAGCGAGCAATTGGTGACACGGGCGCTGGGTTTGCAATGGAGCTGCCCGGTGTTGCCGCTGGAGTTT